>ERZ842401.7125-NODE-7125-length-11593-cov-4.080083_pt1 | contig 11593 bp, 13 predicted proteins | sample MGYA00521270_ERZ842401 | MGnify/ENA primary metagenome ERZ842401 (study PRJEB31892, sample SAMEA3878208) | bioreactor metagenome | biome: Moose rumen | place: Sweden | collected 2011-10 | study: EMG produced TPA metagenomics assembly of the PRJEB12797 data set... | reverse complement strand
ACTCTTTCCCTACACGACGCTCTTCTGATCTGGGGCACCAAGCAGAGTGAAATCAGGAAGGTGTCAATTATGGCAAACAGATATTTCAGGCCCGGAGAAGTGGATGGCATTTTCGCATCCATGGATCGCGTCAAGGCCACAAAGTACGCCCACAGGGTCCTCGGGAACAAGGATTCCCCTGTCTCCAACAAGGATGCTGTGGCAGCATACATGAGCGCACACCCCGAGAAGTTCCTCACCGATGCCGAGGTCAAGGCAGACCCCGGAATCCTGGGAAGGAGATCCTTCTTCAGGGGAAACAAGACAAGAAGACCTATCAGCGAGGTCCGCTCCATCGAGGACATCTCCAAGGCGGTCAGCAACATGGGCACCCCTCTCAGGAGGAGGATGTACCTTGAGGGTGTCATCAACAACCCCGAGACCCCCGAGGAGACCCGCGAGCAGACCAAGAGGATACTTCAGCAGGTAAGGGGTGGTATGGATGCATGACCCTACGCACAAGTTCGACGGAACGATCTCACCAAAGACGGAAAGGATAGCGAAGATCGTATCGCTGGTGGGACAGCCGCCGTTCCTCTCCATCATACCGTTCGTGGCCATCTGCATAGCGATGTCGGATGACCTCGTCCAGGGGATCATCTGTTCCGCGGTCGCTGTGCTCGCTTCGGTGGTCGTGCCGGTCGTCATCATACTGTATTTCTCGAGGAGATACGGCAACAGCGACAGGATGGACGTGGAGAACAAGGACGACAGGATGATCCCGCTGTTGTCCGGAGTCCTCGGATACACCATCGGCGTCGTGCTGCTGTACCTGTTGGGCGCACCCTGGTTGGCCACGGTGCTGATGATATGCTACGCGGGGGTCACCGCGGTAATCATGATCATAACCCGCTATTGGAAGATTAGCATCCATTCGTGCGGTGTGATCGGACCGTCCATAGGGTTATCGGTGGCATTCTGGCCGTTCGGTCTCGTGTATTTCCTTCTGCTCCCTCCGATAGCCTGGAGCCGCTATGTGCTGAAGAAGCACACTCCTCTGCAGCTGGTGATAGGCGCGGTCGTCGGTTTCGTTCTGACCGCCGTATTGTTCTGGCTCCTGCTCTGAGTCAAAGGCTTCGGGAATCGGACACAATTATTGAAAAGACCTATCATCTTTCCTGGCAGAGAATCCAATCTATAACGTTCACGACCTTTATTCCCTGAAAGTTTCCGAGATTGAATCTATCCATGGTCAGTATAGTCTTCGGGAAGTTATCACGAATCGATTGCAACGGGTTGAATTCTCTTTTCCTTGTCTCCTCTTCCAAGGCGGTAAATGTGACCTGATAGTATTCGACCTCGCTACCTTTGATTGCAATAAAATCAACCTCCTTATCGCGGTATGAGCCTATCCTTACTGTATATCCTCTGCGAACGAGCTCAAGATACACCACATTTTCCAGCGGTCTGCTCATATCATCAGTGCCGGATCCTTGTAGCGCCATCAGCCTCATACCCATATCTGATGCATAGTACTTGCCATTGGTCGAAAGTAGTTTCTTTCCGACGATATCATATTTCTCCGCATGATAGAACAGGAGAGCTGACTCCATTCCATTCACATATCTTTCCACGGTACCTGGGTTCAATCCGGTACCTTCCGCTATATTGGCTATATTTGTCACATTGCCTATGTTGGAGTACAGAAATCTGGCTATCGCCCTGATCTTGTTCACGTCGTCAGTTCTGAGTCTGGACAGCACATCTTTGATAAGGACTGTGTTCAAGACTCCTTCCAGGTAGCCCATGCTGTGCCTCTCGCCCCTATCGGGTTCCGTGTCGGGAAGGCCACCGTATCTGAGATACTGGTTGAATCTATACTCTTTGTCACCAGGATGCAGCTCCAGATATTCGCCGAATGACAGGGGGAGCATCTCGATTTCGATGTATCTGCCGGACAGGTGTGTCGAGAGGTCCGTGGACAGCATATCGGAGTTGGATCCGGTGAGATATACATCGAAGTTCGTGACCTCTTTCAGCGACGATACTATCTTTTCCCATCCTTCGACGTTCTGTATCTCGTCCAAGAGTATGTAGACGATCCCTTTTCTGGGGAGTTCTCTCAACCTGGTACGGAGTTTGTCGGCAGAGATCAAATCATACCCTTCGAACGATTCAAAATTCACATGGAATATGTGGCCCTCATCGACTCCATCGGACATTAGATCTTCTATGAATTGCTCCATCAAAGTGGATTTGCCACATCTTCTCATTCCAGTGACTACTTTGATTACGCCGGTGGCATCCTTCGAGGCCCGTAATTGCTTCAAGTAATCGGATCTTCTCACAGTCCTTTCCATGGTATGAACATTGATTTCGAATAAATATATATTGCGCTATGAAATTTTTAATAATTATGAAAAAAATCTATTGTAGTAGATTTATAGAAAATCTTGAATCTAATCGTCGCATGAGTGTTCTTTCGTTGAATGCTCTTTACGGCCACCGTGTTGATAGCCTCTATCAGCCGCTTAATAAATGGTCGGCACGATCGGCGCAGACCAAGATAACGTACTACCTGATACATGGGTCTGAAGATCCAAACAATTGTACTATTAAGTTCATCAAAGATATCAAAAAGTGCCTGATGTATCCGATACGTCATCGTTTATATCCATGTTTGCCGTTACCGTTGCATGGACCAACTAACAGCCATTCTCAAGAGATATCCGTCACAGCGCAAGGTCGCAAGGAAACTTCTGGAATACGGCATAAGGGTCCAGGACGGTGTCGCCTACTGCGGCGATATCGTGCAGACGGACGCCGGTATCGCACGCGCATGCGAGGTGGACAGGAGGGTCGTGAGGACCACCTTGGAGCACATCTCATCGATGCCGGAACTCGATCGCATCTTCTCCAAGCTGAAGCCGATGCTGTCGATGGTGGATCTCGCGGACGAGATTAACTGTTCCGCTATCGTTATTATCCCAACCGATGCGAGGGTCCCCGGCATCATCGCCGATGTCACAACTGTTCTCTATAATTCGGGTATAACCCTGAGACAGGCAATGGTCAGCGACGACGGTGAGAGGGACAGGTCAACCCTTCAGATCGTCGTCGACGGTAAGATCCATGAGAACGTCATCATGATGCTCAAGTCCTGCCGCGGAGTGGCAAGCGTGTTGATCAAGTAATCAGGTGCAAGAGGAATGGATCTAGACGATCACTCGCGTCATGAAGAGACAGCCCGCTTGGTACATTTCTCATAAGCTATAAATGTAATACATAGTAATACAGTATTATGGCCATATCCTTAAGAGTAACCCCGCAGGAGCAGGTCCTGATTGAGAATTATGCGAATGTGCACGGAATCAGCGTATCCGAGACCCTTCGCCGGGCATTCTTTGAGATGATCGAGGATGAGATCGATCTGGAGTACTGTCTCAGATCCATTGCCGATTACGAGTCCTCAGGTAAGTCATACACATTGGACGAGCTCGACGAGGAGTTCGACCGCAAATGACGTTCAAAGTGCTTCTGGATGAGGAAGCTTACAAGAACCTGAAAAAGCTGGATCATGCCGTAAACCTCTATATCCGTAGTTGGTTAAGGAAGAATTTGGAAGGGTGCGATGATCCTAGGATCCATGGTAAAGAACTCAAGGGTCAGTATGCCGGTATATGGAGATATCGCGTCGGAGACTACCGCGTATGTGCCCAGATCCGTGAAAGCGAATCGGTGATTCTCGTTGTTGCAATACGTCACCGTTCCAACGCGTATGGGTAATGAGGAAGTCTGGTCCCTAAAGTTTCCATGATGCCGGGGTCCATGTCGATCTCGGCGGAATATCTGGCAGCTACCTTCCTAACGTCGGTATCAACAGTACATCTGATCTTGTCCACTCGCGGATTGGATTGTCTATAGTATCATTCATGTCGCCCACATCAGAGGGCGCCACCACGGAATTCATCACCGACATGGATCATCTGGACGATGCTCTGAAGTCCATGACGGCGATGATGAACCGCTACAACAGGGCGGACATCTACATAGGCGTAGACGATCAGGGCAGCGTCATCGGCATCGATGCCGACGAACAATCCATCGCAATGATCCGCGACAGGATGGAGCAGGTCATAAATCATGTCCCTGATATGAAGATCTCCCTAGAATCCGATCCGAACGGAAAAAAGTACATCTGCATCACCGGCACCGGTTACGACATCCCCTACTCCTTCAAAGGCTGGTTCTACGCCAGGAGATGCTTCTACGACAGACCATCCGAAGGAGATCAGGTCAAAGAGGAATGGATCGAGACCATCACCTGTGGCATGAAGAGGCACCGAGATCTCCGACGGACAATGTCCTGTTATATCCTACAACGTATAACACGTTCCATACCCCTCACAGGAGAATCCCACCGATGTCAGATTATTTCGGAAAGGATGTGCCGAAGCTCGGTTTCGGCCTCATGCGTCTTCCCAGGAAGATCACGGCAACCACGGATATCGAACAGACCAAGAAGATGGTCGACATGTTCATGGATGCCGGCTTCAACTACTTCGATACCGCGTTCATCTATCCCGGTTCCGAATCTGCCACGAAGAAGGCGTTGGTCGACAGGTATCCAAGGGAGTCATACATATTGGCTACCAAACTGAACGCATTCATATCTGCCCCCACCGAGAAGATAGCCAAGAAGGAGTTCATGACCAGTCTCGAACGCACCGGGGCGGGATACTTCGATTACTATCTGCTGCACTCTTTGAAGGAGAGCATCTATAGACGCTACGACAGGTTCCATCTGTGGGATTACGTCAAGGAACTGAAGGAGCAGGGTCTGATCAAGCACTACGGATTCTCGTATCATGACGGTCCGGAACTCCTAGACCAGTTACTGACCGAACATCCTGACGTGGATTTCGTGCAGCTCCAGATCAACTATGCGGATTGGAACAATCCCTCTGTCCAATCGAGGGCGAACTACGAGGTCGCCAGGAAGCACGGTAAATCCATCGTCGTAATGGAACCGGTGAAGGGTGGTTCCCTTGCCAACCCTCCGGCCGAGGTCAGGAAGCTGTTCGATAATTACGATCCTAACATGTCCTACGCATCCTGGGCCATCCGTTTCGTTGCTTCGCTGGATGGTATAATCACAGTCCTGTCCGGTATGTCGAACATAGAGCAGATGCGGGATAATATCAGCTTCATGAAGGATTTCAAGCCACTCAACGACGAGGAGCAGGGGGTCATCCGCCAGGCCCAGATACTGATGGGTAAATCCAAGGTGATACAGTGCACCGCATGCGGATACTGTCTGGAAGGCTGTTCCCAAAGGATCAGGATCCCCGAGATATTCGCAGCGGCCAACAGGCAGCTGGGCAACGGACAGATGGACGAGGCCAAAGCTGCTTACAGGGATGCGGTGTCCGGAGGAGGCATGGCATCGCAGTGCATCGGCTGCAGGAAGTGTGAGAACGCATGCCCTCAGAAGCTGAAAGTGGTCGATCTGCTGAGACAGTCAGCGGAAATGTTGGAGTATCGCAGCTGACTAAAGTAAACGATTCTGTGGGGACGGTTGACACATCATATCTGGATATTTTAACATTAAAATAACATTAAATAATAAAACCATTTATCCCTTTTTATGACACCAGACTTCGGGCGCGAGACTGAATATGTCGAATACAAGAAGTCCTTGACAGAGGCTCAGGACGGATATGTGGCGCTCGTTGCGATGCTCAACAAACACTGCAAGGGTAAGGTGATTTTCGGAGTCAAGGATGATGGCACGGCCGTCGGCGTTGACATAGGGAAGAACACTCTCAGATCTATCTCGCAGGACATTTCCAACTTCATCGAACCCAGACTGATTCCGCAGATAGAGGTTGTAGAACCGAAGGAAGGTGTCAGATGCATATCGGTATCCGTAGAGGGCAACGATCGCCCCTATTCCAAGAGCGGCAGCTATTACATAAGATCTGGTGAGGAGAATAAGATCATCCCGAGGATAGAGCTCAGGAGGATGTTCCAATCATTCACCGATCTGTTGATGGATGCCCCGTCCTTCATTAAGGATCTCACGTTCGACGAGCTGATAGGTATGATGAGAGCGAGAGGGCTCCATGTAGAGGATATAGAGAACGTTCTCAGGAGACAGAGGCTCATTCGCCCCGACGGATCCTTTAATATGGTAGCGGAACTCGTTTCGGATCAGAACCCATTCGTGCTGTCTGTGTCAATCTTCAGTGGTATCGACCGCAGGGAGGTCAAACGCACCACGGACTTCTCAGGCCATTCGATAATGAAGGAGATGCAGAGCGTACTGGATTATCTGGAGGCGATCAACGATACCGAGGTGGATATGTCCTCCCTTGTGAGGAAGGACACGAAACTGTTCGACATCGGATCCTTCAGGGAGGCCTGGGTGAACGCGGTTGTACATAACACATGGATGCTGGGCATCGCCCCTGCCGTCCATGTATTCGATGACAGGCTTGAAGTCATTTCCTATGGGTCTATCCCCTACGGTCAGAGTGACGAGGATTTCTTCCGTGGCGTGAGCATGCCAGTGAACGAATCCCTCATGCAGATCTTCCGCGGGCTGGGTCTGTCCGAGCATACCGGGCACGGGGTCCCGGTCATCGTCGAGAGTTGCGGGAGAGATGCCTTTGACATATCCGGCTCCAACATCAGGGTGACGATACCATTCCATAGGAGAAGGAGCTTGTCGGCCGGCCAGAGTAAGGAGGCACTCTCGGAAAAGGAGAGGCTTATACTCTCTATCCTCATGACGGAGCCTACTCTGACCCTGAGTAAGGTATCAGAGATAGGCAACATAGGTGTCAGTAACACACGTGCAATCGTCTCCGCCTTGCAGACGAAAGGGTACCTTGTCAGAGAAGGCTCTAGGAAGAAGGGTAGCTGGAAGGTCCTGATTGACAGGATCGAGGCGGACGAGGTGGAGTGACCTTACGTATATTAACGCTGTTATCATTTAATGTTAAATTAACATTAAAGATGATAACACAACAACTGGAAGCCGTCTCGAAACAGTCATCCATATCTTTATTCGGAACTTCCTCAATCGTTTATGTAGACAAAACCAGATGCTGAATTGGAGATAAGATGATCGATTCTGGTGTTGATACAAGGTCAGCAGCCATCAAAGAGCTGGGTGGAATCATAGCACCGGTGGCAGCTACGGCCTCTTCATTGTCAACTTTTTAGGAGCTTAGTGACCAGCGTGTTGATGATATGGTGGTCGTATCGATATCACTGAAATGCAGTCTCTTTGCAAATATGGTAAAGACTGATCCGGAAAGTTCATAGGCACCAGTACAGGATCCAACCGCATGAGCAATGTCATTGTGGTCACTTCTCAAGCAAGATCGGTACCAACACGCTGGTCACTAAGCTCGACTTTTTATAATCCTGCCATTCTTTCGAAGAACAGTGATATCAAATGCCGATGTCCAAGAAACAGCTTGAGAAGAAACAGCAGGCTAAGAAGGCGGAGTTGGCCGAACTCGAGAAGCAGGCGGCGGCCGGTGACGGAGAGGCCAAGAAGAAGATCGCTAAACTCAAGAAGAAGATGAAGTGATCAGCCTTCCGGGCCAGTGATTTTAAACCCTTTAGGACATTATTAAAGTGATTCCCATGGTCAACGCATGCCCTCCCGAATCGGACCCGCGTCCGAAAGTAGCGGATTTCATCTCCAACAAGGACAACAAGGCCCTCGCAGGTCTCACGACCGAAGGCCTGGATACGCTCGTCAAGGTCGTGGAGGATGAACTGAAGAGACAGGAACCGGATTCCAACATCTATGTCGTGGACCGCGAGTTGCTCGGTGACGAGGGCATAACATTTGCCAAGGATCTCACCGCCTTCATCGACAGGAAACTGGCAGAGGGCAAGAAGCTGAACATGATAATCTGCGGCGACATCCCTGTTATCGGATGGAACCTCGCCCTTGAGAAGTACAAGGGATGCAACATGCAGGTGTATTATGCGGCAGCGGCCTGCAGACAGGTCCCGCTGTGCACAAAGATCGGATTATGATAGAATGGTGATCGAAGCATGTCCGAACGAGGCGGATCCCCGCCCGGTCGTAGCGGAGTTCGTGGCGAAGAAGGAGCCGTCGGCCATAGCCGGTCTTTCGATGGAAGGGATGGACACTCTGGTCCAGATTGTATTCGACGAGATCAAGAAGCAGGAACCTGAGGCGAACAACGTGAAGGTCGACCGCGAGTTCCTCTCGGACAACAAGATCATCTTCCCGAGGGAGTTCAAAGCATACATCGAGAAGAGGCTGGCGGAGGGCAAGAAGCTCAATCTGCTGATATGCAACGCGATACCCGTCCAGAACTGGAACATGGTCGTATCCGAGTTCAAGGGACAGGATATCAGCGTCTACTACTGCGATTACAATTACAAGCTCGTACCTACATGTACTAAGCTGCCGATCTGATATTCAGGCCTCTGAATTGTCATCGATGAATCTTATCGATACATCACGCTTCAGACCAAGGTCTCCGGCCACTTCTATGGCTTTGACCATGGCCGACGGTACGGGACATGCCGTGTGCGGTATGGGGGTCTCCTGGGCCAGCTTGTAGACCTCGGATTTGTAGAATTCCGCCTCGACCTCGGAATAAGGGCTGAACGATTCCATCTTCCAGGTCATCCTGAGGATGTTGGGGCAGTCGCTCTTGATGTCGAGTTTGACCATTCCCATCTCGTCGGTGGTGGCGGCGATAATCGTCTTCATCTTGCATACTCCGGCATCGACACAAAGCTTACAGTCAGGCATGTTATTCGAAGTTCAATTGCCATCCACCGTTATAAGCATGTTGCGATTAACAGCGGTAAGGATATATTCTACAAGCCATCTGGTTACAAACATGTATTACAATGAATACGATGCTATCAAACTGTCCGGAATCGGTTTCGGTGCGATGCGTCTGCCCGTGATCAACGGCAACGATGCGGAGATCGATGAGGCGGAGGCCATCAGGCTCATAGACAAGGCATACGAGTCCGGTGTCAACTATTACGACACGGCATGGGGATACCACGGAGGGAACTCGGAGCTCGTCGTCGGGAAGGCACTCAAGAAGTATCCCCGCGATTCGTTCTATCTCTCCACCAAGTTCCCCGGATACGACGTGAGCAACTTCGGCAAGGTCGAGGAGATTTTCGAGAAGCAGCTGGAGAAATGCCAGGTCGATTACTTTGATTTCTACTTCATGCACAACGTTACGGAACTGAACATCGAGCAGTATCTGGACGATGACAAGTACCACACGTTCAGTTACCTCCTCGAACAGAGGAAGAACGGACGCATCAAGCATCTAGGATTCTCCTGCCACGGGAACCTCGACACGATGAAGAGGTTCCTGGACAGGTACGGCGAGTACATGGAGTTCGGAATGATCCAGATGAACTTCCTCGATTACGAGTTCCAGGATGCCCGCGTGAAGGCGGAGATGCTCAACGAGAGGAACATCCCCATATGGGTGATGGAGCCCCTCCGCGGCGGTATGCTCACGAAGCTCCCCGAGGACGGTATGAAGAGATTGGAGGAACTCCGTCCCGGTGTGAAGCCTGTTGAGTGGGCATTCAGATTCGAGCAGTCCATCCCCGGTGTGAAGATGATCCTCTCTGGTATGAGCCGGATGGACCAGATGATGGAGAACATCTCGATCTTCGACGAGAAGGAGCCTCTGGATGAGAAGGAGATCAAGGTCCTCACCGATATAGCCAAGGGAATGGTCAACGGAAAGATCGTTCCGTGCACGTCGTGCAAGTACTGCCTTACGCACTGCCCCAAAGGTCTTGACATACCTTCATTCATGTGGCATTACAACGAGACCAACTTCACTGGTGGCGGATTCATCTCCGCGATGTACATCATGTCCCTGCCTAAGTACAAGGTGCCCGCTGCATGCATCGGATGCAGGAGCTGCGAGAAGGTGTGTCCCCAGACCATCAAGATCTCCGAGGCCATCAAGGAGCTCGACTCCATGACGGCAGGCATGGTAAAGGCCATGTCCGGTCAGTGAGCCATAACGACGATTCCATCTGACGGGCCCGGACGATCATCCGGGCCCTGTCTTCATTATAAACTGATATAATCGATATAATTATTATATCATAACGATACAATGGTGATATGACCAGATTCAATCTTGTGGATGGAAGGTTCACACAGCAAGAGTCGGATAGACTCGAGTTCAATTCCAGCAGACGCGGTCTGTCCAAAGATTTCTGGCCGACTTACTCAGCCTTTGCAAATACATTCGGAGGCACAATAGTCCTAGGTGTCGATGACAGTACACGTGAACCTATCGGCGTCGAGGATCCCGAGAAGCTGGTCAAAGAGATGTGGGATCTTCTCAATGATGGCAGGAAAGTGAATGTCAATCTCCTATCCCCTAAGGATGTCGAGGTGATCGAGGTATCTGGTAAGGATTTGGTGGTCGTTAATGTACCTCGTGCCGAGCGTAGGAAACGCCCCGTATACATCAACGGTTCCATGGAGAATGGTACCTACAAGAGGAACGGTGAAGGCGATTATCACTGTTCGATCCCAGAGCTGAAGAACATGCTGAGGGACTCCTCGGATTCATCTCAGGATTCTGAGATCCTGACGGGAGTCGACATATTGGATCTGGATGAACAGACCATATCATCGTTCAGAGAGAGATTGTCCAAGAGGAACCCCTCACACCCTTGGAACGACAGAAGCGATGAGGATTTCCTTAGGCTCGTGGGAGCGATCTCCAAGGACGGGGCGGGCATCTACCACCCTACGGTCGCGGGTATCCTGATGTTCGGTTACGATTACAGCATAATGGCGGTATTTCCCAATTACCACTTAGATTACCTTGAGTTCCTGGATGGCGGTAAAGAGTGGTCATATCGCATCTCAACTGGGACTGGGGAGTTTACCGGGAACATCTATAGCTTCATAACTGCGGTATCCAACAGGATATCATTGAATAGCGGCAAGCCTAAGGAGTTAGACGGAATCACGCGCATCGATGATACGAAGACTATAAGGGCCCAGAGGGAATTGCTGGTGAACGCCCTTGTCAATGCCGATTATCACGGGTTGAAAGGGATCAGGGCAGAATTGAGACCCAATGGTTTCATGGTCAGGAACCCAGGGGGCCTTAGGATACCTTTGAACGAGATGTTTGACGGCGGGGTCAGTGATCCGCGCAACCCCCACATATCGGTCATGTTGAGTTTGATAGGTCTTTCGGAGTGTGCAGGGAGCGGAGTGAGCGATATAGTTGCCACTTGTAGCAAAATAGGCATTCCATATCCAGCATATTCAGAGACTTCTGATCCGGAAACTGTTACCGTGAATCTTTCTCTGACCGCTTGGTCTGAGCGTAAGGATCTGGATGAGGCAATCCTCACTATGATGAGGCAGAATCCCTCTGTCTCATTGGACTCAATCGCACAATCTCTAGGTATGGAGAAGAACAAATTGGTCCGTACGGTCAACTCTCTCAAAGAGAACGGCAAGGTCGAACGCATCGGCGGTACTCGCGGGCGTTGGATTGTCAAGAGTTGATATAATAGATATAATAATTATATCATT
>ERZ842401.7124-NODE-7124-length-11594-cov-5.698067_pt1 | contig 11594 bp, 8 predicted proteins | sample MGYA00521270_ERZ842401 | MGnify/ENA primary metagenome ERZ842401 (study PRJEB31892, sample SAMEA3878208) | bioreactor metagenome | biome: Moose rumen | place: Sweden | collected 2011-10 | study: EMG produced TPA metagenomics assembly of the PRJEB12797 data set... | reverse complement strand
AAATACTAGCTGCCACGAAAGCGCCCCCTCCCCTCCGGGGAGGACTCGAGTGCTTACCTACTCAACAATAGTGCGATAGGTGGGGGAAATACCCCGTCCGGTGAGGACATTTGACAAGGATTTATTGTTGTGATATAATTACTGTGAAAAGGACTGAGCCCTTTTCATAACCGTATGCAGAGATCAAAAAGGAGAAGATCATGGATTATCTTACACCGCAGGTGAAGGCTGAGCTTATGAACGCTATCGAGGACCTCTCCCTCAGCGACTACACCGAAAATGATTTTATAAATATCATGGAGGAAAGCATGGTGCCGCTGCAGCAGTTTTTTTCCTACTATAAATGCGCCATTATGGAGGTCGAGACTAAGTTTAAGGTGCTCAACGAGCAGTTCTCGGTGAAAAGTGAGAGCAACCCTATCGAGTTTATCTCCTCAAGAGTGAAAAGCTACGGCAGCATAATGCGCAAAATGGTCAAAAAGGATATCCCCAGAAATCTGGGCTCGCTGGAGGATAATATCTACGATATCGCAGGCATAAGGGTGGTGTGCTCTTTCATTCAGGATATCTATAAGCTGGCAGACTGCCTTTTGCAGCAGGACGATATCACCCTTATAAAAATGAAGGACTATATACAAAACCCCAAGCCCAACGGCTACCGCAGCTTGCACCTTATTGTGGAGGTCCCCATTTTTCTCGAAAACGAAAAGCGCCCCGTTAAGGTGGAGGTGCAGCTGAGGACCATCGCTATGGACTTCTGGGCAAGCCTGGAGCATAAGCTGAGATATAAGAAAAATCTCTCACAGGAAAAGCTGGATATGTTAGCCGCAGACCTGAAAAAATGCGCCGATGACAGCGCCCAGTGGGACAGAAAAATGCAAAGCATTAAAAATATCCTCTCAGAAGAGGAATAAGTATAGGTTTGTGCGTTATTCCCCAGACCCCTTTCCAAAAGGGTCTCCCCCAATAAAAAGCGCACTGAGCAATACTTTTCGTGAGTGTTTTATAATTTGATTTTTTACTATTGCTGAAATCTTTGTCGAAAACTGCGAAAGTGCCTGTTTTCGGGGTTTTCACAAGGTCAAACTATACTATTTTAGTGGCTTATGCCGGTGAAGTTGCTGTTGAAATTGTGCAAAACGCTAAAAATGAGGTTGGAAAGATTAAATAATTGTTAAAGCTGTTGTATTATTTTCTAAAATGTGGTATAATTTAAAAAATAATGATAATGTGGGTTTATAGGATCATAAAGGGATAAAATGAAAGCAATAAGGGAAAGGGAGGTGATCTCTGATGGCACAGGATAATATCAAAATGCAGATGACAGAGCTTGAAAACAGGATATTTGAAGGCTTTGCCGAGACCTCTGACAGGCGGTATGTGTATCTTTGCAATATGAGGGACGATGTTTCCAGATGGTCAAAAAATGCTGTTGATTATTTTGGTCTGTCGGGCGAGTACATAAAAAATGCAGGCGCCAAGTGGGCTGAGCATATACATCCTGATGACAGGCAGAAATACCTCGATGATATAAAAGCTGTTTTTTCGGGCGAGAAAAACACCCATAAGCTGGATTACAGGGCGCTGAACAAAAACGGCGAATATGTTATCATCACCTGCAGCGGCAAGGTGATGAAGGGCAGCGGTGACTCACCCGATATTTTTGTGGGCACGCTGGAAAACCACGGCATTGCGGATAATGTTGACGCAGCTACCAGCCTTTATAATATCTATGAGTTTTTGCAGCATATCAAGGAGCTGAGGGACTCAGGCAAAGAGGCGGTGGAGCTGCTTATAGGCATAAACAGCTTTTCGGAGATAAACGATATCTACTCCTACAGCTTCGGCAACAGGGTGCTCAAAGAGGTGGGCAGCAGGCTGCAGGGGCTGCTTGGCAGGGGCTGCAAGGTGTACCGTATGGACGGCGTTAAATTCGCCTGCTTTTTCACCGATATGCAGATACCGGGGATATACGATATTTTCAGGAAAATTCAGTACGAGATGAAGTATAACGTCTTTGTGGACGGCATACGCATACCCATAACAGTTTCGGCAGGCGCAGTTATGCTCAGCGGCGATTATGACGAGTTCTCGGTGCAGGGCAGTGCCAGATATGCTCTGGAGCAGTCAAAGCAGGAGCACCACGGTGAGCTTTACGTGTTCGACGACAGCATGAAGGGCACAAAGCGCAGAAAGCTGGAGCTGATAAGTGCGCTGAGAAAAGCCATGCTCAATGACTATGAGGGCTTTTATATGTGCTATCAGCCGCTGATATCCTCGGACAGTGAGGAGCTTATAGGGGCAGAGGCACTTCTCAGGTGGAAGAGCAAAGAGTTTGGCGAGGTAATGCCGGGGGTGTTCATACCCCTGCTTGAAAACGACCCCAGCTTTTTCGGGCTGGGCAACTGGATACTCAGGCGGTCGCTGAGCGAGAGCAGGAGCATTGTTGATAAGTTCCCCGACTTTGTGCTCAACGTAAATATCTCATACACACAGCTGTCTCACCCGCTTTTCAGGGACTCGGTAAGGGTGATACTGGAGGAAACGGGCTTTTCTGCCAAAAACCTTTGTATGGAGCTGACAGAGAGCTGCCGCCAGCTGGAGAGGGAGTTTTTACACAGGGAGATAGACTACTTCACGGGGCTTGGCATAAAGATAGCTATTGACGATTTCGGCACAGGCTATTCGTCCCTTAACCTGCTTAGTGACCTGCCTGTTGAGACGCTGAAATTTGACAGGGGCTTCACTAAGGATATAATGACCAACACTGTCAACCAGTCTATCATCAAGGCGATATCCAGCTGCGCACAGGAGCTTAAAGTGCATATCTGCCTTGAGGGTATGGAGACCCGAGAGATGATAGATTTCGCAAAGCAGTTTTACATCTACAGCTATCAGGGCTACTACTATTCAAGACCCGTTATAATGAACAGCTTTGTTGAAAAGTATTTCAGCTGACGTTTATCGGCGCTGTATTTTATCTGAAACAGATATTATGCAGCTATAAATAAAAATGACCGTCCGACTTCACCTTCGGGCGGTCATTTGTTTATCATTTTGTTTATAAGTCAGCCTTTGCAGCCGCATCTTTATGCCGCTGCTTTTTTGTTTTGTACATATGCTTATCCGCTTCCTTCATGGCTTCCTCAATGCTTGCCACATCTACCCCTGCCAGATCGGCAGCGCCTATGCTCAAAGATACCTCAAAGGGCAGACCGCTGCGGCTGTTGTAATCAGCCAGCTCGCTGTCGATATGTGCCATGTAATCAGTCTTAAAGCCTTCGGCGTCATCAACCGCCATAACTGCCACGAACTCATCGCCGCCGAACCTTGCGCAGACGGCTTCGTCATCATAGCTGCTCATGGCTGCTGAGGTCTCAACGATAGCCGCATCTCCCATAAGATGGCCGTGGCTGTCGTTTATGCTTTTGAGCCCGTCAAGGTCAGCCGAGAAAAGCAGATACTTTTTGCTGCTGCCGTATTTAGCCCCCAGCTCGGCAACGCTTTTGTAAAAGCCCCTGCGGTTGTATACCCCCGTCATGGGGTCTCTCAGGTGCATCTCCTCCATCTCGGCATATGCCTGCTGCAAGCGAACACGGTTTTTAAGGTTTTCAAATATCTGGTTGGTGTTGTTTATAAAGCGGTGAGTGTTATCAAAATTAAAGCTTTCGGTATTGATGGAAACGGCGCAGTAGCCCATTATCTCCTCCTGAAAATGCAGGGGCAGAAACATCAGTATGTTATGCTCCTCAAGCACGTCCTCCATATCGGGCAGCATATCCTTTGCAGGAAAATCAATATGCTTTGTGAGCTTGCCGTTATCGCACCTTGCCAGCAGATGCATGGTCTCGGTATAATACTCGTTATACCGCCTTTTCTCACGCTTGTCGCTGATAAAATCGGAGTTCAGGCAGCACCAGGTGTACAGGTCGGCATACCTTACCATGATATCCCCCATGGTGTCCATATCCCTCAGCTCCACCGCATGGAACACGTATGCAAACATATGGGTCTCGTGACCAAGGGAGTTATTTATCCTGTTGTAAAGCTCCATTATCTTATCATTGATATCGGTGACAGAGCCCACCTTGCAGCCGCAGGAATGGGATAGCCTCATTCTGTAGGGTATAACGGTGACATCGGGCATCACGACCCCTGCAATGGCTGAGTCCAGGATATTCATAGCCTGAACGCTCATACCGTGTATATCGGCAGCGGCGGTGGTGAGTCTGGGCACGGTATAGCGCTCCAGCTCTATGCCGTCAAAGCCTGTTACTATCACGTCCTCGGGCACATTATAGCCCCTGCTTTTAAGACATTTGCAGGCGGTTATAGCCGCCACATCGTTACAGCATATTATGGCTTCGGGGAGCTCCAGCCCGCTTTCAAAAAAATCCTCCATTACCTGTTTGGTGGGTATCTCCCAGAAATCGCCGTAGCCCAGCCGTTTTTCTTCAAACTCTATGCCGTTTTCAGCCAGCACTTTTTTATAGCACTCCACCCTTTCCTCAGAAAAGCTGTTGCCCTTTATGCCTGCGATAAAGTTCACACGCCTGCAGCGGTGGTGCTCAACAACGTGCCTTACAATGCCCTCAAAGGCGCTTTTATAATCAAAAACTATACTGCTGCAGCCCTCCACATTGCGGTCAATACACAAAAGGGGTATGCCCATAGCCTTGGTATCCCTGAGCAGCCCCTCCCAGGCGGCAGGGCTTTTTACAGACTCAGGCAGCAGCACCACTGCATCTAAAAGCTCAGAGCCTGCCAGCTTGAAAATGCTTGACTCGCCCTTAGTGAACATGGTATCGTGGAACAGGTCGTGATAGGTGCAGAACAGCATGACCTTATACCCTCTTGCGATAGCCTCTCTGCTTACGGACATGGCGATATCCTTAACATACTCCTTCTGTATGGCAGCTGCTATTATCCCTATTATTTTATAATTTTTCTTACTGCCTTTAAACATAAAAACACCCTTTTTACAGGCATTCCCTTTCCGTTATCGGCGGTGAAAGAGAACTGCATAAAATGTTTTTTTTGAGACAAGACCTGCAAAGCCTTATCAATATGACCTCAGTCTGCGGATATATGCAAAGGTACGCTCCTCACCTTTGAGCTTCAGCATCGTCAGCAGCTTTTCTATCAGTGCCGCGGTGTCGGGGTGGATATTTCTGGAGCCCTTGCCCTTCATATAATATGCCAGCGCTGAGCCGTTGTTATAGTTCTCGCCCATATATATCTTGCTGGCAGCCACCCTGTCGCAGAACATCTCCTTAACATATTTAAGGGGCATTTTAACAGGCGATAGCTTTCTGGTGACGGGGTCGTAGTCGGTCCAGTATTCAAAATGGTGCTTGTTTCTGCCCTTATGGTGCATCCACGCATATGAAAATCCGTAGGACTCCCTCTCGCCCTCATGGGGGGAGCGTGTGCCCTGGTAATACTTCACCCCCGTGATAAACTCCTCGGGAGAATACTTTGAAAGATCGTGCAGCAGCCCCTGCAGTGGTATACCTGCCCTGAAGCAGTTTTTCATGACCTCATGCCTGTGGCGTGTCACGGTCCTGAAATGCTCTTTGGCATAATGCAAAAGCTCCTTATGAGGTCCGCCCATAAAACCACCGCCCTTTCCTGTCTTGTTTCTATTATAACAAAATTTTGCCTTTTTGTAAAGTGACTTTTGGTATCTTTTCGCACATCTTTTTAGCAGTTTTCACACAATTATCAAATTCGGATAGTATTATATATTCAAGGTCAGAGGGACACCTATAGTATGGACTGACAGGTTTTGGTCCATAGCCGGGTGATCGGTAAAGGATCCGCAGTGAGATGACTTCACTAAAAAGGCAAAAGTCCCGTCTAAAAGTAACTTTTTTTCATATATTTTTTTCTCCAATTTCTCCACCTCTTCTTTAGTTCTGCCGCAGTGGCTGCGGCAGAACGGAGGAGTGCAGCAGAGATAAGAGAGTTAGTTCAAGCCCATCCTCATATTTTTTCTTCATATATACTTCTATACTTCGCAAAAGACCCCGAAGGGATTTCTCCTTTCGGGGTGTTTTGTGCTTCTGGAGGCAAGAGGTCAGAGGCAAGAGGCAAGAAAACGGTTTAGCAAATTATGTGATAAATCGCACCATTATACTATTTTCTAAGGTTAGACCTGAACCATTAACATATCAAAGTATGATAGTTGATTTCTAGCCACTAGTTCTCTGATCATCTGGCGACTAGCAGCGCACCAAGTCAACATTTTGCAAGGTTGGCGCAGCCATCGAAATACCAGCAGCCACGAAAGCTCCCCCAGCTATTAGAGGTAAGAGGTCAGAGGCAAGAGGCAAGAAATTTTCTATCCCCACAAAGTCTGAAAAGAGGACTCTTGCTTCTTGCCTCTTGCTTCTAGAGGCATAGGTGGGAGAATACCCGTGCGGCTTAGTGTAAAATGATTGTAGGCAAGCTGCTTACTACTGTAGGCACACCAATACATCATTTTACAGGGTTGGCGCAGCCATCAAACTTCTAGCAGTCACAAAAGCGCCCCCTCCCCTCCGGGGAGGACTCGGAATTTTGCCGTTATCACAAAAGTGCGGAAGGTGGGGGAAATACCCCGTCCGGTGAGGACCCCGTGCGGTTAGCACTTGCATTTGGAGTAAAAATATGGTATTATAAAATCAGACAATGATCTATAGCTTATTGACAATAAAACGATCAATTATATGAAAGGCTTGTGATACTATGAATACCCTTTATCTTGAATGCGGCATGGGGGCTGCAGGGGATATGCTCACGGCGGCGCTGCTGGAGCTTGTTGATGATAAGCAGTTTTTTCTCGATAAAATAAACTCGCTGGGGCTGACGGGGGTCAGGGTGAGTGCCGAAAGTGCGGCAAAGCAGGGCATACTCGGCACCCATGTTACTGTGACCGTTGACGGCGTGGAGGAGGAGAGCCATGACGAGCACTCCCATGAGCACCATGAGCACCACCATGAGCATGGGCACGAACATACTCATGAGCATAACCATGAGCATACTCACGAGCACCACGAACACACCCATGAACACCATCACCACCACACCACTATGAGCGATGTGGAAAAGCTCATTGGCTCTCTTGACGTCTCACAAAAGGTAAGGGACGACGCGCTGGCGGTCTATCGGCTTATTGCCGAGGCAGAGAGCCATGCCCACGGAAGACCTGTGGAGCAGATACACTTTCACGAGGTGGGCACTATGGACGCTGTTGCCGACGTGGTGGGGGTCTGCCTGCTTATGGAGCTGATAGCTCCCGATAAGGTGATGGCTTCGCCTGTTCATGTGGGCAGCGGATATGTCAGGTGTGCCCACGGCATACTGCCCGTGCCTGCCCCTGCTGCGGCGCATATCCTGCGTGATGTACCAATTTACAGCGGCGATATTGAGGGCGAGCTCTGCACACCCACGGGGGCTGCACTGCTGAAATATTTTGTAAGCGAGTTCGGCAGAATGCCGCAGATGAAAACTCGGCGTATCGGCTGCGGGCTGGGTAAAAAGGAGTTCAGCCGCCTTAACTGCGTCAGGGCTTTTCTGGGCAGCACCGAGGACAGCGGCGATGAAGTCTATGAGCTTGTGTGCAACCTGGACGACATGACGGGTGAGGACATAGCCTTTGCCTGCGATGTACTCCTTGAAAACGGCGCAAATGATGTGTTCACCACCCCTTTTTATATGAAAAAGAACCGCCCGGGGGTAATGCTCACCTGCCTTTGCAGACCCCAGCAGCGCAGTCAGATGACCGAGCTTATATTCAGGCACACCACCACCATCGGCATAAGAGAGCGCCTTTGCGAAAGATACGTGCTCCACCGCAGCGAGCAGACAAGGGAGACCCCCTACGGCGAGGTAAGGGTCAAGGCTTCAAGCGGTTACGGAGTGAGCCGCACCAAGGCTGAATTTGACGACCTTGCACGCATTGCCAAAGAAAAAGGTCTGACGCTGGCTGAGCTGAGGGAAATTATAAAACAGTAAATAAAAAAGAAGAAAGAATATAGACTAATAAAGGCGTCCACTGTTAGTTCTTATTGCTCCCCCAATTAAACCTTGCCGGAAAGGCGCAGGCAAAAATAAAAAATATCAAGGCGTAAAAGCGCAGATGGGCTGTCGCCCTTCAAGCTTTTACAACGCAGAGATTTTTTATTTGTGTCAAGCATTTTTGGCAAGGTTTAGTTGGGGGAGCAATATTTATTCTTTCTTCTTTATTCTTTTAGCAGACGATCTATCGCGCCTGCGCTTTTTTATATCTTTATCTGAGACAGCACCTCACCCACCTTGTCATTTATAACAAGGTCGCAGGCGTCGTCCATAGGTGTGGGGTCACGGTTTATCAGCACCAGATATTTGCCCCTGAAATATCTTATCATGCCAGCCGCAGGGTACACCGTCAGAGATGTGCCTGCGATGATAAGGGTGTCGCAGCTCTGTATCTCCCTGACTGCTTCGGCAACGGTGCGGTCGTCCAAGCCCTCCTGATAAAGCACCACATCGGGCTTTATAAGTCCGCCGCAGCTGCATTTGGGCGTGCCTGTGCTGTTTAAAATGTCCTCGGCGGTGCAGCTTTTGCCGCAGTCCATACAGTAGTTTCTCAGCACCGAGCCGTGGAGCTCCAGCACCTTTTTGCTGCCTGCTGCCTGGTGCAGCCCGTCAATGTTCTGGGTTATAACTGCCGACAGCTTGCCCTTTTCTTCCATCTCGGCAAGCTTCAGGTGAGCCTTGTTGGGCTTTGCGTCAAGGCAAAGCATTTTGTCACGGTAAAAGCGGTAAAACTCCTCCGTCTTTCTCATGAAAAAATCGTGGCTGAGTATAGTCTCGGGGGGATAGTCGTACTTCTGGTTGTAAAGTCCGTCCACCGACCTGAAATCGGGTATGCCGCTTTCGGTGGAAACTCCTGCTCCGCCGAAAAATACCACTCTCTCCGAGTCGTCAATGATCTGCTGCAGGGTCATGATAGTTCACTCCTTTGTTAGTTGTTTATTGGGGGTGACCTTTTTGGATATACCCCAACCCCCTATCTAAAACTTCTGTTTCTTTTTGGCGAGGAGGCTTTTGTTTTGTTATCATACTTTGTATTCAGCTATGTCACGCCTTGAAAATAGTACTCATGCCCCCTCGCCAAAAAGAAATAAAAGTCTTTGGAAAGGGGTCTGGGGAATAACCTTTCTTCAGAAAGGTTTTCCCCGGTAACCAGCCGACAAAGCTATATCTGTGACTCCAGGAAAGCTTTTATGTCGTCGTAGACCTCGTCTCGGTTTATCTCGTTGAGCAGCTCATGTCTTGCGCCGCTGTAGAGTTTGAGCTGGGTGTCGCAGCCCTCTATCCTCAGGCGGTTATACACTTTAAGCACGCCCTTGCCGTAGTCGCCCACGGGGTCGGCGCTGCCTGAGATGATGAATGTGGGGAGCTCCTTGGGATATGTCACGAACCACTTGTCGTTGGAGACATACCACATCACCTTTGCAAGATTTTCAAAGCCGTTGAGGGTAAAAATGTAGGTACACAGGGGGTCGTTTGTGTATTTTTCAACGATGGCTTCGTCCCTTGATATCCACTCATAGCCTGTTTTCACATCATCTATGCGGCTGTTATACATACCGAAAGCCATTTTGTTAACGGTGCTGCTGCGGTATCTGCTGCCGTGGAGCTTTGAGATACCGTCAACCAGCGTGAGCAGTGCAGGCACGCCGGGCATACCGCCCCCTGTGCCGCAGATAACTGCGCCGTCCAGCTCACGGTGGAACTTTGTTATGTAGGCTCTGGTCATAAAGCTGCCCATGCTGTGACCCAGTATGAAGTATGGCAGGTCGGGGTACTCCTCCTTGACAAGCTTGGTCAGCTTGTACATATCCGCAACGCACTTCTGCCAGCCCTTTTCATCGGCGAACCAGCCCAGCTCGCTTTCATCATCAACGCTTTTGCCGTGGCCCAGGTGGTCGTTGCCGCAGACCACAAAGCCGTTTTTTGCGAGATATGCGGCAAAGTCATCATATCTGCCGATATACTCACACATACCGTGGGCTATCTGCAAAACGCCCTTAGGCTCGCTGTCGGGGCGGTAGAGCACATAGTATATCCCGTGCAGACCGTCTGCCGACTTAAACCTGCCCTCGGTCTTAGTATAGCCCTCAAATACTTCGGTTTTTGTTTCGCTCATTCTTATCGACTCCTTTTTCAGATGATAGTGTGGGACTATTCCCCTTATCTTACTGTCATAATAGTTTTTTCCTTTACTGCCTTAATATGCCCCCTCAAAGGAAGCCTCATGGTCTCTTGAAACATAGAAGTGGTCCTCGTCGATACCGTCCTCGGGCGTGGGGTAAAGCAGGCTGTTGTAAAACTCTGACATATCGGTTATAACACCGTCAAGGCTCTCCCCCGTGAAGGCGTCGGTGACTGTTACGCTCTCGCCCTCTCTCTCGACCGCAGTTAAATAGTCTCTGCCTGTTGCGGGGTCGTACCACACGCCAAAGCTCAGCCCCTGCTTGCCGTAGTTATCAAAAAGTGCGCCGCCCAGAGCGCCGTCTGATATCACCCTTATGCACTGGGTGCCGCTTTCCTCGCTGAGCATGAACACCAGACCCTCCACAACATTTTCATGGCTGAAATCGCCGATATAGCCCATGCGGTAGGTGTAGGTCTGCTCGCTGTTATCGTCCTCGATAATGTGCATTGTTTTGAGGGTATGCTTCACCGTGTCCTTCATATCCTCAAGCTCGGGGTCGTCCTCCGTGGTGACGGGGCTTTCGATATTATAGGTGATAGTGTTGCTGACAGTGCGGTAATCCCCCTCCACCAGAGCTTCAAGATGATAGGTATACACGCCCGTATCCGAGCCGTAGAAATATCTGTAGCTGTACTCGTTATCAGCCGACCTGCCCAGCACCCGACTGCCGTTGTAGGTGATGACCCAGGTAATATTGTCCTCATAGGGACCTCTGGTCCTGTTGACCGAATAGTTTTCCCCCTCGGTGAGGGTATAGGTCTTATCCAGGTCAGCAAGGAACTGTTCATGCTCCAGCTCCTCCTGCTTTCGTCTCTCCTCCGCCTGTCGCTCATACTCAGCCTGCTGGGCTTCACGGCGCTGCTGGGCGTGGGTCTTATGACCAAAGGCAGCACGCAGCACGTCCTTTACCTCCTCGCCCTCCTCAGGCTCGGGCATTTCGGGCAGGCTGTCGGCTTGGGAGCTGTTACTTTCAGGCACTGAGTCAGCCTCAGAGCTGTCGGCTGCCTGCGAGTTGGTCTTTGAGCTCTCCCCCGTATCTGAAACTGCCATGGGAGATTTTTTGGGGGACTTTTTGCTGTTGCTGTAAAGGTCGGCATAGCCTATCATTAAAACGGCCGTCAAAAAAAGCGCAGCAAGTGCTATTGTGAGTTTTTTCATAATGTTGTCCTTTCGGCTGGGGGTGTTTTTAATATCTTGTATATTATAATAACATATTATTAACATAATTGCAAGACCTTTTGTCCTCACCGGACGGGGTATTTCCCCCACCTATCGCACTATTGTTGAGTAGGCAAGCACTCGAGTCCTCCCCGGAGGGGAGGGGGCGCTTTCGTGGCAGCTAGTATTT
>ERZ842401.7122-NODE-7122-length-11595-cov-6.114211_pt1 | contig 11595 bp, 9 predicted proteins | sample MGYA00521270_ERZ842401 | MGnify/ENA primary metagenome ERZ842401 (study PRJEB31892, sample SAMEA3878208) | bioreactor metagenome | biome: Moose rumen | place: Sweden | collected 2011-10 | study: EMG produced TPA metagenomics assembly of the PRJEB12797 data set... | reverse complement strand
GCTACCTCCCACCAAACTTTAGTTGAGGGTTGAGAGTTGAGAGTTGAGAGTGTATGGCTAAAGGTGAATGGCAACAGCATCAGCGTAGCCCACGAGAACATGTACTTATTGATGGTAAACACGTTGTAACGACGTATCAGCGGGTTGAACAGCGACAGGTAGAGTGCAAAGGAGAACTGGGCAAACAGGCAGAGCAGGTCGCCCCGGATGTCACCCACCTTATCGCTGGCATGAGCAGCAGATGTGAGGATAAGGATGAGTGCTCCTGAACAGCCCATCAGTACACCCAGCGCCTTCTTACCTGTAATAGGTTCTTTCAGGATGAGGGCTGCCAGCAGCATGGCGAAGATAGGCATCGACGTGGTGACTATCGAGGCATTGATGGGTGAGGTGATAGAGAGTCCGATGGTGTAGCAGCACTGGTTGCAGACCAGTCCGAACAGTCCTGCTCCGATGAACATCAGCTTGTCCTTCATCGGTACATGTTCCTTGGGGGCAAACAGCGAGGCTATCCAGAACAACAGACAGGCTCCTACGACGCGGAAGGTCACCATCGTGATGCCGTCGAAGCCGTGTGTCATCGCATCTTTCCCGATGGGGGCCATTAGTCCCCATCCGGCACACGCTCCAAACATCGAGAGGTGGGCTATGAGTGCTTTATTTTGTTTCATGGATGCAAAGTTACGAAATGTCGAGAGCAAAACAAAGAAACTCGTTTCTTTTTTTTGCCGAGACGGAGTAAGTTCGCCATCTTTGATGGCAAAGGTACAAAAATAATTGATAATTGATAATTGATAATTGATAATTATTTCGTAACTTTGCAGAAAACTTAGGACTTATGAAGTATGCAGAATATATCAAGGAGATAGAGATTGACTCCCTGTGGAGCGGTAAGAAACACATTGTGTGGCGGCTGGACCCGCATGTCAACGTGCTGAGTGGCATCAATGGCGTGGGGAAGTCGACCATATTAAATAAGGTGTTCAAGAGTGTCAACACCAATGGTGATGTGGTGAACCACCTGTTGAAGGGGGTACACCTGACGGTGGAACCGGAGGATGCCTCGCATATCCGTTACGATATTATCCGCTCGCTGGACAGCCCCGTGCTCGATTTGGGCACGATGAGTCATGTGGATTCCCGCATCACGTCGGCACTCGACTTCCAGCTGTATCACCTGCAGCGTAAGTACCTGGACTATCAGGTGAACATCGGTAACCGGATTATTGCTGAGCTGCAACAGGGCAATGCTGATGCTGCCCAGCGTTTGTCGCAACCAAAAATACGGTTCCAGGATATCGTCGACGAACTATTCGAGGATACGGGTAAGAAGATTGTGCGGACAGAGAATGAGATACGTTTCTCGCAGATAGGAGAGACGCTGGTGCCCTACCAGTTGTCCAGTGGTGAGAAGCAGATGCTGGCTATCCTGCTTACCGTATTGGTGGAAGACCATGAGCCCTACGTCCTGTTCATGGATGAGCCGGAGGTGAGTCTGCATATAGAATGGCAGAAGCGACTGATAGAGCTGATTATCGAATTGAACCCGAATGTACAGATTATTCTCACTACCCACTCGCCTGCGGTCATTATGAGTGGCTGGATGGACAAGGTGACGGAGGTGACGGATATTACTCTGTAAATGAGAAATGAGTAATGAGTTAATGAGAAATGATGATTACTTTGCATGCCGAGTAAGTTAAAAGACAATCTCAATTCGCAGTACTTCGAGGCGGCAAACCGGCTGAAGTCCAAGCAGGCCAGGAGGCGTATCGTAGCCTACGTGGAGAGTTACGATGACATCTATTTCTGGCGCACCGTCCTGTCGCGCTTTGAGGACCAGACCCGCTATTTCGAAGTGATGCTGCCCTCGCACAAGAAGTTAGGTCGGGGCAAGAAGTCGGTGCTGATGAACTTCGTTGGCGACCGCATCGGACCCGATATGATAGCCTGCGTCGATGCGGATTATGATTACCTGCTGCAAGGGGCTACAGAACAGTCCAGAAAGGTGGTTGACAGTCCTTATGTCTTTCATACCTATGCCTATGCCATCGAGAACTTGCAGTGCTACGCTCCCTCGCTGCATGATGTCTGTGTTGCCGTGACGCTGAACGACCATCGCCTCTTCGATTTTGAAACGTATTTACAACAGTATAGCGAAGCGATATTCCCTTTGTTTGTCTGGTCTGTCTGGGCTTACCGTAAAGGCAAGCATAACCAGTTCTCCATGACCGACTTTTCCCGTGTGATAGATCCTGGAGGCTTCAATGTGTTCGACCCTGCTCCGTCGATTGTCCACCTGCGTCATAAAGTAGGCACTAAGATTCATCAGCTTCAGCAACAGTATCCGCAGGCCAAGGAGGAATATCTGCAGACGAAGGAGAGCATCAAGTCTTTAGGTGTCACCCCACAGACCACCTATCTGTATATACAGGGGCATCACCTGTTCGATACGGTACTGATACCTATATTAAATAAGGTATGCAACCGGCTGCGACAGGAACGTGAGGAGGAAATCTACCGTACGGCACAGCACCATACGCAGCGCCGTAACGAGATGTCCTGCTACGAACACTCGTTGCAGGACATCCGTCAGACGTTGAGGAAAAATACGGGTTATATGATGTCTGAACACTTCCGACGCACCCAGCAGGATGTGGAAGCGTATATCACGACAGCACGTACGTCTCCAGAAACTTAATGGTACCCTTCGTCGCTACTTCTTGTACGGTAGCAGGTAGAAGGATACTCTCGCCAGCATGGAAAGATACCTCCTCGCCGTCGATGGTCAGCGTTCCTTCACCCTTCAGTCCCATCAGAATGACAAATGAGTCAAGTTCCGTATAGTCGATGGTCATGGGTTCTGTCAGGTCGTAGACCGCCGTATTGAAATAGGGACACTCCACCAACAGCTGACTCTCATTCTTCTTGGGCTCATATTGCTGGCGGTAGTCGTCCATCACTTGATAGTCAATACATTCGGAAGCCTCTTGCGTATGCAGCTGGCGGTAGTTGCCGTCTTTATCCTTGCGTTTGTAGTCGTAAATGCGATAGGTCACGTCTGATGTCTGCTGAATCTCTGCCAGATAACATCCTGCTCCAATGGCATGGATGCGACCAGCAGGAATAAAGAAACAATCACCTTCCTTTACAGGATACTGGGCCAGCGCATCGCAGATGGTGTCTTCTTCTACCCTCTTTTTGTACTCCTCAGGGGTAATCTGCATCTTCAGCCCATTGTAAAGCTTGGCTTCAGGAGCGGAATCCATAACGTACCACATCTCTGTCTTTCCACGGGGCTTACCTTGTCTGTGGGCTATCTCGTCAGAGGGATGTACCTGAATGCTCAGGTCTTGATGCGCATCGATAAACTTGATGAGTAGAGGGAATTCGTCACCAAAACGCTGATAGTTGGCTTCGCCCACCAGCTCTGCTTTCATTTCTTTTACGAGGGTATTCAGCGAACTGCCATCTTCAGCCCGCGTCTCGTTGCCGGCAACACCGCTGATTTGCCAGCTCTCCGTGCCCCAGATGAGGGTCTTCAGTAAGGGAGTAAACTTAAAGTGTTTCATAATCGTTTAGTTGTCTTTCCAAAATTCGTGAGTAAACAGTACCAGTACCGACATGATTTCCAGACGGCCTACTAACATAAGATACGCACAAAGCCACTTGATATACTCAGGCAGTTCCGACCACGACATCTCAGGACCAACCTGTGTGCCTAATGTCAGACCCACATTGCTGATGCAGCTCAGCGATATGGTGATGGCATTGGTATTGTCGATGCCAGTAGCTATCATGATGGTGGTTGTCAGCGATATCATGAGGGTGAAGATGGCGAAGAAGGCCAGCAGCGTGCTGAGCTGTGAACGGGCTACGGGCACCCCGTCGACCTTGACAGGCAGTACGGCATTGGGGTGGAGCAGCTTGTGAAACTCGTTGCGTAGCACTTTGAACACCATGACGGCACGTACGCATTTGAAACCGCCTGTTGTTGAACCCGAACAAGCCCCGACGAACATCAGCACACCCAGGATGACCCATGTGATGTGAGGCCAGAGCGCAGCATCGTCGCTGAACAGTCCTGTGGTGGTGATAAACGACACCACTTGGAACAGCGCGCTGCGGAAGGCATGTTCCAGTCCGTAGCCGTTGCGTGTCATCAGCAGGTAGCCTATCCATGCTGTGGCTATGATGATTAACGAGGTGTATAGCTTAAACTCAGAACTCTTGAACAGGCTGCCCGGCTTCATCTTGAAGATGGCGGCATAGAGCATCATGAAGTTGATGCCCGCCAGAAACTGAAACAGGATAGCGATATACTCGATGGTTGGCGAGTGAAAGAACTCGGTAGAATCGTTATGTGTCGCAAAACCGCCTGTGGCAGTGGTTGTCATGGCGTAGTTGATGGCGTCGAACCATCCCATGCCGGCCACGTAGAATGACAGGATACATCCTACGGTCAGTGCCAGGTAGATAGACCAAATCCACTTGGCCATTGTCGACAATCGCGGGTGCATCTTGGTACGCAGCGGTCCCGTAGCCTCTGCGGCAAACACCTTCACGTTGCCGCTTCCCACCATCGACGGCAGAATGGCTATCGTGAAGAAAACAATTCCTAATCCGCCTATCCACTGTGTCTGTGTGCGCCAGAAGAGTAGGGCGTGTGGCAGGTATTCTACATCGTCCAGTATGGTTGCTCCTGTGGTGGTGAAGCCCGACATCGTTTCGAAGAAGGCATCGGTGATGTTGTTGATGTATCCACTCACCAGGAAAGGCAGCATGCCAAACAGGCTGAATACCACCCACGTGACGGTGACCAGCAGATACGAGTCTCTACGGCTCAGGTTGTTGTCCGCTCCATGACCCATGTAGTGGAGCACGAAGCCACATGACAGACTGAATGCCGTGGCGATGAGAAACGCGATGAGGTCATCTTCCTGATAATAGAAGGCAATGCCTGCACAGATGAGCAGCAACGAGCCAAGCATGAAGAGCAGTGAACCCAGTACCTTGTATATCAGCCGGAAGTTTACCATAGCGAGTCAGCCTTGAAGTATTTCTCCAGTTTCTTCAGATTCTGCTCATGGCAGAACACCATGACGGAGTCGCCTGCCTCAATGCGGGTGTTACCATTGACGAGTATGCCCTGATTGTGGCGCACCAGTCCGCCAATGGTGACACCGAAAGGCAGTCCTAAGTCTTTTACCGCTTTCTTGGTTACCTTTGAGCCTTCCGCTGCCACGAACTCTGCCACTTCAGAGTCGACCATCATCAGCGACCGTACGTTGGTCACATCAGCATCGAGCATCATCTGGTAGATGTGTCCGGCAGCCAGCGTCTTCTTGTTGATGATGGTACCGATATCCAGACTCTCTGCCATTTCCACGTAGTCCAGGTTTTCCACCATCGCTACGGTCTTGCGTACGCCCAGTCGCTTGGCCGTCAGACAAGCCAGAATGTTGGTCTCGGTATTGTCTGTCAATGCCACGAAGGCCTGTGTGTGCTGGATGCCTTCCTCCTGCAGCAGTCCCAGGTCGCGTCCGTCGCCGTGGATGACCATCGTGTCGTCACCGTTGAGCAACTCGTTCAGCCGCTCACAGCGCATCTCGTCGAGCTCGATAATCTTCAGGTTCATGTAGTCGGGCACGGTCTTGGCCACACGAACGGCAGTCTTTCCGCCACCCATCACGATGACATTCTTGACATCAGCATAATGTTCCTTGCCTGAAATCTTGCGGATATAGGGAATATACTCACGGGTAGTCATGAAGTAAGCAATGTCGTTGACGTGCAACTCGTCGTTACCACCGGGAATCAGCGTGTCATCACCCCTCTTGATGGCAACTACATGGTAGGGGTCGTCAGGGCCACAGAGCAGTCGCAACGGCTGGTTCAGTATCTCGCATGTCTCGCGTAGCTTGATGCCTAACATGACCAATGCACCACCATGAACGTCCCATCGCTGACGCACCCACGACATCTTCAGTCCGTTGGTGATGTCGATGGCTGCCAGTACCTCGGGGTAGATGAGCGAGTTAATGCCCATCTGCTCGAAAAACGTCTTCTGTGCCGGTGCAAGATATTCTATGTTGTCAATACGGGCGACGGTCTTCTTGGCTCCTAAGGCATGAGCTATCATGCAGGCATTCATGTTACGGCTCTCGTCGGTAGTGACACCGACAAACAGGTCAGCACGTTCTACACCCGCTTCTTTCAGCGTCTGTATGCTGGTGGGCGAACCGTGCAGCGTCATGATGTCATAGCGGTTCTCCAGACCTGCCAGCCGCTCGATGTCGTCATCTATCAAAACACAGTCCTGATGGTCTTTAGACAAAAGCTTCGACAGGTGAGTACCTACGGCGCCTGCCCCGCCAATCACTATTTTCATAACAATCCCAGAATAGCTTCTTTGATGTGTGCCTGGTCAATGCCTGTGATGTCTTGTAGCTGAGCCACCGTGCCGTGTTCTACAAAGTTGTCGGGTAGTCCCAGACGGCAGATGGTGGGTGTGTAGCCGTGGTCGCTCATCCATTCCAAAATGGCTGCTCCCATACCACCTTTCCTGACACCGTCTTCCACCGTAACGATTTTCTTAAACTTTCGACCGATTTCGTGGAGCATGTCTTCGTCCAACGGTTTCAGGAACCTTAGGTCGTAGTGGGCGATGGTCTTGTTTGTTGCCATGCTATGGCAATATGCGGAACATTCTTCGATGGCCTTGGCTGCCTGTACGCCAATGGGGCCAATGGTTATCACGGCGACCTCACTGCCGTCACGTAGCTGACGTCCTTTTCCGATGGGTATTTCTTCCAATGGGCAGCGCCAGTCGACCGTCGAACCGTTGCCTCTTGGATATCGGATGACGAATGGACCCTTGTCCTTCAGTTGTGCGGTGTACATCAGTCGTCGCAACTCGCACTCATCCATAGGCGAGGCAATGGTCAGGTTGGGGATGATGCGCAGACTGGCCATATCGAAGGCTCCATGATGTGTCGGTCCGTCTTCTCCCACCAGTCCGGCACGGTCTAAGCATAGCACGACGTTTAGTTTCAGTATGGCTACATCGTGAATCACGTTGTCATAGGCACGTTGCGAAAAGGCGCTGTAGATGTTGCAGAACGGTAGGAGCCCTTCCTTGGCCATACCTCCGGAGAAGGTGACGGCATGACCCTCTGCAATACCCACGTCGAATGTGCGCTCAGGCATTTCCTGCATCATGATGTTCATCGAGCAGCCTGTGGGCATGGCGGGTGTCACACCGATAATCTTGGGATTCTGTTGGGCCAGTTCCAGCAGCGTCTCACCGAAAACGTCTTGGAATCGTGGAGGCTTGTTCGTTGTGTCTTTTACCAGACGCTCACCGGTCTCTGGGTCAAACTTCCCAGGGGCGTGCCAGATGGTGACATCTTTTTCTGCTGGTGCATAGCCGTGACCTTTCTGTGTGTGCAGGTGTAGCAGTTTGGGGCCTTTCATGTCCTTCAGCTGTTGCAGGATGCGTACCAGTTCCTTCACGTCGTGTCCATTGAAGGGCCCGAAGTAGCGGATGTCCATACCCTCAAACACGTTTTGCTGGTGTGATATGGCTGATTTTAGCGCGTTAGAAAGACGAAGCAGACCGCGGCGCCGGTTGTCTTCCAGCAGTCCTTTGCTGTGCAGCCATCGTGACACCTTGAAGCGCAGGGCGTTATAAGTCTCGTTGGTGTTTAGCGACAGCAGGTATTCCTGCATGCCTCCCACCGCACGGTCTATCGACATGTTGTTGTCGTTCAGGATAATCAGGATGTCGCTTTGTGCTGTAGCTACGTTGTTCAGACCCTCGTAGGCCAGTCCGCCTGACATGGCTCCATCGCCAATGACGGCTACGACGTGACGCTCCTTTCCTTCTGCCTTTGCCGCCACAGACATGCCCAATGCGGCAGAGATGCTGTTTGACGCATGGCCGCACTCAAACGTGTCATACTCACTTTCTTCAGGAGAGGGGAAGGGACGAATACCTCCCAGCTTCCGGTTGGTATTGAACTGTTCTCTTCGTCCCGTCAGGATTTTGTGACCATAGGCCTGATGACCGACATCCCACACAATGCGGTCCTCTGGGGTGTTGTAGACATAATGCAGAGCAACTGTAATCTCAACTACACCAAGCGATGAGGCCAGGTGTCCTGGGTTGACCGACAGCTCCTTCACGATGTCTTCGCGCAGCTCTTGGCACACCTGTGGCAACTGGTCGACGCTCAGTTTCCTCAAGTCTTCAGGGTATTGTATCTGGGTTAGTAACCCCATATTTTGTGTTTCCAAATCGATTCGAAAATGACTCTTTATTTAATTTTGATGCAAAGATAGTACAATTTTTGGAAAGTACCAAATGTTCATCAAGAAAATGACTTTTGGCGCTACTTTTGCCGCTATCGGTAATTTATGTTTTTTTAAGTGGAAAATGTTTGTAGTTACCTAAAATCTTTATAAATTTGCAGAAAATATTTAATGCTAACCAAAGACAACAAGGATGGTCTACATCAATCTGCCTGAAACTCACACAAATAGGCGCCTTTCTTTCTATCTGGCGATGGAAGAGTATGTGGCACGTCATGTATCAGCTGCTGACAGTTTCTGGATGTGGCAGGTGGAGCCCAGCGTGATATTTGGTCGTAACCAGCTCATGGCCAACGAGGTGAATGTAGACTATTGTCGTGAACATCACATCTCGATGTATCGGAGAAAGAGCGGCGGCGGCTGTGTGTATGCTGACGACGACAACGTGATGCTCTCTTATGTGTCGGAAGGTGAAGCCGTGGGGCTGGCTTTCAACCGGTTTATCCAGATGGTGCTTTTAGTGATGCGAAAGATGGGTATTGAAGCCGTAGGAACCAGCCGCAACGATGTGCTGATAGGCGACCGCAAGGTGTGTGGAACGGCTTGCTATCAGGTGGGTGGACGCAGTATAGTTCACAGTACGCTGCTCTACGACACCAATATGGAGCACATGACACAAGCCATCACGCCAGGCCCTGAGAAGCTGCAGGCGAAGGGAATACAAAGTGTGCGTCAGCGCATCACCCTGCTGAAAGACTACACGACGCTGACGTTGGACGAGGTGAAGCAACTGTTTCGCACCACGCTGTGTACAGAAGAGCGTATGCTGACAGCCACCGAACTCGCGGCCATCGAGCAGTTGGAGCAAGAGTATTTGAAAAAAGATTTCATCAACAAACTATAAATACGACAATGGAAAATAAGAGAACCTGTCTTTACGACAAGCATGTGGCACTGGGAGCGCTGATTTCTCCCTTTGGCGGATTCGATATGCCTATTCAGTACTCAGGGATAGTAGACGAGCATCAGGCGGTGCGCCAGGCTTGTGGCGTATTCGATGTGAGTCACATGGGTGAGGTGACGATTAGCGGAAAGGATGCTGAACGCTACGTGAACCATATATTTACTAATGATGTACGCGAGATGCCGGCAGGCAAGATTCTCTACGGCATGATGTGCTATGAACATGGGGGTGTGGTAGACGACCTGTTGGTCTATAAGATGGCTGACGACCGTTTCTTTCTGGTGATTAACGCATCGAACATTGACAAAGACTGGGCTTGGATTCAGCAGCAGGCTGAGGGTTTTAACGTCACTTTGGAAAACCAGAGCGAACAGTATGGCGAGCTGGCCATACAAGGTCCGCAGGCTGAGGCTGTGATGGAACAGGTGTTAGGACTGCCGTGTAGCGAGTTGAAATTCTATACCTTCAAAACTCACCCCTCACCCCTCACCTCTAACCCTTCACCCCTCATCATCAGCCGCACAGGTTATACCGGTGAGGACGGCTTTGAAATCTATGCTGATGCCGCTTACATCAACACCTGCTGGGACAAGCTGATGGCCTCAGGTCGCTGCAAGCCCTGTGGACTGGGGTGTCGTGATACGCTGCGCTTCGAGGTTGGTCTGCCGCTCTATGGTGATGAGCTGTCAGAGAACATCACCCCTATCATGGCAGGTCTGGGTATCTTCGTCAAGTTGGATAAACCCGAATTTATTGGCAAGGAGGCTTTGGCTCGTCAGAAAGCAGAAGGGGCACCGAAGAAGCTGGTGGGCATTGAGCTGCACGACAAGGCGATACCCCGTCATGGCTATGCTGTGCTGAAGGATGGACAGCAAGTGGGTGAGGTGACTACGGGCTACCACACCATTTCGACGGATAAGAGCGTCTGTATGGCACTGGTCGATGCAGCATGTAGTACGCTGGGTACCGAGGTGGAGATACAAATCCGCAAGAAGACTTTCCCGGGTACGGTATGTAAGAAAAAATTCTACGAGAAACATTATAAACAATAAAAAGCGATAAATACTATGGCAAAAGTTTTGGAAGGACTCTATTATGCAGAGTCACACGAGTATGTGAGAGTGGAAGGTAACATCGGTTACGTAGGTATCACCGACTATGCACAGCAGGCATTGGGTAATGTGGTGTATGTCGACATGCCCGACGTAGACGACGAGGTAAGCGCAGGCGAGGAGTTTGGTGCTGTGGAGAGTGTCAAGGCAGCTTCCGACCTGATATCACCCGTGACTGGCGTTGTGCTGGAAGTCAACGAGGCACTGGAGGATGAGCCCGAGCGCATCAATGCCGATGCTTATGAGAACTGGATTATCAAGGTTGAACTGTCTGACAAGGGCGACCTGGACAACCTGATGGATGCTAAGGCCTATACTGAATTCTGTGCAAAATGACATATAAGTATTTCCCCCATACCGGTGATGACCTGCAGGCCATGCTGGCAAGAGTCGGGGTGAAGTCTGTGGACGACCTCTTTGCGGAGATTCCCGAGGAGGTGCGCTTCCGTAAAGACTACGCCCTGCCGCAGAGTGCCAGTGAGCTGGAGGTACGCCAGCTGTTCGAGCTGATGGGCTCGAAGAACCGGCAACTGACGTGCTTTGCAGGCATGGGTGTCTACGACCATTATACCCCCGCCGTCATTCCCAACCTGTTGTCGCGCTCAGAGTTCCTGACCAGCTATACCCCCTACCAGGCAGAGATATCACAGGGTACGCTGCACTACATCTTCGAATACCAGTCGATGATGGCTGAACTGACTGGTATGGATGTGAGCAATGCATCGATGTACGACGGTACGACAGCCTGTGCTGAAGCCATGATGATGGCGGTGGCTGCAGGAAAGAAGCAGAACAAGGTGCTGGTGTCTGCCGGGTTGAATCCCATGACACGTCAGGTGCTTGACACGTATGCCCTGCATCATGGCATCGAGTTGGTGACCATTCCATTAGAGGATGGTGTCACCTCAAGGCAAAACCTTGAGGCACAGCTGGTACAAGGCGGCGTTGCTGGTGTTATCGTGCAGCAGCCCAATGTCTTTGGTATTGTAGAAGACTTTACCGGCTTTGCTGATGGCTGTCATGACCAGAAGGCATTGTTCATCATGGATAGCGTGGCTGCTGACCTGGCGGTGCTGAAGACGCCGGGAGAGTGGGGCGCTGACATCGCTGTAGGCGACGGACAGTCGCTGGGCATCCCGATGTCGTATGGCGGTCCCTATGTGGGCTATATGTGCTGTACGGAGAAACTCATCCGCAAGATGCCGG
>ERZ842401.7121-NODE-7121-length-11596-cov-9.051989_pt1 | contig 11596 bp, 11 predicted proteins | sample MGYA00521270_ERZ842401 | MGnify/ENA primary metagenome ERZ842401 (study PRJEB31892, sample SAMEA3878208) | bioreactor metagenome | biome: Moose rumen | place: Sweden | collected 2011-10 | study: EMG produced TPA metagenomics assembly of the PRJEB12797 data set... | reverse complement strand
GCTCTTCCGATCTATAGTTATCCCCCAAAATTACAATATTTTGGTCAGTTGCCACGATATTACTATATAAATGCGTAAAGAAAAATAGCGCAAACGATTGCACGGCGCTTGTTGCAGGTTTGTTTCACGACTCTCTGGCGGAGGTTATTTAGTCGCTATGAGTTTGTTGTAGAGACTGGTGTAGAGTGCTGCGAGCGGCAGTGATATGGCGATATAGATTGCCGTGAGAGTATAGGGGTGCACAGTCTGGTTGATGTTATAGAACACCATTCGCGTGACGGGGTGCAGCACAAAGAGCATCATCGAGATTCCTCCCATCCACGTCATGGCCGCCATGAGCGCTCGCGGCGCTACCTTCACCAGCGCGATGCCCGCCGCCACCACGGCTATCGGTGCCCACAGCCACAGGTGGAAGTTGAGGTTCATCACCGGCACGGCGATAGCTGCGACAACGAGGATTAGCGCCCAATAGCGGCTACTCAGGCAAGGCAACCGCTGCTCGTATCGGGCGGCAAGCAGCCCCAAGGCAAATGGCAGTCCGCCTATGAAGAAGTTGTAGCGCAGAAAGTTGAGCGTGGCGTCGCCCCAAATCATCTGCGCCGCCACCATCACCAGCCAGCACAGCGCTGCGAACGCCACCGGCGCGTAGCGCGCGTGAGCGCTGCCGTGGTCGCGCGTGAAGAGGAAGAGCCGATAGATGATATAGAGCTGAAGCACGAAACCGAAGTACCAGTAGGGGCCGAGCAGCAACCGGCTAACGTCGTCGTCGGTGAAGTTGATTGTCATCGACGCCTGCCAAGGCCACCACCGCGACGGAATTATATAGTGAGAGTTGAGAATTAACTCCTTCGACGGGTAAAGGTCGCCTGAGGCGTCGAACACCGGTATCAGCAGCATGGCGAAGAACAGCGTCATCATTCCTATGAAAATTAGCAGCAAGAGCTTAAAGTAGTGGCTGATGATAAACTTGGTGCGTGAGGGAGCCGGGGTGTCGCGATGTGATAGCTCGTACTTCTTCACCAAGCCGTAGGCGCTTAAAAAGACGAACAGCGGCACGCCGTAATGGCCGAGAAACGAGAAGAATTGCAGCGGCCAGTTGTGGCCCGGGTGGAAGATGGCGCTGAAGAAGTCGAGCGTGTTTTGCAAGTTGAACATATACTCGTTCTCCTGCACGTCGCCCGGGAACCAATGCACCATGTTGTGGATGAAGATCATGAAGATGGCCACACCCTTGAGGGCGGTGCATTGCTGCCGCGTGAGCAGCGAGGTGGTGTTTGAAAGGCTGTTATTGCTCATTGTCGAAAAGAGGTTGCTTAATGAACTTCGTCGCGCAAGGCGTAACGATTGCGCAGTAGCTCGAATTGCTCGGGCGACGCTTTGAGTGCCCGGGTGTCGGCGAGCGGGTTGTAGCTTGCTGCGATGCCTTCGGTTGTGACTTTGGCGGCACCTGTGGCGGGCAAGGTTACGCTCGGCGCCTCGGCTTGGATGCCGAAGTGGCGATTGACGGCCTCGATCGCCATGGCTGTGGCGCGCAGTTTGCCCTGGCTGCTGTAGCCCGCAATGTGGGGCGTGGCCACGAACGCTCGCTGTAGCAGCACCTTGTCAATGTCCGGCTCGTTCTCCCAGCAGTCGATGGCGAGATCGATGTGTGGCGGCGCAGCCAGCAGCGCTTGTGTAGAGGCGATAGCGCCTCGCGCGGCGTTCATCAGCAGGCGCGGCTTGTCGCCTGCGAGGCGGCCGATGAATCGCTCGTTGAGCAGGTGGAAGGTGGCGTCGGCGCCATGGCGGTTGAGCGGCGTGTGGACGGTGATGATGTCGCATCGGTCGGCTATAGTGTTGAGCGACACCCATCTGTCGCCGCCATCGGCGCGCTCGCGCGGCGGGTCGCACGGCAGCACCTCGTAGCCCAACTGTCCAGCCCATCGCGCCACTATCGAGCCCACATGGCCTACGCCCACCACGCCCAGACTCAGGCGCCGGCCCTCGAGCGCGCGCGCGCGTTGCCAGGCGAGGATGGTCGCCAATGCCCATTGCGCCACCGCCGGTGCGTTGCATCCCGGCGCCGAAGCCACTTTGATGCCGGCGCGGCGGCAGTAGTCGAGGTCGATATGGTCGGTGCCGATGGTGGCGGTGGCGATGAGGCGCACGGCGGAGCCGTCGAGCAGCGCGGCGTCGCAGCGCGTGCGAGTGCGCGTGACAATAGCGTCGGCATCGGCCACGAGCGCGGCGTCGATGTCGGAAGCCGGGGCGTAGACCACGCTGTCGAACCACGGCTCGAGCCGGCCTTTAATGTAGGGTATGTTTTGCTCTATTACTATCTTGCGAGGCATGATGGTGGTGGGGTGATGGGATTTAACGTCGGTTGAGCGTTGCCCGGTGGGCGATTTGTATCGCCAGGCACATGTTGAGCGTGGGCAGATAGGAGAGAATATGGGTGAAGTCGACCGCCATCGCTATCACGGCTATCACCGCCACTATCACGATGAAGGCGTTGTACATTCGCGTCTGCAAGCGATAATTGAGCACCGTCATCAGGTTGAGTGTGGTCACCACGATGGTTACCAGCGCCGTGATTGCCGCTACGATGATGGGTAACTGCAGGTGGGCAAAATCGGCTGAGTGCCACAGAATCTTGAGGTCGGGCGCATTGAAGGAGTATATCGGATTGACAAAGCCCAGCCCCACTGCGATCCATACCGGCGTCGTCAGCCCGAGCAGAGCCGCCACGGCGCCCTTGACGCTCATGGCCTGCACCTGCACGAAGCCAATGAACACAATAGGAATGAGAAACAATGCCGCATAATGGAACAGGCCGCACAGGCCTACGACGGCAAACGCCATAAAGATGCTACGCTGGGCGTGCTCACTATTCTGATACTCGCGGAAGATGATGAACATAAGCGCGGAGAGCACAAGAGTGAGCACGACACCTATGTTGAACTCGCTCTGCAACCACAGCGAGGCGGCGCACAGCAGCAAGTAGACGGCCGCGAACATGAACGTTACCGCCCGAATGAAGTTGAAGCGGCGGTTGAGGAGGATGAGCAGAGCGGCCGTGCCGCCAAGGCTCAAGATGCTCAGCACCGGCGGCAACCACGACGGCAACGATTGAGCCTCGATGGTGAAGAATAGCCCTTGCCACGTCTCGTAAGGCGCTGCCGCGCCTGTAGCGCCTGCAAGCGCGATTATCACCGCCAGCGCCATCGCACCGGCGGTAATGAGGAAACCTTTGCCGTTTAAGAATTCGTCCACTTATGATAGTTGCTTAAGCCACGAAGAGCGGGGTTATTTCTCGTTGTCGAGGTCGCGTCGTTTCCATCCGTTGCGACGTCCGTGTATGATGGGTCGCTCGGCGTCGGTGTCGCGGTGCGCGTTCGCTGGCGCGGAAGTCGCGGTTCTTGATGTCGTCGCCCCGGCTACGCATCTCGTTGTAGCTGCCATCGAAGCTGACGTATTCACGCAGCTCGCATTGCAGCTCGCCGTTGAGCAGCGGATAGTGAACCGATGCTCGCAGGCCGATGTTGGTGTATAGTTCCTTGTCGTCGGGGCAGATGACCCAGGCATGGTAGCCTCGGAACACCCGCTTGATTTTCTCGCCAAGCGTGCGGTAGAGCCCTTGGATGTCGCCCACCACCAGTCGCTCGCCGTATGGCGGGTTGGTGACGAGGGTGGCGCCGGCGGGTGCCTCGGTCCAATCCTCGAGCGCGCGTCGCTCAACTGTAATATACTTTCCGAGTCCGGCGTTCTTGATGTTCAGTTCGCTGATGGCAACCGCTTTCGCCATTATGTCGTAGCCCTGTATCTTGCAGGTTACCTCGCGCTCGTCGCTGTCGTCGTTAAATATCGCGTCGAATAGTTCGGCATCATAGTCGTCCCAGTGTTGGAAAGCGAAATCCTGTCGGTAAACGCCCGGGTTGATGTTTGCGGCAATGAGAGCCGCCTCAATCAGGAACGTGCCCGAGCCGCACATGGGGTCAATCAGGTCGGTGGTGCCATCCCATCCGGCAAGCTTGAGAATTCCTGCGGCGAGCACCTCGTTGATGGGCGCATCGGTCTGTGCCGTGCGCCATCCGCGCTTGTAAAGCGGCTCGCCCGAAGAGTCGAGCGAGATGGTGACGTCGTTGCCGCTGATGTGGACATCGAAGGTCCGGTCGGGGGCGTTGAGGCGGATGGACGGTCGGTGGCCGTCGCGCTTTACGAAGTAGTCGGCGATGGCATCCTTGACGCGGTAGGTGACAAACCGCGAGTGGCGGAAGATCTCGCTGTAGACAGTAGCATTGATGGCGAAGGTGCTGTCGGCGTTCATTACATTGCTCCAGTCGAGTTCGAGCACCTTATTGTAAAGGTCCTCGGCATCGGTTGAGGTGAATTTAAAGATAGGTTTGAGAATGCGCAGAGCCGTTCGGCACTGGAAGTTGGCGCGATAGAGCAGCTCTTTGTCGCCCGTGAATGACACCATGCGGTTGCCTTGCTGCACATTGTCGGCGCCGAGCGCCGTTAGTTCGTCACTTAAGACACCTTCAAGACCCATAAAGGTCTTTGCCACCATTTCAAATTTCATAACAGTTTATTATTTATCGATTTAATATTAATTTCTATCTTTCAAACCGGCTTTGCACCACCCGCTCGCCCGGCGCGACATCGGTCGTGACCCAGATGTTGCCGCCAATTACGGCTCCGTCGCCTATGGTGATCCGCCCCAGGATGGAGGCGTTGCTGTATACGATCACGTTGTTGCCGATGATCGGGTGTCGCGCCACGCCCTTGACGGGGTTGCCGTCGGTGTCGCGACTGAAGCTGAGCGCTCCAAGAGTCACACCCTGGTATAGCTTCACGTTGTTGCCGATGATGGCCGTAGCGCCAATCACTACACCCGTGCCGTGGTCAATGGCGAAGCTCTCGCCAATGGTGGCGCCAGGATGGATGTCGATGCCGGTCTCGCTATGAGCGAGCTCGCTAATCATGCGCGGGATGATGGGCACGCCTTGCTGTAGCAGAGCGTGGGCAATGCGATAGTTGGTGATTGCTTTTACCGCCGGGTAGCAGTACACCACTTCTTGCGGGCTGGTGGTCGCGGGGTCGCCTTGGTAGAGGGCTTCGACGTCGGTGTGAAGCACGCGCCGCAACTCGGGCAGCGATGCGATGAAGTGGTCGGTAATCTCGTGGGCGCGGCTGTGTAGCGTGTCGAAGTCGAGCTCGCGGCAGTCGACGGCAAATCCGGCCACAATCTGGTTCTCAAGCAGAGCTTGCAATCGCTCGAGCTTGAGTCCTATGGTGTACTCAAGGTTGTAGCTGTTGACGGCAGTGTCGCCCTGGAACCCCGGGAAGATTACCTCGCGTGAAAGCCTCACAATCTCCTTGATGGTGGCCTGATTAGGCAACGGCTCGTTGCCCCTGCTGAGGTGGCACAGGTCGAGAGTGCCATGCGACGATGCCAGACTGTGGACTACTGCTTTGAGCGCCTCCTCGTTGTGATATGTCTTGTTGCCCATTATTTCAAAGAGTCGATTTTTTGCCCTATTGCGGCTGCAAAGGTACACATTTCCGCTGAAAAACGCGTAATCCTTCTATTATAATTTAAGTTTCTCGTTTATGCGGGCGTTATTAAACGGCGACTTAATTAACCGATAAACAACTCTTTATGTTTTTTGCGTCGCTATTTAATCGGCGACTTAATTTATGATAAAGATATACGACAAAGCGGATGTCGGAAGCGTTAAGCTTCAAACTATCAAAAAAAATAATAAATTCGTCCGGTTTCGAATGCTATGTCGGAGGTCGGTGAGCGAAAGTTCGCCTTTGGTGGGCGACTACTTGAAGCGGAAAAGGTTGTGGAAGCCGGTGACGGTGAGGGTCTCGTTGATGGTGTCGTTGGCGCCGGTTATGTAGACTGTAGCGCCGCGCGATTTGGCGTTTTTGAGCAGAGTAAGGAAGAGTCGCAGTCCGCTCGACGCGATGTATTCGAGCCCTGAGCAGTCGAGCACGATGTCCTTGTTGCCGCAGTCGAGCAGTGGTTCGAGGTCGCGTTGCGTCTGCGCGGCGGCGGCCGTGTCGAGGCGTCCTTCGAGCAGTGCCACCAGTGCGCCGTCTTGTTCGTTGATAGTCGTTTTCATCTTTTTTAATAAGTTTATTTTATAATTATTAACGTTAATGTCGATATCTTTATTATATCGCCTTCGGGTGAAAGTTATGGGGCGAAAAGGTTGTGTTTTTGAATTTTTTTGTAATTTTGCCGCCTAAAATTAAAGTTTTTGGCTATGAACGTTATATTTTTTGATGATAACGAGGTGCGCAAGAATTTGCTTCCGCTCACCTATACCCGCCCGATAGCCCGCTTGCGGCTTGGCATCACCACTCTGGAGCAGAAGTGGCAGCAACTGCTTGGCGACAAGGCGAATACCTATTCCTATCTTACCGCCACCTATCTGACGAAGTTGTTTCCCGCTGTGGTGAAGCGCGACAATCTGCTTATCGCCGCCAATGTGGTTGCCACGCCCGCTCTTGTGGCCGAGGTGACAAGTCTTTCGCCAGGCGAGGCGCTGATGCAGGGAGAGACGTTACTTGCCTTTCGCGGCACGGCTCACTCCTTCGACAAGCGTCACTTCAAGCGTACGCGCTACAGCGCTGCCGGCCCGGTGTCGATCAACTATCTTTATGAACTTTTTGAACACAACGGCGCAGCTATCGAGGCCGATTTCGAACGGTTGACGGCCGGACGCGAGAGCTACCCTGTACCTGCCACGTGCACCGTGATAGGTGACCCGAAGCGCCTTTTCCTTGAGGCCGGCGCGGTGGTCGACGGCGCTACGCTCAACACCCGCGAGGGCGCCATTTACATCGGCAAAGACGTAGAGGTGATGGAAGGCGCGTGTGTGCGCGGTCCGTTCTCGGCTCTCGACGGCTCGAAGGTGCGCATAGGCTCGAAGGTGTATGGCGCCACATCGCTCGGTCCGCAGTGCAAGATAGGCGGCGAGGTGGAGAATACCATCATCATAGGCTACAGCAATAAGGCCCACGAGGGATTCTTGGGCGATGCCGTGATAGGCGAATGGTGCAACCTGGGCGGTGGCACCACAACGTCGAACCTAAAGAACGACTATGGCGAGATTAAGCTGTGGAACTATAACGCTCAGCGCTTTCTGCGCACCGGCAGGCAGTTCTGCGGTCCCATTATGGGCGACCATTGCAAGACCGGCATCAACTCGATGCTCAACACTGCTACCGTGCTCGGCGTGGCGGTGAACATCCACGGTGCCGGCTTCCCGCGCAACTTTGTGCCTTCGTTTATGGAGGGCAATAGCAGCGCGGGTTTCAAGAACGTCGACTTTGAGGTGTTCCTTGCCACCGCACGGCGAGTGATGGCGCGGCGCGGCATCGAGCTTACCGACGATTTGCGCGACGTTTACAGCGCTATTTACAATATCAGCGACCGCTACAAGTAGCGTTATCCGTCTCGAACATCTTACATATTACATCTTCCATCTTACATTTTACATCTTAATCGCGATTATGAAAGTAGCTATTGTTGGTGCCAGTGGCGCCGTAGGACAAGAATTTATGCGAGTGCTCGACGAGCAGAACTTCCCCATCAGCGACCTTGAGCTGTACGGCTCGCCTCGCAGCGCCGGACGCGTGTTTACCTATCGCGGCCGCGACTATGTGGTGAAACTGCTGCAACACAACGACGACTTTCGCGGCACCGACATCGCGTTTGTGAGCGTTGACGCGCAGACGTCGCGCGAGTTCGCGTCTACCATCACCAAGCATGGCACAATCATGATCGACAACAGCAATGCCTTCCGTATGGACGACGATGTGCCTTTAGTGGTGCCCGAGGTGAACGGTGAGGACGCTCTGAACGCCCCACGAGGCATTATCGCCAACCCCAACTGCACCACCATCATAATGGTGGTGGCGTTGAAGCCCATTCACGACCTGTCGCCCATTAAGCGCATCCATGTGGCATCGTATCAGGCGGCCAGTGGCGCCGGCCATAACGCGATGACCGAGCTCGCGCTGCAATACATGGAACTCGCTACAGGCACTCGGCCGACGGTAAAAGAGTTTCAGCATCAGTTGGCTTACAACGTGATTCCGCATATCGACAAGTTTGTCGACAACGACTACACCCGCGAGGAGATGAAGATGTTTAACGAGACACGCAAGATTATGCACAGCGATATTCGCACGAGTGCCACGTGTGTGCGGGTGCCGGTGATGCGCACCCACTGCGAGGCGGTGTGGGTGGAGACCACACAGCCGGTGACGGCATCGCAGGCGCGCAACGCACTGCGCAACGCACCGGGCGTGGTTGTGCTCGACGAGCCGAGCAAGAACTTGTATCCGATGCCGGTTGACTGCACGCGCAAGGACCCGGTGTACGTGGGTCGCATCCGTCAGGATCTGGCTGATGACTGCGGACTGTCGCTATGGGTGGTTGGCGACCAAATCAAGAAGGGCGCGGCGCTCAACGCCGTGCAAATCGGTCAATACCTCGTGGCTCATCGCCGCTGAGAGGTGTCCCAGTGTGGCAAGCCCCTTGGAATGAATTTAATATTGTGGATGATTTACAGGAGGGCATATCTGGAGATCTCAATAATGATGGAATCGTGAACACCGGCGATCTGAGTGACCTCTACACATGGATTTTGCGTGGAGGCGGCAATAATGCCTACGATTTGAATGAGGATAAGGCGGTAAATGCAGGAGATGTGTCGTCGCTATATACTGTTATTCTCAAACAATAAAATTTGTTCTGCTACTCAGAAAGAGATACAGTACATAGGCCGATGGCAAGCGCGAAGAGCTCAGTCCGAGCGTTAGTGGCTCCTCACAGAATTTTTATAGCACGCTGAAAGAGAGCGAGAAAAATAGTGCTATTGGGGGGCTATAAAATCTTTATTGTAGCGTTACTTGCCGACGCAATATTTATATAATCTTCACAGTCAGCATGATAAGCATAAAACGGTACAAGTAAAAAATGCAATTACTAATCCAACGCGCTTATGCGTAATTTCCAGTCTTTCAAAGTTCTCGAAGTGTCTACTTGACCTCTCGCTTGCAAATGTGTGAAAAATGTGCGAAAAATCTCTCTCAATATTCGCACATTTATCAGAAAAAGTTTGATAAATTGCAAAATAAGTATTATTTTTGCAGGCATAAACGGTAATAATGTGAGTGTAATAATAAAATTTAATGATAATTATCACTTTGCTGAATATAAAATATTGTAATTATGGCAGACTTTTATGAATATTCAACACCAGAACTTGTACGGTTGCTTGGTGAGCGTTTCAAAGAGTATAGAATGCGATGCAATCTTACTCAAAAGGAGGTTTCAGAACAGTCTGGTATCGGACTGACAACCATCTATAAGTTTGAGAATGGTACGGCAGGAAATTTGTCGCTGTCAACGTTCATTCTGCTTCTGAAAGTGGTTGGTCAGATCAATGCATTGGATGACCTTATGCCTGAATTGCCTGAATCGCCATATCTCATCCGTAAGGAAGAAAAGAAAGCACAAAGAATCCGTCATCCTAAAAAGTAAGGCGATATGACGAAGAGATTGAAAGTTATTTTATGGGGAGAAGAGATTGGAAGGCTGGCGTGGGATGAACGTCGCCACCTTTCTTATTTTATATATAACCCAGACTTCATAAAGAAGGGACTGAACATCTCTCCGTTGGTTGCCCCTATTGAAGGTGCTCGTGCGCTTGCGCCTGTTTGGGGTGAGGATGCTAAGATATATCAGAAGTTGCCCGCTTTTGTGGCTGATTCTTTGCCTGATGCCTGGGGTAATCAGTTGTTTGACCTCTGGCGACAGCAGAATCATTTGGCTAATGCAGACATTACGCCACTCGATAAGTTGTCGTTTATCGGCAAGCGTGGTATGGGTGCTTTGGAATTTGAACCAGAACTGTCTCGCGAACGGAGAGCCGCTAAGATTGACATGAAATCTTTGGCAGACTTGGCTATGCGGATATATACGGACAGAGAGAATGCGCGTATCTTGCCTGACGAATCCATAACGATGCAGTCGTTATTGACTGTTGGCACATCTGCTGGAGGTCGTCAGCCTAAAGCCATCATTGCCATCAACCGCAAAAATGGTGAGATACGTAGTGGGCAGATTTCTGGTCTGAAAGACTTCGATTACTATATCTTGAAGTTTGGTAATTCTCAATATAGTTCCGCAGAACTGGAGATGACCTATTACGAGTTGGCAACAAAGGCTGGAATCCAGATGATGCAGTCAGAACTCTATCCTGTTGAAGGCAATAATCATTTCTTGACCAAGCGCTTTGATCGTGATGGAGAAAGAAAAATCTATACTCAAACGTTAGCTGCAATTTATCCTGATGCAGATAGTTACGAGCAACTGTTGTTAGTATGTCGCAAACTTCATCTTCCAGAAGCAGATTGCCAGGAGGTGTTCCGAAGAATGGTCTTCAATATATTGGCTAATAACACCGATGACCACAATAAAAATTTCTCGTTTATCATGAACGAAGATGGAACTTGGCGGTTGTCACCAGCCTATGACATTACCTATATTATAGATACAGGCGGTTTCCTGCCCAATGAAGATCACTGCCTATACATCAGAGCAAAGTTGCGGAACATCACTCGTGATGATGTGATTCAGTTCGCCCGTGACAATGGCATCCGTCGTCCTGATTCCATCATCCATGATTTGGTTGCGTCCTTGAAGCAGTTCCGTACTATTGCTACGAAATACGGTGTGTCAGAAGAATGGACGGGTAGGGTGGAAACAACTATTATCAACCATTTGAAAACATGGGGTGAATGGGAAGAGAATGCCGACACGTCAGAAATCACAATCAACGGCCACACAGTTTCCAATATCCGTGTCGAACAGGCCTACAAGGGAAACTTCCATCTTTTTGCAAACATTGATGGAAGAGAACGCAAGTTCGTCATTGGTAAGAATAAAGAAGAGTTCGCCTTGATAGAAAAGACAGGCATTACCAATCTTACTGCTGAGCAACTTAATGCAATGGCTGAGATGTATTTCTGTCTATAGTTCAATAGGATCGGTATTTGTGAAAAATTGGTGCTTTTTGCCTTTTATCGTGCTGGAAATGTGAAATAATAGCCAAAAACGCAACTTTAAGGTTGGAATATTTGTATATTTCAACCTTTATTTGTATTTTTGCAACCATAAAAGTAAAAAGAATGATAACAAAAGAAGAAGTTCAGAAGTTTTTGAATCAGTTTCACGAGAAAATGAAAGTTTTCGGTATCATCTATCGAGATGATCGAGGAAAGAACCAAAAGACGCTCGAAGAACTGGAGATTGTGCCATCATATAGAAGGGTGGTAATAGAAAACCTTGTCGTGGAGGATTATGTACAAGGTCCCGTAGTAGATGAGTTGAATAAACTCGGAGAAATGTGGGTCTTTGGAAAAGATGTGAAAGGTCGTGAAGTATATATCAAAATAATGATTGGTGGGGTAGGATGTCAAACCATTTGTATCTCATTCCATATAGCAGAGTATCCATTGGTCTATCCATTTAATACTGAGGAGGAGTAATTATGAAGAGTCCATTTACAGGTAAAGAAATGAAGCGAGT
>ERZ842401.7119-NODE-7119-length-11597-cov-3.324034_pt1 | contig 11597 bp, 10 predicted proteins | sample MGYA00521270_ERZ842401 | MGnify/ENA primary metagenome ERZ842401 (study PRJEB31892, sample SAMEA3878208) | bioreactor metagenome | biome: Moose rumen | place: Sweden | collected 2011-10 | study: EMG produced TPA metagenomics assembly of the PRJEB12797 data set... | reverse complement strand
CGACCGTCAGTGCGACAACATGCAGACGTATTTGCTTACGCAGGGTAAACCTTTCAAGATAATCAGGGACATCGGGAGCGGGATTAATTACCGCAATAAAGGTCTAGTAGAACTGATAGAGCTGATTAACAGCAACCGCGTCGATAAAGTCGTCATCCTGTACAAGGACAGGCTTCTACGTTTCGGATTTGAACTTGTCGAGGAGTTTGCAAATCTCCATCAGTGCGAGATAGAAGTCATTGACCACATGGAGAAGACGGAACAGCAGGAGCTTGTAGAAGACCTTATACAAATAATTACAGTCTTTAGCTGCAAACTGCAAGGTAAACGTGCTCACAAAGCCAAGAAGCTGATACAGGAACTAGCAAAAGCTGGTGATGAGGATGATTAAAACCCTTCGCGTCATGCTAATTCCCAATAACCGGCAGAGGACACGATTGTTTCAGTTCGCGGGGACTGGAAGAACAGCAGAAGAACCGCGAGGCTGGCGGCAAGTTTATACAAGATTATGAACTCCGAAGACGCTTCACACAGTTCAAGCAGAAACCTAAAAACGCATGGCTTTACACAATCAGCAACAATGTGTGCAAGCAGGCTATTAAGGATGCCGCCGACGCGTACATAAAGTTCTTCAAGGGATTATCTCAGCCTCCTAAATACAAGAGCCGGAAACATAGCAAGCCTAGCTTTTACGTTGACCCTGTGAAGATAAAGTTCACGCAGACGCATGTGAAGCTGGAAAGCATAGCCCTTAGCAGAAAGAAGTCCCGACAGTGCGCAAACTGGTTTAGGCTTGCCGAACACGGGCGTATACCGCTGGATGTAAAGTACTGTAGCCCTCGCGTCTCGTTCGATGGACTTCACTGGTTCTTAACGGTAGGGATTGAAGCAGAGGACAAAGCTGCGGCAGAGAGTACGCATGACGGTATAGGGATTGACTTAGGCGTGAAGGAGCTTGCGATATGTAGTTCATGGCACGTCTACAAGAATTCCAACAGGACAAGCCGAGTGAGACGGCTGAAGAAAAAAGTGCGCCGGTTACAGCGCAAAATCTCACGAAAATATCTTAAGAACAAAAAAGGAGGAAGTTATCAGAAGACCCGTAACATTATGAAAAGTGAGCCTCAGCTTTTAAAGCTAACTCACCGGCTGACGAACATCAGGATCAATCACATACATCAAGCCACGACCGAGATAGTGAAGCGAGAACCAAGTTTCATTGTAATGGAAGACTTGAATGTATCTGGAATGATGAAGAATAAACATCTGGCTCATGCTGTACAGGAGCAGACGTTAGCAGATTTTTACAGGATAATGCGGTACAAATGCGACTGGAACGGCATAAGGTTTATAACAGCAGACAGATATTATGCGTCGAGCAAATTGTGCTCGGTATGCGGCCACAAGAAGGCAGACTTGAAATTGTCAGACAGGATATACCGATGCGAACACTGCGGGACTGTAATAGACCGTGACTACAACGCCAGTGTGAACTTATATCATTATGGACAATCAATAGTAGCTCACTGACACGAGAATATTGATATGTACCGATACGTTAGTCGGGAATTGAAGCCTCTGGAGCACCACATCAAACGTAATTAGCGAGTATCACCAGCGAAAACGGGTGCATTGAACGAGGAAGGAAGCTGAAAAGTTACTGTTTCATGAAAATATACCAACTTTTTATAAGTCTTCTGTAACGGAAAACGCACATGAGCATGAGCGATGACGAACTGCATTACCACCCAAAGCCAAAGATGGAAGAGACCCAGCGCAGAAATATCGCAGCTGCAAAGCTGATTGCCAAAGAAGATGCCAACAAACTGTGGGACTTCATCAGCAATAACTTCAAGGACGCGGCAAAATTGGCAATGATTGAGCCGGAAGAACCCGACGAGCCGACGCCTTCTCCCTATGACGCTTTTACATTTACCTATGAAGAAGGCATTCTTACCGTTTCCGGCAGCGGGACGCTTCCGACAGTCACCGATCTTGCCGAAACGCCGCTGGCTGCTTTCGCGGAGGAATGCACGGTGATCGTGCTGGCGGACGGGGCAAAGACGTTGCAGTCCGACGCCTTTGCGGGTTTTGCCCGTCTGTATACGCTGATCGTCAACGATGAAACCACGCTGAAAGACGGCGCTTTGGAAGGGAACGCAGACCTGCAGACTGTCATCTGCTCCGCTCCAGTCCATATCGAAGGAAATCCCTTTGCGGGCGCGGCCGACATATTGTTTTATGAACCCAAAGCCATCCCCCATACCGGCGCGCTCCCGACCGGCTGCGCGGCGCTTCCGTACTCTTTTTCGGACGGCACGCTGCTGATCGAAGGCGCTGTGGAGATGGATACCTACGACCTGCTGGACCTGATGGCGGTCATGTGCGGATATTTTGACGACGTCCGCTATGTGAAGTTCAACTCCTACACGTCGCTGGATCTTCCTTTCTATATCTTCACACTGATATTGGTTTACTCAACATAATGTTATTATCTTGTCAGCAAGATAATCGTGTCATTTGGTTGCAGATAGTTCAGAGTCTAACATGACTTGTTTACCTCTTATTTCATATATCATATTTTCTATATTTGATATTGTTTTTAATTCATTCATATAAGTAATTCCTTTCTTATACTTGTCCCCTTCTATAAATAATATACGAATAAATTATCAAAATCCCTTCTTTTTTGCACAAAAAAATTGATATATAATCAATTTTTTACCATCCCCATCTTTGGACATTAAAAGTTACGTTTTTTCCAACTAGTCCATCAGCTGCAAAGACAGTTTTATCAGTTTGTGATGCATAGGCTAAATCCATCAATTCTTTACCATTGTCTAATTTTGTACTTATTGTATCTAAAACAACAGCTAAAAACTTAGTTCCGTCTTTCTTTTCAATTTGAATAATTGTACCACATGGAAATTTACTTTTATTGGCAGCTAAAATTCTTACATCACCAAATTTAGAATCTTTATAATAAATTCCGTCATACTTTAAACTAAATCTATCGCCACTTTCTGTTTTACATGACAAATAACCTTCACCACTACAGCCTGTACAATCTGGTCCATATCCTACTAAATCTCCTTGGAATATTCCATATGCACCTGTACCTTGTTCTATTATTTCTTGTTTGGCTTCTTCTACTACTACAGTTTTAGTTTCTTCTTGTTTTGTCTCTTTATTTTGTTTTACTTCATTATATGAAATACCAACTTCACCTTTTTGAATAACATTAGTTATATTATTAGGTATATTTTCTTCTTTTTTTACAACTGTTTCATATGAAATAGCATTTACTATCTCACCATCTTTATCTAACAAAATATTATTCAATTCTTTATTATTTTCAGTATAAGTACCTATATTAAAATAAGACATTGTAGACACTACAAATACTGTCAAGTACTTACCAATCATTTGCAGTAAACTTAAATTCATTTAATTCACCTCAAAAATCTCAAAAAAATCGTACCACAATTAGAGATTCAAGTCAAATTGTTCAGTAGCATTATCTGTAGTTTGCTTTAAAACTTCATCAAGAGAAATATTTTTAATTTCAGCTATCTTAAGAGCTACATATTTAACATAAGATGGCTCATTTTTTTTACCTCTATATGGTTCTGGAGCAAGATAAGGACTATCTGTCTCAAGTAAAATGTTAGATAAAGGTAGAAATTCTACAACTTCTTTAATTGTTTTGCTATTTTTAAAAGTTAAGACACCACCTATACCAAATTTAACATTCATTTTTAATAACTCTTTAGCCATTTCTAAACTATAACTATAACAATGATATGTTATTTTTAAATCTTTATAATTTTTAACTATTTCATATGTATCTAAAGCAGCATCTCTACTATGAATAGTAACAGGTACATTATATTTGCGGGCTAAATCTAACTGCTTTATAAATACTTCTTTTTGTTTGTTTGCGTCTTCTTTACCATAATGATAATCTAGGCCTATTTCACCTATACCAACTATTCTTTCATCTTTTAAATTTTCTTCAATAAATGATAGTGCTTTATCACTCATATTACTTACTTCATTAGGATGAATACCAATCATTCCATATAAGTTATCATACTTATGTATAACATCAATGACTTCTTTATTAGTTTGTTCACTATCACCACTAACAATAGCAATATTATCTTCTAAATTATTCATTACTTCTTCAATATTATCATATTCGCTTTTGATAACATGACAATGCGTATCTATAAACATAACTTCTCCTTTAGAAAAAGGGAACTAATTGTCCCTATTTACTTTACATATAATTATATATCTTATAATGCATATAAATATGAATATTAAATAAAATGCATCTAGATAATTATGACTTTCAAAAAAACTTCCAGCCACTAATAAGATTGTCATAATAATTGCCATCAAAACATACATCATACCAAAACTTTTCTTTGACATAGTAATGTTCCTTTCCAATTACCGCAACAAGATAATAATATCATACATTACTTTAGTATTCAAACATTTTCGATAGACAAATTACGACATTTTACAACATTTTACACTTTTTTAGCTATTTCTTCTAATTTTTTGTCTTTATCAATTCTAACAAATAAAGGTTCTGGATTATTTAATTTAATTCCAGCATCTAATCCCTTAAAATTAATGCTATCAAAATATTTATTTTCAGTATTTAATTGTTTAAATATTTTTTCAGCTGTCTCAGGTAAGAATGCTTGTAATAATACAGCCCCTGATCTGATAGATTCTAGTAAATTGTAAAGTACAGTTTTAAGTCTTTCTTGTTTTTCTGGATCTTTAGCTAAAATCCATGGCTCTGTTTCATCTATATATTTATTAGATCTTCTAAATATTTCAAATATAGCATCGATAGCTTCAGCTACACGCATATTATCCATTTTTTCTGTAACTTTAGAAGGTGTACTTAGTACTAAATCGATTAATTCATTATCTATTTCTTCTTTATATGTTGGTTCATATATAATACCATCAAAATATTTATGTGACATTGATATAGTTCTATTTACTAAATTACCTAGAATGTTAGCTAAATCAGAATTAATTCTTTCAATTAATAACTCATAAGTAATAGTTCCATCACTTGAGAAAGGTATTTCATGAAGCAAATAATATCTTACAGCATCAACACCAAATAATTGTACTAAATCATCAGCATACATAATGTTTCCTTTAGATTTACTCATTTTATCTTCACCAAATAAAACCCATGGATGACCAAAGATTTTTTTAGGAAGTGGTAAATCAAGAGCCATTAACATAATAGGCCAGTAAATAGTATGAAATCTTAAGATATCTTTACCAATTAAATGTACATCAGCAGGCCAATATTTTTTAAATTCTTCACTTTGATTATCTAAATCGTATCCTAAGAAAGTAATATAGTTAGATAAAGCATCAATCCATACATATATAACATGTTTATCATCAAATGATACTGGTATTCCCCAATCAAAAGATGTTCTTGAAACACATAAATCTTGTAAACCTGGTTTAATAAAATTATTAACGATTTCATTTTTTCTAGCTTCAGGCTCTATAAAATCCGGATGTTCATCTATATATTTCATTAATCTATCTGAGTAATTACTTAGTTTTAAGAAGTATGCGTCTTCACTACGCTTTTCTACAACTCTTCCACAATCTGGGCATTTACCATCTACTAATTGTGATTCTGTCCAAAATGATTCACAAGGAGTACAATATAATCCTTCATATTTTCCTAAGTAAATATCTCCTTGATCATATAGTTTTTTAAATATTCTAGCTACAACTTCTTCATGTGTTTTATTAGTTGTTCTTATAAACTTATCATAGCTAGTATTCATAACATCCCATATTTTTCTAACTTCTAAAGCTATATCATCGACATATTGTTGAGGATTTTTTCCTGCTTCTTTAGCTTTTGTTTCTATTTTCTCACCATGTTCATCCGTACCCGTTTGAAAATAGACATCATATCCTTCTAATCTTTTATATCTAGCAATAGCATCAGCTAAAACAATCTCATAAGTATTACCTATATGTGGTTTTGCTGAAGCATAAGCTATAGCTGTTGAAATATAATATTTTTTATCCATATTATCACTCCTTATTAGTACTTCCAATTCCGCCTGTTCTTAAAGTATCAGAATTATCATCATCAGTAACTAAATATTTCATAAAGATTCCTTGACCTATAGCGTCACCTTTTTTAACAACATATTCTTTATCACCTTCATTTTTAATTTTAATAAAGATATGTCCTTCATTACCTTCATTATTATAGTAATCTTTATCAACGACACCAACTTGATTGCAAAGTCTTACATTATATTTAAATCCCATACTACTTCTAACTAAAATGAATAGAACTTCATCATCCATCATATCAGCTTTAATTCCTGTAGCAATCTTGTGTACTTCACCAGGTTGTAGTGTAAAGTCTTCTAATGAAAAGATGTCATATCCAGCAGCATATTTTGTACCTCTTTTTGGTAAACTATAGCTTTCATATAACTCTTTATCATCAGCTATATCTTCCTTAAATTGTTCAAAACTTATTTTTTCAAATTTTCTCATAATCTCTCCTCCTAAAAAAAAACAATAAGCCCTAAAGGACGAATTGCTCGTGGTACCACCTTAATTTATAGATTAAATCTACCTCTTTTATTTAACGCATAATTACGGTTTAAGCTAAATATTCACTTAAACAGCTCCAGAGCCATTTCAAATAATCTGTTTTACTTATTTACACCAACCATAAGTTCTCTTTAAAAACATAATTATTTTTCTTTCCTTCATCGCTTTTCTATAAAGAGATTATAACATATTAATTATTTTTGTTCAATAAATTCAAGAAAAAATTTTAAAGTATAATCAAATAATTGCTCTTCTTCTTGTTTAATGTTGGTATCTGATAATAATACTAAACTACCTAATAAATCACCATTTAAAATAATAGGACTAATAATATAATATTTATTAATCATATTACTTGTTATAATTATATTATTTCCTGCTTGTTTTATTCTTTTATCTATTTGTTTTATAAAACTGGCAGATAACTCTTTATTTATAATGTCTTTACAATTACAACTAATAACATTATTCATATCGGTAACTAGTACTTCTTTATTTAAAAATTGACTAAGTACTTTTGTTATAATATTAGCTATTTCATTATATTTATTTAAAGTTGAATATTTCTTTAAAAAAATACTATCATCATTTATAAAAATTTCTAAGTTTTCACCTTGTTTGATAGATAAATTATTTCTAATTTCTTTAGGAATAACGATTCTACCTAATTCATCTATTCTTCTTACAACTCCTGTTGCTTTCATCTTTTACCTTCTTTCTTTTATATTTTGTCTTGAAATTAGATATTTATGTGTTATAATTTTTTTGGAGTGATATTATGGAAAAAACTTATATTTTTGGTCATAAAAAGCCAGATACAGATAGTATTACAGCATCTATCGCCCTAAGTTATTTAAAAAATAAGTTAGGTATGAATACTGAAGCTAGATCTTTAGGTAATATCAATAGAGAAACTAAGTATGTTTTAAATTATTTTAAAGTTGATGAACCTAAATATTTAAATGATGTTAAACTACAAATTATGGATACTAATTATGTTAAAGATTATTATTTAGATGAAAAGAAATCTTTATATGATGGGTTTAACTACATGAATGAATATAATATAGGTATCTTACCTATTGTTGATAGTAATGGCTTATTTAAAGGGTTAGTTGCTTTAAAAGATATAGCTAAATATCAACTAGATGATAACTTAAATAATTTGTGTACATCATACGATAATTTATTAAATTGCTTGGGCGCTAAAGAGATACTTAGATTTGATGATGAACTAGATATTAATATAATAGCGGCATCATATAAGAGTACAACTTTTATGGAAAGTGTTGATATTAATAATAATACTGGTTTAATCGTTGGTGATAGACATAGTATTATTGAGTATGCTATTAATAATGGTGCGAAATTAATTATTTTAACTAATAGTGCTACTATAAAAAAAGAACATCTTGAAATAGCTAGAAAAAACAAAGTAAATATTATTAAAACTAATTTAGATACTTTTAATACATCTAGAAAAATATGGTTTTCAAGTTATTTATATACACAAAAGATGCAAATGGATATTGTTTGTTTTAATGAAGATGAAGATATTGATGAAGTATTAGATAAGACTAGAAAATATCATTATAGTAATTATCCTGTTATAGATAAAAAAGGAAGATGTCTAGGTATGTTTAGATTATCTGATATCAATGATGCTGTTAAGAAAAAGGTTATTTTAGTTGATCATAATGAAGAAACTCAAACAGTTGATGGTATAAATGAAGCGGAAATAACTGAAATTGTTGATCATCATAAAATAGGTACATTAGGTACTAGTATGCCTATTAATTTTAGAAATATGCCTGTTGGAAGTTCTAATACAATTATTTATTTAATGTATAAAGAAAATAATATTGAAATACCTTCTAATATTGCAGGACTAATGTTATCTGGTATTATTTCTGATACGCTATTATTTAAATCACCTACTACAACGGAATTAGATAAAGAAGCAGCAAATAAGTTAAGTGCGTTTGCTAATGTCAATATCGAAGAATACGGTATGGGAATGCTAAAAGCAGGTGCTTCCCTAAAAGGTAAATCAAAAGAAGACATCTTGTTTACGGATTTCAAAAACTTTACAATTGATGATAAAAAAGTAGGTATTGGTCAAATTACTACTTTTGATATAAGTGAAATAGAAAATTCTAAAGATGAATATATAAATATTTTAGAACAAGAAAGTAAAAATAATGATTATAGTATAATTGCTTTATTTGTAACTGATATTATGAAAAATGGTTCTTATGTTTATTTCAACAATGAAGCTAAAGAAACTTTTGAACTAGCTTTTAATATAGATAATATATATCAAGGATATTATTTGGATAACTGTATATCTAGAAAAAAGCAAATTATACCAAATATCATGGACATATTAGAAAAATAGCAACCACCAAGTTGCTTTTTTTGTCGAAATTTGTCGAACGATTTTTCTTTGTTTTTATTGCTTTTAATAATATAATAGAAACCAATCAAGGGAAAAGATTATAGTAATTATTCATACCTCGCCTCCATACAATTTTATCCTTTCAATTTCCTTTGATTAAAAAAGAATGGCTTACTTGTCATTCTTTTTACTATCATTTAATATTTTAACAAAATCAATTAAATAATATATATAATGTTTATCTAAATTAACTGTATCTAATGTTATAACTAGTTTATTTAAAAACATTTTAAATCTAAACATACGAGATAGTTTACTTAATTCTAAAAATAATCTTTGACCATCTATATTGCTTGTTAAATCCTTAGAAAGCATTATTTCAATAAAGTTTCTTGTTTGACGTATTTTTTCAATACCAATATCCTTAGCTTGATTTTCAAATAATTCTTCATACATATATATTTCAATATTTTCATCATACTTACCAAAACGATCTAAAATATTATTTTTAACTTCTTCTAATTTTTCATAACTATCTATTTCATTAATCATTTTATGAATCTCTATTTTCAATTCTGATTCTTCTACATATTTATCGTCAATAGTAGTTGACACATCTAATAATGGTTGCTCATCATGTACTTCTTTCTCTACTTTTTCACCTTTTAGTTTTTTGATTTCATCATTTAACATTTTTAAATATAAATCAATACCAATTGAATCAATAAATCCTGCTTGTTCACTTCCTAGTATATCTCCAGCTCCTCTTATAGCTAAATCACGCATAGCTATTTTAAAACCACTACCTAGTTCTGTAAACTCTCTAATAGCATTTAAACGTTTTTGAGCTACATCAGAAATAGATTTACCTTTTTTATACATTAAATAACAGTATGCTATAACATTGCCCCTTCCAACTCTACCTCTTATTTGATATAGTTGTGAAAGACCAAATCTATCAGCATCCATAATAAGTAAAGTGTTTACATTCGGTATATCAATACCTGTTTCAATAATGGTTGTACATAGTAAAACATTAAACTCCTTATTTATGAATCTATACATTACTTCTTCTAGTTTATTTTTATCCATTCTTCCATGGGCATAATCTACTTTAGCTTCAGGAACTAATCTTTCTATTTCGCTAGCTTTTAATTCTAAATCTTCTACATGATTATATAAAATAAATACTTGTCCATCACGCGCTATTTCCTTATAGATAGCATCTTTTATAACTTTACTATTTTCTTCTAACACATAAGTTTGAATAGGATATCTATTTATAGGTGGTGTTTCAATTAAAGATAGATTTCTAATTCCAACCATTGACATTTGAAGAGTTCTTGGAATTGGAGTTGCTGATAAAGTTAAAACATCGATGTTTTCTTTTAATTGTTTTATTTTTTCTTTATGTTTAACACCAAATCGTTGTTCTTCATCAATAACTAATAAGCCTAAATCTTTAAAGTTAACATCGTCACTTAATATTCTATGTGTACCAATTACAATATCTATCTTTCCTTCTTTTAAATCATTTAAAATCCTTTTCGTTTCTTTAGTTGAAACAAAACGATTTAAACAAGCTACTGTAATTGGAAAATCTTTAAATCTAATTAAAGCATTTTTATAGTGCTGACTAGATAAAATAGTTGTAGGGCATAAATAGGCTACTTGTTTCCCAGAATATACAGCTTTAAACATTGCTCTAAAGGCTACTTCTGTTTTGCCATAACCAACATCACCACATAATAATCTATCCATTGGTTTGATATCTTCCATATCTCTTTTTATTTCTTCTGTTACTCTTCTTTGATCAATAGTATCTTCATAGACGAATTCTTTCTCAAAGTTCAATTGATAGTCATCATCTTTTTTAAAGGCAAAACCTAAGCTAGCTTCTCTTTTCGCATACAATTCTAATAATTCACCAGCCATATTTTCTAGTTTTTCTTGAACTTTTTTCTTTGTTTTTATCCATTCTGTACCACCAAGTTTATTTAATCTAGGTGCGGCATCTGTTTTACCAGAATATTTTGATATTAATTCTATTTTTTCAACAGGAATATATAATTTATCGCCATCTTTATATTCAATGACTAAATAATCTTTTTTTAAATCATTTTTAGTTAATGTTTTAATACCTAAATATCTACCTATACCATGAATATTATGTACAACATAATCGCCAATTTCTAGTTTACTGATATCTTTTATTTTGGTGCTATACTTGAAGTTGTTTTTATATTTTATTTTATTTACACTTTTATTAAATATTTCTTTTTCACTTAAAACAACATAATTATTAAATATAAAACCTTCTTCTATATTCTTTCCAATTACAACCCTGGTAAGTTTCTTGCAATTTTTAAATGCTTCATCATCTATTGATGTTACTTCATATTCCTCGCCATCTATTACAACCACATCCGGAATTGTAACCGCTTTAAAATCAAGACTATTAGGCTGACAGTACATGATTTCATCATCCTCATCAATCTCATATACAAAACCAACCTCTGCGTATGAAGAGATCGGAAGAGCACACGTCTGAACTCCA
>ERZ842401.7118-NODE-7118-length-11599-cov-3.707121_pt1 | contig 11599 bp, 9 predicted proteins | sample MGYA00521270_ERZ842401 | MGnify/ENA primary metagenome ERZ842401 (study PRJEB31892, sample SAMEA3878208) | bioreactor metagenome | biome: Moose rumen | place: Sweden | collected 2011-10 | study: EMG produced TPA metagenomics assembly of the PRJEB12797 data set... | reverse complement strand
AGATGCTCGAGCCGGTGAGTTGCAACGTGTCGGACGAACTGTAGCCGTAAACAGTGTCGTTGCCGTCGCCGGAAGAATAGATAATGTACTCGTCACCGGAACCCAAACTTACTATATCCTCATCAGTACCGCCGTTTATTGTCACTTGATCGGCAACATGATTGATTATAGTATCATTGCCTGCTCCGGCAAAAACCGTAACATTTGCGCTTCTGTTATCGATAGAATCATTTCCTGCGCCAGAGACAATCGTCGAGTAATTACCGCTGTTGAGAATCGAATCATCACCTGCGCCGCTTTCAATCGAGACATTATTGCCCAAATTATCGATCTCATCGGCTCCGTTTCCACTTTTAATTGTGACATCATCGCTCCAATTGCGGATATCATTATTGCCGGAACCTGCGTTGATCGTGACATTGTTGCCGACATTTTGGATGGAATCATTGCCGCTGCCTGCCTCAATCAAAGCGTAATCGCCCCGGCTATTGTAAATGGTATTATTGCCGTCTCCAGTGTTGATTGTGGTATTATCTCCGCCATTGGCAACGTCGTTATTGCCCGATCCTGCGTTAATCGTCACATTGGAACCGGAATTGCTGACAACATCATTACCTGCGCCCGCATCGATCGTTACATAGCTCGGACGATTATCAATACAGTCATTTCCGTCGCCCGTATTAATTGCTGTCAATGAGCTTTGATTCCAACTGATGACAGTGTCGTTGCCGTCGCCGCTGTTGATTTCAGTATGAACTCCGGCTATGCGAATTGAATCATCGTAATCAGTACTTGTTAAACTCCAATTGGAATAGACAGTTATTCTCTGCCTGCCGATATCATTCCGCGCGGAATAGATATGATCGGCAGTGACGGAGCCGACCGGCATGTCAGACGCGCCCGGCAATGTTGTGAACTCTGCAAAGTAGAACGCGTCGGAATCAGTGATCGAATTGCCGTCGACGACGAAAACGCCGATTGAAGACGTCGTTTCATTGAGGGTAATATTCGCATTGATATTGGTGAGCGTCGGAGATGTGATCGTGTCTGTATCACTGCCGGAGGCGATTGGAATGGGTTGTCCCTGCTCATCGACGGCAGTGATCGCACCAAGGCTTGCGTAATCTTTAAGCAAAATCGAGCCGTCGTCGATGGTGATGATCACGTCGTTGCCGCTTTCGGCTGATGAGATGCTCGAGCCGGTGAGTTGCAACGTGTCGGTGGCGGAGTAGCCGTAGACAGTGTCGTCGCCGTCGCCGGAAAAGTAAAGAACAAGTTCATCATATGCCTCATAAGAACTCAAACTTATAAGGTCATCGCCTTCTCCGCCTTCCATTGAAACATTATTACCCGTATAAGAGATTATAGTATCGTTGCCGTTTCCTGCTTCGACTTTAACGGAAGATGCTGCATTATAGACAGAGTCGTCACCATCGCCGAGAGAGATCGAACAGGAAGAACTTGTGTAACTGTTTTCGATGCAATCGTTACCTGCCCCCGAATCAACGGTTACATTTGAAGCACTGTTTTCAATGGTGTCGTTACCATCGCTGGTATTGATCGCCGTCAATGACGGATAAACTATTGCTACGGTGAGTTCATTAAAACGTGCTTGATTGACAATGGAATCATTACCCGAACCGGTATTGATTGTCATGTTCGGACTGCCGTTATCAACCGAATAATTGCCATTGCCAAATTCGATCGAAACATTTGCTCCGAAGTTGCTTATTACAGCATCACTGAACTCGACGTTGATCGAAACATCATCACTGTAATTATAAATGGAATCGTTACCTTCACCCGCATTGATTGTAACATTGGAAGCTACATTGACGATAGAGTCGTTACCTGATCCAAGATCGATCATAGTCAAAGAAGCCGACACTGTATTCTCAACCAAAATCGACGAGCCCTCGACGGATTCATTATAAGTGTGAAATTCATTGTAAACAATATCATCGCCGTCGCCGGCATCGATCGTAACTTCATAACCGAAATTTCTAATCGAATCTGAATCTTCTCCGGTCGAAATCAAAACATTTGTACTACCGTTTAAGAGTGAGTCTAATCCGCCTCCGGTTGACAATGTAACATCGGAAGCATTATTTTGAATTTCGTCGGAACCGATGCCAGTAGAGATCGTCACGTTTGAACCACTGTTGCCAATACTGTAATCGCCGTTACCAAAGGTTATTGTGACATTATCGCCACTGTTGACAACTTGAGCATTCCCTACATCGACTTTGATTGAAGAATTATCACCTCTGTTGTAAACGAAATCGTTGCCGTCACCGGCGTCAATTGTTGCATAATCGGAGCTGTTGTTGATTTTGTCATCACCAGAACCCGCGTCAATCAAAGCGTAATCTACCTGTTCCTCCAGTGAATACGGATAAAAAGTTCCGTTGTAAATCCGATCGTTGCCGTCGCCGCCATAAATCGTTGCATTCTCCCCGTAATGACTTATATGATCATCACCATCATCAGCACTGATCATCACATCTTCTCCTGTGCTGTCGACGGTATCGTCACCTTCACCGAGATCGATAACAGTCAATGAAGCCGAGCTGTAAACGGAATCATTGCCGGATTCTGCATTAATTGTAACGCCTGAGCCGTAATTGCGAATTGTGTCCGCACCGGAACCGCCATTAATTGTCACCAAAGTGCCGATATTATAGATCGTATCATCACCGGCTCCGAGATCGATGTAATCCAGAGAAGCATCTCGCCCATTAGCGACGGAATCATTGCCTGCGCCCGCATTAATCGTGACGTGCACGCCGCCTTTTCTGCCATTACTGAACAGTTGACCGTTTTCGATATAATCGTTACCGTTACCTGCGTCAATCGATACGTTCGATACCGAATCGTTTATAATTCTATCGTCATCGTCTGTTCCAGTTATAATCGTATTCGACGTAGCGTTATAAAAATTTGCCATACACTCACCTCCTTACTTGACGAAGACGACCGACGTATCCTCGAGCATATCAGTCGACTCGTTCGCGAGCAGGATTTTATTCGCATCCTTGACGCTCACCACGGCGTTCACTCGATTGACCGAGTTCTGTCCGCCGCTCACATCAACCGCGTCGATCACCAGCGGATTGTCTCCCGCACGACCGTCCGCCGCCGCGCCGTTGAGATCGTCCGCATAATCGACCATGCCTTTCTCAATCACCGTGTCGTACTCCAAATTCTTGACTCCGTACACCGCGCGCCCTTCCGTGTCGTAAATGACAGGCGAGAACGTCGGATACATTCCCAAGCCGTCCGCATTGATCACCACTCCGGTGTAATTCGCATCTCGGATCGATTGCATTTCTGCATCAGTAAGCGCGGTCGGATCGACTTCGGGAAACGGCTCGGGCGTGCCGCGATCCATGATCTCCGGCACGATTACCGACGCCAGACTTCCTGTCGCTCCGTACAGCGGCACGCACATTCTCACAGAATACTCGTCGTTCTCGAGTTGCTTCTCCTCGATGATCTGCGCACCGCGAAGCAAGCCGCTGATTTTCGTGCGGACGGTGTCGTTCTCGATGATCAGATCATTCATGAGCGTATCGGCATCGATCTGAATGCCCTTGATTATGCCGAGCAAATGTCGTTGCGCATCAGTGATTGCGGCGAGCCGAGTCATCGACATGCCTTTGCCGCCGGAACGTCCGCGACCTTCGGCGTAGATTGCGGAATTGGCTCCGTGCGAGCGATCGACGCCTTCAGTGATACCGGCATTCTCGACGCTGACGTTGACCGAGATATTGTTCGGTGCGGCGTTCGAGAGATCGGCGACTCCGGCAGTGAGGAGCGCGCCTAAAGCTGCAGCAAGCACGAGTGGTTTGTGTTTGAAGAATTTCATGATCTCATCTCCTCAATAAACTATGCCACGCAGCCCGCCATTATATTTATTGATGAACTGCTGCAGATTTGTAAAATTATTCGACGGATCATTAATTTGAAAATCTGACGCCTTGAAGTTTGTCGTCGAGCTTCCGGTATATCCCTTGACAACAACCCAATGATAATCGTACGCGCCGATCACAACAGGATTTCCGCGCCTCAACTGATTGTAGATTTTTGCCATCCATTCATTGGTGAGAGGTGGCTTGTTCGTGACGAAATCGGTAGTGTAACCCAACCGCGATTTGACAATGTTCCAATCAACATCATTGCCGTTATCACCGGTAAACGGTCGAAGTCGCTCCATCATTTCCGGCGGCGTCAGGTTCGTATGATTGTGGTAGTTGTATTTCATTGCCAATGAAGTGATCGTGCAACCGCGCGCCGCGATCGATCTCGTGCCGATCATTGCTTTGGGCCATGCGGTCTGTTTGAGTATAGGTACATTCAAACTTATTTGTCCTTGCGGCGGATCGTTGAAGATGTCTTTGCTCACCCAGCGATCCTTCGTGCCGCTCGGCGTCGGATAACGCACCTTGTATGCATTGCTCGTTTCATCAAGCACCGTAACCATGTCGCCCGCATCGACACGTTCATTGCCCGTCCGATTGCTTAAGCCCGAGTCGTTGAATGCCGGAACCGTCTGCTTTGCTTGACGTTGTTGCACGACCGGAGTCGGATTCGGTGTCGGTTGTTTGTTGATCAGGCTGTTCAATTGCGAGAGATCGACAATGTTGATATTGCCGTCGCCGTTGACATCGGCATTGCTTTTGTTGATCGAAGTCGTCTTGCCTACGATGTACTCTTTCAGCAAAGTCATGTCGTTGTTGTCGACCTTGCCGTCGCCGTTGACATCGCCTTTGATATTGCTCGTCGTCGGTGTGGATGTCGGAGGTCTGACCGGCGTGAACCGCCACTTATTCCAATTCACATCGTTGTACTCCCACAGCCAGATGTTCGTGCCGTTACCGTCTTTTGCCTCGGCGCAATCAAACGCGAGCTTGTCTCTGATCCTCGACTCGATGTAATACGCGCCGTTCGTACTGCTGTATACCAACCGCCACAGTTGCGCCGCCGAATTCGCGTTCGGACTCGCCAGTTGAATGTTCGTACGCAATTCGCCGTTCGTATTCGCCGCCGCCACATTCAGATCACAATGCCCTGCCTTCAGCGTGAACCAATTGTTGCCGCGATTCTGCAGATAAAATACTTGATTCGGCTGGCTCACGCTCGACGCATTATCCCACAGTTGAATGTTCGCACCGACCGCCGTCGATGCCGCATTCACGTCCAACAGTCTGTTCGGCGCATGCAACGGCGAGATTTTGTACCAACCGTCGTTGAGAGTTGCGTACCGAACGACATTCGTCACATTCCGCGCGGCGTTGGTTGCAACTGCCGAGCTCGGAATCCAGCCCATTTTGTAGCCCGTGCCGTTGTCAAGCCGATAAACTATCTGCGCGCGAGAACCGTTGTCTGCAATCACGATGATACTTTCGTTATTCGAGACACTGCCGATCGTATCACCGCCGTTGTTCGTACGAAAAACATTCTGCGCGCCGCTAACGTTCGCACTACGATTGCTGTAATTCACGTCGGCGCAAAGATCGCTGATCCGAAACCAACGCGAGACTCTCCCGCGACTTGTCGGATAAGTGCCGTACGCCCAGCCGTCGTTGCGAACTTGCGTCACTTGAATCAGATCGACATTCGCGCTGATGTAGCCGACTCGACCGCCGTTCGGAGTGTTGTAAGTGGAGACTTGATGATCGCAGTAGCACGTGAGCGGCAAGCGATCGGTTACGACGCCCGCCTCGACCGCGCCGTTGAACAGCAACGCTCCGCCGAGCACTGCCGCACAGATCAGTTTCTTGATGCTGAATCTCATGTTGAATCACTCCCATCAATACAAAAATTATGCTCGCATTAAAGCACTTTATTCCAATAATCGTACGGATTGGGATTGTCCAAAGTCGGATCGTTAACGCTCTTTGCCGCCGCCTCACGTCTGCCGTTCCTAACTTCGATATGAACGTGCGAAGCAGATGCGCCGGTGCTCCCCTGATATCCGATAAGATCGCCTTTGTTCACCGTCTGCCCCGCTCTTACCGCCACCGAACTGAAATGCAGATACACAACCGTCTTATCATTGGCTCGATCATAAATGGCAACCGTATTGTATGAGCCGCCTGCTCTTGTGACAACACCGGAGATCGCTGCATAAACCGATGCTCTGTGAGCAAGAACCATGTCGATGCCTTCATGTCGACCCGGTGTGTTTTGATATCCGTCGAAGTCACAAGTGATGCGCGCTCCATTGTTTTTGAAAACGGCGTACATCAATTTTTGTCGCACATCACCTGACGGCTGCGGTATCGACGAAGACACTTGCACAAGTTTCCAACGCGCAGCTTGATTGGTATGATACTGCCACAGATGAAGCACCGCACCGCTGTACGCATTGTTGCCGTACAAATCGAAAACACGTTGTTGACCGAGCTTGCTTTGAATGATATACGAGCCGTTGCCCGCATCGATGAATCGCCAGTAGCAACTGTCCGTGCCGTCGTCGTGATACAGCCACAGCCGCGCTGAATTCGCATCATTGCCGCCCTGCACGTTCATAACCAAGCCCGTGCGCTTATGAATGATTTTGTACCAATCGCCGTTCACGCGCTTAATCGTAAACAACTGCGCATCGGAATTGTTTTTCTGATATATCTGGAGCGGAGTACCGACTGCCGCTTGTCCGCCGCCCTTCACGTCGATTGCATGATTGGTGTTGCTCTCCGGCAAAATGTAATAATCGCCTTCATTCGGATAAACCACTGTCGCGAAAATGCATTTAGAAACCCATCTGTCTTTCGAGCCGTTCGGAGTCGGATACCGGACGTAGCACGCGTCATTGGTTTCCTGCAAAACCACAACCGCGTCGCCGCGATCAACTCTCTCATTGCCGTTTCGATTCGTCAGCGATTGATCTGTATACGCCGGCACCGTGTTTTTCGCCATCCGCGTGGCGGCAATTGCTTCGCCGCTCGTCAACACGACAAACGTAAACAATGCCGTCAGTCCCAATCCGAGCCAATTTTTCTTCCACATCTTCATCTCTCATCTTCCTCCTTTGTTGAGTTCCAAAACCAATTTATCCACAGCCGCTTCCGCCGCCTTGCGCAATGCATTCGTCACGCTCGACTCCGCGACCTTCGTCACGCCGATGCTGAGCGTATGCACCCCGCTCCCGACCTTCACTCTCGAGCTCGACGAAGTGCCCTCGCCCATCGCACCCTTCACGATCTTTCCCGTCGCCGTGTCCATCATCAACAGCGCGATCTTCGCCCGCACCGAGTAGATGTTCACTCCGCCCGTCAGCACCGTGCATTCGCTTTCGATCGGACTGATGTTCATCACATTGCCGCATATAATGTACGGCACATTCAGCACCGCGCCGAGCTTTTTTACATCACTCGGAACGAGTTTGCCGGCGTATTTCGCTTGCGCCGCTTCCAATTCCTCGCGCCGGAGCGAAAATACCGAGAACATTTGCGTATCCTTCAAGCTGTCGACTACATACGCATTCAGCGACTTCTCCGAGCCCTCCGCCTTCAGTTCGTCAATGTCGATCGATTGAAACGTGCCGAAATCCGTCACCACGACCTTGTATTTCATCTCTGCCGCCGAGGCAATCGATACCGCCGTCATCAATCCAATCAACAGCATCGCCGCCGCCTTCATCGTCGCTTACCTCAAGACAATTGCCCCGCATCAAAAGCAGTCGTCAACGCCTCGACAATCTTATCCGATGCATTATCGATTGCCTTCGACAACAGTGCCTCATTGAGTTTCGCACGCCCAAACCTTACACCGCCCGCGTCGATCATCTTCTGTGTCCCGATGCCGACCACGCGCTTGAGCCACACAATCTCGCCGGTCGACGCCTTGATCAGCCGCACGTCGCATTGCAAGCCGATCCCGCTCTTCTTAATGTCAATCGGATTGAGCGACCCGGTCGATGTCATGTTGATCGCGCGAGACATTGCAGAATCGTCGTTCTTCATCCAATTGCCCACGCCGAGATTGACGATCGTTCCCTGAATGAGATATTCCGCGCCGTTCTCCCGTCCGATCTTCGACGTCAACTCCGGCGATATGATCTGCCCGACCTGCGCCGACGCTATCGATTGCGCTTTCCGCTCGTCGATCACTTCCTCGAACAGCTCGTTGAAATCGCCGCTCGACATCGCTCGTTCCATCGCCTCATAGCCGCGCACTTTTTCTTCATACAGCCGCGCCTCGAGATCGACATCGAGCTCTTCACTCAGGTTAGCTGACAATCTGCCGTCGTTTTGCAGTTTGATCATCACCTCTTGCGATAACTGCCCCGCCGTATTCACTTGATCAAAGCGCGTGTCGTCCGTGAATTTCAACATCACGCACTCCGGCGTCGCTTCCGCACTCGACCACAGCATCAGCATCGCCGCCATCAGCAATAATATCCGCCGCATGCTTAAGCCCCCTTCCGTCGAGCTGTCACGTCTTTCAACTCCGAAGGCAGTTCGAGATACGCGTCGTCGACATTCGGAGAGAACTCTTCGATCTCGATCACGCAACGCTGCCCCTCGATCCGACCGTCCGAATCCTTGCGATAATCCGCCGACGCAATCTTGATCAGCCGATCGCCGTCGAAGTAATACCGAATCGCGCTCATCATGCCGCCGTCCGTCGACTTGTAATCTTCATACGCCGCACCGTTCTCGAGTTGACCGCTCGCAACAAATTCGTATCGAGGCATGTCCGCACTCTTGACGTTGTCCGGCAACATCGCATTCAACAGTCGCGTCATATCCGCGTCGCCGTAACTCTCGCCGTTAATCAGCTCCGCGAGATAATTTCGCGAGTTCGCGCTGACTTTGTTGCGATTCTCGCCGTAGTACTTGATGCGATCGCTCTTCGTCCGACACGTGAACAGATAATTCTCCGTGCCGCGCGTCAATCGACACATGTCAAATTCGCCGTCGCCGACCTGCTCGTACTTCTTGCCGCCGTTTGCAACGATCAAGCCGCGCAAACTCTTGTTGATCAAATACGCATTCCGCTCGACCGCAAGCCCGCTCGATCCGAACAACTCCATTCGATCGCGATTGGTGATGCGCGTCGGCGTGACATTTTCATAGCGGATCGTGTAGCTCCCGCTCGCGAGCATTTGCCGATACGCATCGAGATTGTCGGCATCCGCACTCGACATTTCGACGCTCAACGCGAGCATCACGGCGACTGCCAAAAACAGTTTCTTCATCACAGCCCCTCCATCGAGCCGACAGGCACTCGCTTCTCGATCAAATCATGCGCATCGCCCTTGCCTGCCGCATATGTCGTCGTCTTTCGACCGATCTTGAATGCCTTCGCCGGAATTTCGCCGGTGATTTTTTTGATCGCAATTCGATTAACCGGATACTCGACGCCGTCGCGCAAGATCGACACCTGCGCCTCGATCAATCGCCCTTCATCGTAAAGCATGTCGTAGAGTAATTGCGCCGTTTCGTCGCCCGACAAACTCACTATCTCGGCGGCGTATCGATCGCAATCGTATTGCTTCTTCCCGACCGATTTTTGATAACTGTTGACAAACTTCGGCGTCTCGAGTGCTTGCGACAAACTCGAGTACGGATCGTTCGGATAAAACACCGACAGTTCGATCGGCAACGCCAATTTCCGACGCACGCCGTTCCAGCCCTCGCGCGGATTTAAATTCTCCTCGCCGAGTTGATTTTCATCGAGCTCGAGCGCGCGGTCGTCTTCGAGAAATTGATAGTACTTGCCGTCTTTATGCAGGACTGTCGGGTATTTCGTGCCGCGACTGCCGAACATCGCTCCGAGCGGATTGCATGCCCTTACCCATGCCGGAGTAAGCTCGTGCGCCCGTTCCATTCGCTTATTGTCAAACGCCGCCAAGAATTTGATCTCTTTCGGCTTCGAGGCGTCCGCATACTCGATATAAAACTCCCCCGCGCGGAACATGTCCCGATACTCTTGCGCCGCCGGTTGCTCCGCGCTCGCCGAACTTATCAGCATCGACATCGCCAACGCGCCGCTCAATAATATTTTTTTCATCGCTTCTTCCTCTCCCGACTGCGTCGATCCGTGCCGTCGATCTTTGCCAACAAGCCGCGATTCTTGTCGAACACCGCGTTATCGAGCGCGTCCTCCACGGCATTTACGAATTGCACGCTGTTGATCTCCGTACTCCCGATCGTTATCGAATGCGTAACAGGTTCCGCCGCCTGCTCGAGCGTAATCGAATTGCCGTAGTCGTCAGTCCCCGTCGTCGAGACGGATTTTTTTATTTGATTGAAAGAGACCTTGCCTCCGGTACTTGCGGATGAGCCTCTGCCGATTGCCGAGTACATAATCTCGCCGGTTGTCACGTCAACAATGCGAATTGCCACGCTCGTCTCGACTTTGTACTTCGAGCCGCCCGCCGTACCGAGCACGCTGTTGTCGTATGAAATCTCGGAAGTCTTCGTGCCCTCGCCCAAAATACTGCCGATAACGACGTATTGCGCCTTCAACATCGAGCCCGCATTCAGCGCGCCCGACGTGCCCGTCAATTGCCCCGAGTTATACGCCTGCATATTTACTACGCTTTCCATTTGATCAACTTCGAGCACGCGGAAGCGGTTTGCGTCTTTTAATGCGTCGATGAGATACGCTGCCATCTCCATTGCATCGTAATACTGCATACCCGCGAGTTGTTGCGCTTTGTTGGTGAACGGCAACACCGCCAGAGTCGCCCGATAGTCTTGCTCCGCGCGGACGCTTGTCGACATCGTCAATATCAACAGCGGCAGCAGCATCGCCGATAAAAAAATCTGCCTCATTCAGCATTCCCCCTTTCCGATCATGTGATCGACAATTGAATGGTACTGTTGCTCACGCTCTCGATGAAGAGTCCGAGGTTCGTGCGTTGTCGGAGGAGTTGAATGAGGACATTGGCTTTGTGCGTCGACTCGACATCGAGCACCGCTTTGCCGTTGCGATACTCTCTAAGATGGACGTTTTGCACGCCGTTGGTGTTGAGGAGATCGCGTCGAAGTTGATCGATCCGATCGTAATCGCCGGTTCGGACTGTGAATTGCACTTTTTCAGTCGTGATCGAACCGAATCGGCGGAACGTCTTGCTCAATGCTTCCGCCGCCGCCGTCGATGCCGAACGAATTGCGAGCTCCGTCGCGCGATTGGATACGCCGTCGAGTCCGCTGCCTTCCGTCTGAAAAGTGCCGACCAACGCTCCGGTGTCGTACTTGATCACCTTACACGTGAGATTGGCGCGCGCGCCGTTCATGCCGGTTGCAGTCATGCCGCCCTCGCGAACGTTCGGAACCTGCATCGCGTCAGAGTAACTGTCGAGCCGTCCGAGCACGAGATAGTCAATTGCAGTGTCTTTTTCGGCAATATCATTGAGCGGAGCGCGATTTTCGTAAATTTCATTGAGAATTCGAGCGTCGTTGATGCGAATGACATGCGCCGCGTCCGAAACATGCGAAAAGCCCATCGACATCAGTTTTTCATTCATAAATGTCTCTGCCGTGCGACTGTGTTGCGTGCCTTCGACGCCGTCGTTTTGAAAGACGATGACGGCAATGCGCGGGTCGTTGAGACCCGGCGGCGGACAGGTATACAACCATCAGGC
>ERZ842401.7117-NODE-7117-length-11604-cov-4.834877_pt1 | contig 11604 bp, 1 predicted proteins | sample MGYA00521270_ERZ842401 | MGnify/ENA primary metagenome ERZ842401 (study PRJEB31892, sample SAMEA3878208) | bioreactor metagenome | biome: Moose rumen | place: Sweden | collected 2011-10 | study: EMG produced TPA metagenomics assembly of the PRJEB12797 data set... | reverse complement strand
ATCCCCAATCCCCAATCCCCAATCCCCAATCCCCAATCCCCATATTTTTAATTAACAACCATTTCTTAATTTCATTTAATTAATTGTTATTTTTAATTATTTAAATTATTTAATTATCAGCGTCTATTTCATCGCAATTAAGAATTGCATAATTCATTTTCTTTTCCAGAGTTTCTCTATCTTTATAAACAGGTAACTTTAAAGTAAAGAAGCAAGTTGCAGAATTAGGGAACGATTCACTACTATTATAAGTATTTTTAGCTATAGTATGAATATATTTAAAGTTCTTATCTTTCGGCAGTCTTGTTCTTCCTGAGACAAATTTAAGATAAAGAGATTGCTCATGTTCATTGCAATTTTCAAGCCAATCCCAGAACCATTTTATAACATTATCAGTTTTTTGGAATCCTTCATATCTTGTATTTTCTTTAAATGTTCTTATATCTAATGTTGCCTTACCACATACTAGCTCTTCTAATTGCCTCCAATATAAATGTTGAAATATTGAAGAAGGAACAACTGAGTTAAATCCTTTTTTTATAAATTCAATTTGAGTTGCAAATTCCGAAGTTCTCATTTTCTTTGATAAAGATATATATTCTTTCAAATTGTCTAAAGTAACTAATGTTTTTTCTCCTTCTGGTTTTAATTCTATATCTGATTCATTACTATTTTTTATAATAAAATTGAGATTATATTTTTCCTGGAAACTTTCATAATCTTCTTTTTTAATTAATTGATTAGATTTATCATCTTTTGTTGATATTTTTTCTTCCGCTCCTTCCCCTTTTTCTTCTTTTTTATCTTTATCATCATTATCAATTTTTATTTCTTTTTCTAAATTATTAATCAGACTAAAGAAAGTAAAATCAATATTTTCATAATCATAAAAAGTAATTTCATTTCCAAGTAATCCTTGCCAAACAACAGGATGTAAATTTAAATCTAAAGCTTCACCAGATGCTATAGCACTAGCCATTATTTTTCCTAAAAATTCATATCCTTCTTCATATATTTTTCTTTTAGCATCAGGATTAGGAATATATTTATCTCTTAATAAACCAATATCATGTTTATTATTTGGAGTTTTTATAAATAGCTCTAAATAATCACTTTGAAGTTCTTGACACATTCCAGATATTACTTCATGATAAGGTCCTCCCGAATCACTAGCATATTCATTTATCAAACATACTATAAATAATCTTCTATCTCTTTGAATTAGAAAATCTTCTCCTTTTGTATTACCGAAAATCTTGAAAACTTGTCCAAATATTGTTTGATTTAAGTCTAAATCAGGTATTCTATTTTTTGGATTCTCATTAAATTTATCATAAAAAGTATTAGCTTTAAATCTATCAACTTCCACTCTTCTTTCTGTTCCTCTTTTTCTATTCAGTTTTGAAAAGAGTTCATTAAATTTATCCATTCTAAGTTGTGCATTTAAATATAAAAGGTTATTACCAATTGCTTTCTGGAGGAATTGTTTATAATCCGATTTTTCATTTGTTGAACAATATTTAAATAAATCTGTGATAACAAATTTGGATTTTGCTTGTATATAATTATATATACTTTCTAATTCGGGTTTTATTCCTAAATTTAAATTTATATCGTTTTCTGAAATATTACTTTGAATAAATATATGATAAAGTTCTTTAAGTCTGTCATGCTTAATTAAATAATCGAAAAAGCCAGCAAAACTTATAGTAAATGATATTTCTTTTTCTATTATATCTTGCTTTTCCATTTTGATTTCATCAATTGCTTCAATAAAATTAGATATAGCTTTACTTGTTATTAATCTAAATATATTTATGAATAATTCCACATTTTTTGAATAATAGAAATCTAGAATTTTTTTTTCTTCTTTTTCTATAGATATATTTGATATATTGATACTACATATAGGATTATTATCTTTTTTATTTCCTTTTATATTTTGAATTAATTCTTCTTCGTTTACACATAATACATATGATTTATTATCTCCTATAGTTAAATTGACAGGAATTAATTTTTTATTTTTATCATCTAATAATGGTATTTCTGTTATTGTGCCTATTAAATTCTCACCTTTATTTGTTTGTATTGGTAAGCCTAAAGCACCTTTTGAATTATTACCTAAACCAAATAATTTTTTTATATATATTCCTTTTTCTGAATCATATTGTCTTGCAATTATTAGCATATGAGACAGCGATAAAGCTACATCATCTACTATAATTCTTTTATATTCATTATCACTATGTTCATCCTTTATTTCATTCATTTCTTTTATCTCATTTTTGTTTATATTTTCTAATGATTGTGAATTATTTTTGGTTTTTAATAAATTTTTTTCATCAAATGAAACCAGAGTTAATTGTTGACCACCAAACATATTTATCATATATAAATCTCCATCTATGGTTATCGCAGCAGATTCTTTATTTCTTGTATATATCTTTTTAAAATTCAAATTTTTTGCATTATCACACATAGTTAAACATTTTATATTTTTTTCTTTACCAGCAATTCCACATTGATTATAGTCATTTCTTCCTCTAGCATATAATTTATTATTTCCATCATTATCTTCTATTAAACATAAAATAAAATCTTCTCCAACTGATGCATCTACGAATTTTTTGCAATTATCTGGTAAAGGTATATTTTTCCAAGTTCTATATATCATTTTATTTTCATCTGAAGATATTTGATAATATTCGTTATTTCCTATACCATATAATTTTCCTTCTTCGTTAATTATATAACTATTTTTATATCCTATATAAAAGGATTTAATTTTACCTATTTTTGATTCTTCTTTTATTTTATTAATTTCTTTTTCTTCCTTCTTTTCTTCTTCTTCCTCATCTTCTTTTTCTGTCCATATTTTAGTATTTAATTGTTTTGGATATTTTATCTTTGGTTCATCTTTAAAGCCAAATATTTCTTCTTCGTTATTTCCTATACCGAATAATTCACCTTTTTCATTTAATAATAAAGTTGAATCACAATTACCAGTTGCAAAATTAATAAATTTATTAATTTCATCTGAATCTTTATTTTTATTTATTTTAGTATCATCAGTAAATAATGCCCTTGGAGTTGAATTAAATCCTCCACCTCTATTACATCCACATGCATATATTTTTTTTTCTTCTTCGCATAAGGCTAAGCAATAATTATTTCCATATCCTATATTCCAAATATTATTAGGAAGACCTTCACATTTTGTTGGTTTATCATAATATTTAGCGAGTTTTCCATTAATACCTAATGAATGATTAAAATTACTACCAAAAGCATATAAAGATGTTGATAATTTTTCTAATGGGACTAAATAAATCTCTTCAATATTAAATGTTTGTAAATAATTTCTATACGTTTTTATTGAACTAAAATCTGAAGTATCTATTACATCAATTAAATTATATTTATCTTCGCTTTTATTATAAGTAAATATTGCTAATTTATTAAATTTAATATTATTATCTTCTGAATTTTCGATATCATCAAATGAAAAAGTTGTTAAATTTATATAAGATTTAAAATCATTTTTATAATTTAATTTTACTTTATTTAATTCATTTAATTTCATTTGAACATTATTTTTATCAGCAATACACTTATTTTTAACGGAATTTTCTTTTTTAAAACAAGATATAGAATCAGATATATAAGCTATTATAGATAATAATTCTTTGTAATCATTTTCTTCATAATGTAAATCAGTCGCAAGCATTTTATAACTTGAATAGAAATAGAAAAAATTATTTTTGCTTTTAAGCCAATAATTAATTATGTTATATTGTTTTTCTTTTAAAAAGATATATAAACATATATCTAAATATTTAAATCCAAATTGAACTAATAATGTTTTACTTTTTGGTATATTAGGTCCATTAATTTTACCTTCTTTTATAAAGTAATTTTCTATATCGATTTCTTCATTAATGAATTTTAACATTAATTCATGAAATTTATTATTATTTATAAAACATTCTTTAAGTAATCTCGAATTTGTTTTATTATTTTTTATTATATTATAAATAGAATCCATAAATTCAAACAAGAATAAAGTAATAAATTCTTTACTAATCATTTTTGTTTTATTTTTTGAATCTTGATTATTGTTTCTATCTTCTCGTTTTGAATCTTGTAAAATATAATTAATAATTTCAAAAGAATAATTGATTGAATTTTCGTCTAAAACCAAATCATTACTATTTTTAAAAATGAATAATAATAAATCAGTTTTTTTGCAATTTTCTTCAATTAAATGGTCTTCTTCTTTTTTTTGTGGAGATTTATTCTTATGCTTTTCTTTTTTTTTATTATAATCTTCTTCTTCAGATACACTAACGTCAGAATCATCTGATATTTTTATATCTTCATCAATATATACTGAATCTTGTTTTTCTATTTTTATTTCTTCTTTTTCTTTTTCTTTTTCTTTTTTATTTGAATTTTCTATTGAATAATATATATGATTAATTAAACATTGACTCCACTTTTTGCCGAAATTATCCAATTTTCCTAATGATTTAAGGAAATTTTTTAATAAATTTTGAAGTTCATAAATTGGTAATTGTTGTTTTATATTAAAATAATATTCTTTGCATAATGAATCAAAAATATTCATTATTATATCCATATTTTTATTCACTATTTCCATTTTTATTTTGTTTATAATATTTTCTTTCTGAAGTAAATTATATAAGATTCTATAACATATCTTTATATTTTCAACACAAAATACTTTATTTATATCAAAATTTATTTCTTGTCTTTTTTTAATAATATTATTTTTTTGTTGAAGCAAATTATATTTTGTTTGTTTCTCTTCTATTTGAGCATCTTCTTCTTTATTTTCTTGCTTTTCTCCAAATAAAATATCTAAACCTAAATCTTCATTTAGATAATAATTATTAATATCATTCTCTTTTTTGTTATTTTCTTCTTTTCTCCCAAAAGATTTATATTTCAAATAAAGAATTGGATAATAGATAGGTATTAACGTAGATTCTTCATTTTTTGATTTTTTACTACTATCTAAATGAATACCTCCGATTCCTTCTATGAAAAATTTCTTTAATTGATTATAAAAATTAATAGAAACTAAATAAAGAGGAACAGTCATTTCATTCAAAGATTGAATAATCTCCTCTTTTACAGATGGAAAAATTATTGCCTTTATTTTTCCTGAATTTTCTTCAACAATTTTTGATAATTCTTGAATATCAGAAGGAGATGATATTTCTGTTAAAAGTAATGAATTTTCCTTTATTATTGTTGTATTATTTTTTGGAGAAGATTTATAAAAAGATAAATTCGACATATTTATTTTATTTATTTCTTTTTCATTTTCTTTATTGATGTTAGTGTTTATTAATTTTAATTCATTTGGAAAGTTTTTGTTTATGAATTTATTTGACTTATATTCTATATAGAATTCATTGTTATTAATTATTGAATAATTAAATAAAGTACTCAATAATAGAGGAGCTTCATTAATTGAAATCTTTTCTTCAATATCGTCATTTAATTCTTTTTCTGGTTTTAGTTCTTTATTAATATCAAAAGATAAGGAATAAAATATATTTTTGAAAGTATTCATTTCATTATCAAAATATTCATATGAGCAGAAATCCCATTCATTTTGATTTTTTTCAACATCTTTATCTTTTATGTAATTGAAAATATATTTAATGAGTTTGTCCGCGGATTCTATATTAATGTAATCTAAAATATTTAAAATCATTTTCAAAATGTAGTTAATTCCTTTATAATTCAGTTTATTTTCATTTAATTGTTGAATAAGTTTATCATAAATATATGATGCATTTTTTTGAAGATATTTATCATAAAATAAATTAGAATTTTGACCAGGAATAAGAATAACATCTTTTATTTCTTTTATATCTAAATTATTCATTTTTTGAATTATTTTTTCTTTTAAAGTATCATCCATTATTACAATCATATTTTCGTTATTTTGTTTTTGTTCAATATTAAATCTAAATTCATTATAATCAAAACAACTAATACTTGCATCCACAACAAAATTATTAAATTTTTTATTATCTTCCATAAAGCACAATAAAGTTCCTAATTTTTCATTCTTTATTTTTTCATTATTAGAAAATAAAGCGATTTCTTCGAATTCATTTCCGAATTTATTTTTAAGATAAAATCTTGATTCAAGTTGATTCAAATTTTCTCTTAAGGATAGTAAAAAGTTTAAATCCAATAATTTATTTTTTTCTATTATTGATTCTGTTTTATCGACTTTATTTAAACAAAATAGAAATATTTTTAAATAATATTGCTTTAAAAATGAGCATTCTTCTTTATCTATTAAATTATTGAATTTTTTTATAAGATATATGAAAGGATTGGAATCTTCTTCGTTTTCTTTAAAAGCACTTTTGTCATATTCCAAACAACAATCGACTAAATTTTGCTTTTTTTCTTGGGTATCTATATTTTCTAATATTTGCAAAAATAATTTTAATGTAATAAATTTTGTATAATTATTTCTATGTTTAATATGAACTTTATTTTCTGGAGTTGTTTCTTCATCAAAAATAATTTTAAGGATTTTGACCATTACTTCATAAAATGATGTAGTATTGATTATATCAATTAATTTTTTCGAATTTATAATATTTTTATAGAAAAATAATATTATATAAAAATAATATTTATTATTTTTTTGTATTTCTATGAAATAGGACATTAATAAACTTAAAATACTTTCTGAATTATTGATCAATGATAAATTTCTTGCTAAACTAAGTTCTGAATTTACTGGTTTTGTTAAATTATTATTAGTTTGACCTTCTTTTAATTTAGCAAAAATCTGACTAGTTATAATTTTGAATATTTCAAATTTTATATCAGTTAGACTTTCCATATTATAATTATTAATCCTATGAATTTTATCATGTTTTAAATTGAATAAAATATTTTCCTTATCAAATTCACCTTTTTTTAAATCTACAAAACAATTTAATATTTTAGGCATAATATTAAAATCTCTTCCTTTATATTTCCACAATAAACTTTGATGCAATAATATTTTAGTGACAATTTCTAAATTTCCATAAACATTTTTATTATAAATATATTTTTCTAATATTATTCCAATTAAAAGATGAAATTGATTTTTTACTTGTTGCATTTGAGAATAGTCAGCTCCATAAATAGAGTCTAATAAAGATTCTGATATTGAATATTTATTATTTTCCTTGTTTTTATTATATATATCATTAACTATATGTAATATCAATTTTATATTTTCTTCGTCATTCAAATTCAATAATAAATTATTTATAATAAGAAATTCAATTACTTTATAATTACAATTTATATTTTGTATTTCTGAATAATATAATAATTCTTTTGGATCAAATCTTTCATTTTTGATAAGTTCTATTAAATTTTGAACTATATTTTTATCATATTTCAAATTTTCATTGAAAGAAGGAATTATTATCTTATATAAAAAGTCTAATTTTGCATTGGTTACTTTAAAATAATTTTCAGCTTGTTCTTCGAATTTTTCATCAATAAAACGACTTTTTTCTTGATTATAAACCATTTTCATTTGGGAACATTTTTCATAAATATCTAAAAATAAGGTATAATCTTCATTTTGACTTGTGAAATTTTCTTTTTTTACTAAATCTAAGAATTTCGTATTATAATTATAATATTTAATAATAATTTGAAATATTTTGAGAATCATTTTTTTAATTGCTTCATTGGCTCTTAAAGAACTTAAAAGTTTATTTTTTTTGTCAATATCTTTTTCAAATTGTCCAAATATTTTTTCAAATGATTTATCTTCTAAATTAATTTCCTTATATGATTTTATTTGATTCAAAGTTATATCTTTTTTATTATAATAACTTTCGAAATTTATGACATTTTTGTTTTCTCCTCTATTAAAATCACCAAAAAATGAAATAAATTTATTCAAAAGTTCCATAATTAAATTAACATTTGTTATATTTTTATCTTTTTCTTTATCTTTTTCATCTTCATATATTGTTAATGAATTTTTTAAATTTTCAATATAAAGATCAATTTCATCCAAAATATTTTCATTTTCATTATCTTTTTTTTCTTTTAAATCTTTTTTAGCTTCTAATATATTTCTTTCTATTTCAATATCATTAGTATTAATAAATTGGAGGAATTCATTATGGTATATTTTACAAAATTTTTTTATTTTATCCTTCTTTAGAAAATCATTTATTTGCTTTTTTGCATTTTCAAATAAGTACAAAAAATAATATAAAAGTGTTTTTTGTATTAAATTAATGATTAAATAATTTTCATTCTGTTTTATTTCTAAAAATTTTTTGCTATCTTTTATTGGTATAACATCTAAAATAGCTCTCCATTTAAAATCAATATTTTCTTTAAAATATACTTCTAATCCGTGAACATCATAAAAAATTTCATTAATGCAATGGTTTAAGTCTATTTCTTTTTTAGTAATTGAAGAATCTTTATTTTTTTTAATTAAAACAATTTTTTCAAAATAACAGTTAAGATTGATTGACCCAGCATAATTAATAAAATTACTTCTAAAAGTAATATTTTGTTCAGATTTGAAATTAATATCATTAAAAAGATTTTTGATATCTTTATTATTTTGTGTTTGACTTTCAACTTTAGTATTAGTAAGTTCTATTAAATTATTTAAATCTAATGCTGTTTTCTTATGTTGGTTTATGTTTAAATTATCTAGTGATATTAAAGCGTTATATAGAGAAGTAAATATTTCTAAATATTTATTAAATTTTTCATTATATACTCTTTTTTGAATAATCAAAAAGAAAAACATAAAATTAATACTATTAAATAAAAATGGCATTTTTCCTAAATTTGTATCACATATATTTTTATATAATTTGCATATATAAACTATATTATCAGATATTTTTTTTATATTACTTAAGAGTTCGCTTTCTTTTTGCAAATAATAATTATTCATAATAACCATTGCCTTTAACATTACTTTTTTATACAATTTAAAATAGGAAGAAATAATTTTGTTTTCAAATTTGGGTTCTATTTTTTCTTTAAATATTTCTGATAAAACATTTTTTTCAAATTCGCAAACTAATTCATATACCTTTGGATTTTGTTGGGTTTTTGGTTGTGTTAATAATAAGTCTATTAACAACAAATTTATTTTAAAATCTTTTTCATCATCTTTTATCTTTAACAAATTTTCAACATCAGAAATTTCTATAATATTAGCATCATTAAAATATGATGATAGATATATTATTTCTTTTAATATTTTATTTCTATATTTATTGTCTTTATTTGTTTTAATATTCATTATGAAATTTTTAAAATATTCTAATATTCTTGTGAACATTTTAATGTCAAATTCATTTGTATTATATAAACAGCACATAAATTGTTTAAGAATAATGATATAATAATAATTAATTTCTATATCTTTTTCATTTAAAATTTGTTCAATAATAAAATTCATGTTATTTATATTGATATTAAAACATAAAGAATAAGGATAATCAGTCAAACCTATTGTTTCTAATTCAAATCTATCAAAATTTCCATATAACTTAATAAAATAAGCATATTCTTTTATTAATTTTTTATAATAATCACTATTGTTATCTGATATATATAAATCTTTCTTTAAATTTGCTTCGAAAGGCCTAAATTTAAAACCATTTACACTGAAATTATCCTCAAGCATATCATCGAATGAGAAATACAAATTATTTTCATCCATTTTAATAAACAAAAAGATATTATCATTATATGAAATTTTATATTTGAAATCATTATTAGTTATATTTTGCTTAAGAGGAAGTAATTTGAAGATATATTTATTATTTTCAGAATATATTTGAACTAATAATAAATCATTTATATCTTTCTTATTTTCTAAAATTAATAAATTTTCTATATTGAAATTATTATGACATTTATAATCTGTAATTAATATATCCTTATTTTCATTAATTATTACTAATTCTTTTGATTCAAATGGATTCATTGAATATTCTTTTTTGGTAACATAAATTGTATTATTTTCTGAAATTACATATAAATTATCTTTATCAGAATATAAAAATGATTTGTCACATTTAAAATTATCAGATTTGATTAAATCTTCTTTAAGTAGAATCATTGAAGTTGTATAAACTTTATAATATAATCCATATTCAAATCCATTAGATTCAGTTCCAGAATTGTTTAATTTTTGATTAATGAAATAGCAAACATAAATTAAATCATTTTTAATTGAAATATTTATATCAAATATTTGTTCTTCTTCATTATTTGATAAAACTAATTCTCTATAATCAATTAATTTATATTTTCCATCTTTATTTTCACAAATATTTTCTTCACAATAATCATCATCTAAAATATCATTTTCTTCTAATCTTATGTTTATTCTATAAAATATTAATTTCATTTTTGGTTTTGTTTGAGCAATTTTAAATATAAATATTTCTTCAGTGTTGTTTAAAGCCCAAATTTCATTTTTATCACAAGAATTATTTTCATCTACTAATAAAGTTGGTAAAATTAATTTATCTTCTAAACCATGATTATTTTCAATGGATTTAATTAATTCTGATATATCTATATATTTATTAGTAAATAATTCAAGGGGATTCTCTATATTTGTGCCTTCTAAAGCTTTTCTATTCTTATTTAAATATTCAATTAAAGCAAAAAATATTCTATTGGATTTTAAGATATTAAATAATTGTAAATATTTTTCTAGAAATAGTTTAACACTTTCCGATTCTTTTCCAAAAAATTTAATTATTAAACCAAATAAAAATAATAAATTGTTTTCTAGAACCATTAGAATTTTATATCCAATTGATTTTAAATTTATCTCATTATTCTTTATATCAGAGATAATTTCATTTAGATTCTCTAAAATCTGTTCTTTTTCTATCTTTTTTTGGGTAAAATGTTTCATAGTATTTTGGATTAATTTCAAAATTTGATTAGTTTTATCAATTATTTTTTCATCGAAATTTTTACCTTCATCATTAAGTTCTCTTTTCCATTCTTTCAAATTTTGTTCATTTAAGATTTTATCTACTTTATATTCTCCTTGCATATTTTTAATTATTAATTTTTGGTTTTGTAAAAATGTAACAATTCCTAAATCTTCTACGAATTCACTTTGACTTTCATTTATGCAATATTCACTATTTTGAGCATCAATTTTAGCCAAAATATCAACAGGAGCACAATAATACATCATATCTTCCATGATTATTCCTGTATTGAATTCTTTAAATTTGGCCAGATTTAAATGAGGTTTTTCTTTATTTGGTACTTCTGTTAATATATTATGAGGTAAAAAATACCAAGTAAAAGGTTCTGTCAACATATAATTCAAAGGTGAAATATTTCCTTTTCTTTCTACTTCCTTTGGTTGTTCAAATAATTTTGTTAAGCCAAAATCATCCTCTTCTTCCATTTTAATATATATAATTAAGTAAAATTATTTAGATATATATAATTAATTATATCAACTAAAATTTTCATTAACTAATTTAAATTGAAAGTTATATTGGGGATTGGGGATTG
>ERZ842401.7116-NODE-7116-length-11605-cov-5.316190_pt1 | contig 11605 bp, 23 predicted proteins | sample MGYA00521270_ERZ842401 | MGnify/ENA primary metagenome ERZ842401 (study PRJEB31892, sample SAMEA3878208) | bioreactor metagenome | biome: Moose rumen | place: Sweden | collected 2011-10 | study: EMG produced TPA metagenomics assembly of the PRJEB12797 data set... | reverse complement strand
AAGCAGCTTGGTAACAAGGTCAATCTGGTCATCTGTCAGAAGTCAAAAGTACAGGACTGGGTAGATCACTTCAGAGACCACTATCCGGAGTACAAAGTCTATGATGCTACAAGCTCTAAGAAAGCTGATAAGAGATCTCTGGAGTATGGCTTCTGGGTGAATTACAAGAATGGATCCTACTTTCCTTCCATCATCGTGATCAATTATGACCTGGTATGGAGAAGGAAAGAATATCTGAAGCTAGAAGACTTCACTCTAATGCTGGATGAATCATCACTGATACAAAATCACAGCACTAAGAGAACTAAGTGCATCCTAAAGATGCAACCGGCCAATGTGATCCTGCTCTCCGGTACACCTACATCCGGAAGATATGAGCGGTTATGGACTCAGATGCATCTCCTTGGATGGCCAATAAGCAGGCAGCTGTATGAGCAGACCTATGTGATCTGGGATTACATTGAGGCTCCATATAGTACCTACAGGATCCCTGTGGTGAGAGGTTACAAGAATGTACCAAGGCTGAAGCGGAAAATGGCTGAGTATGGATGTGTCTTCATGAAGTCTGATGAATTCGGAATAGATCTTCCGGATCAGCAGGACATCCGGCTCCGGATCAAGCCTACATCTGACTATAAGAAATTCATGAAGCAGAGATATCTGCAGATGTCAGATGGCAGAGAGCTTGTAGGAGATACATCACTGACCACCAGACTGTATGCCAGGATGCTGTGTGGCATCTACAACAAGGAGAAAATGGCAGCAGTCAAGGACCTGATTGAATCCACAGAAGACCGGCTGATCATCTTCTATAACTTCACTGCAGAGATGGAAGCTCTTAGAGAAATGTGTGTAAACATACTCCGGCCTGTGAGCATAGTCAATGGCAAGACCAAAGATCTGAGAGCCTATGATGCAGAGGATGATTCAGTCACACTGATCCAGTATCAGGCAGGAGCCTATGGACTGAATCTGCAGAAGTGCTGCAGAGTCATCTACTTCACTCTTCCGGAAAGCTCTGAACTGTTTGAGCAGTCCAGGAAGAGGATCCACAGAATAGGTCAGGATCAGAAGTGTTTTTACTACATACCAATATGCCAGGGATCTGTAGAAGAGCGGATCATGATGGCACTGAAAGAGCGGAAAGACTACACTGACCAGCTCTTTAGGAAGGATTATGAAAATGAGTAAGCGAACAATCAATAAAATCAGGATCTTCATAGTGAAGACCATCACATGGATCATGGGAATCATTTTCCTCTGCTGCATGTGTGCAGCTGATAGCTCCAATCTGCTGGTGCTCTTCATACTGATGGGAGTCTCCGGAGGATGGCTGATATTAGTGGCTTATGCCAATGGATGGATCATGGAGACAGAGCCTTGGTATGAGATGCAGGAGCGTGAAGGACATGACATGTACTGACTGCATCCACAAGAATAGATGTCCGGAGCGGTCAAGGAATTACTGTTGTACAAGTTTCAAATTAAAGAATAAGGAGAAGAATCATGAAAATCAAGAGAATCACAGAAATGGAAGTAGAGAAGAATCAGCTGCAGGCAGGAGACAAGCTGCAGATAGCAGATGCAGAGTGGAAAGTACTGGAAGTGAAGGATGGCAAGGCATTGATCTGGAAGTGCACCAAGATCACTAATCATGTCTTCAATGATAATAACAGCAACATCTATGAGGGATCTGACATCCAGAAGTACCTGCAGAATAAATTCCCGGAGACCATACCACTGGAAGTGATGGAAGATGTCACAGAAGAAGGCTTCTTCCTGCTGACAGAAGAGCAGATTAGGAAGTACATGCCTAATGAGATTGACCGCATAGCTACAGATGAAGAGAACTATACCACATGGTATTGGACAGCTTCTCCGTACGTTGGTCACGGTTATACTGTCCGTTACATCGGTCCCACAGGTTTTGTCTACTACAATAATGCCACCAGTAGCTTCGGAGTGGCCCCAGCTTGCGTTGTTGCGTAAGCAAGCATCTAACATCTATCATGGGCACCGACAGGTGCCCTTTTACTATTATTAAGAGAAAGGAATGTCCTTAAATGTCAGTTGTAGCAGGAAAGCGGAGTGAAGGTGATTTAAAGGTGATCACAGTATCAGGTGAACTTTGTGATTATACTCTGCAGATCACTTCTGCAGAGAAGCATTTTCCAAAGAGATACCGGTGGTCTATCACCAATAGAATAGTACAGACTGCATTGGATATAGATGATCATCTCATCCATGCCAATAGCGTGTATGTAAGACCGGATGATGGATCTCTTCTCCGGAGACAGACACACCAGCTGGAAGCATTGGAGCTGACATATGTACTCCTGAGGAACATTGACAGAGCATACAGAAGGTTTGGAGTGGATTCTTTCAACATTGAACACTGGACAGCTCTTGTCATGAATCTGCAGAGACTTATCAGAGGATGGTACCAGAAGGACAAGGAACGATATGAATCAATCAATGGGTAATGGCTGTGTAAACATTGCTCCGAATGTCGGCAATGGCAATAATGTCCGTAACATTAATACTGATGGATCTGTCAACAACAATAATGCCAACAATAGCAACGGAGTGGCCCCAGATTGTGAGAATAGCCAGTATGTAGTAGGTCCTGACGGACAGAAACCAGAGCACTCACGCAAGGAGCGATTATCCAGATCATCTGAAGAGGATGACGAACAAACAGACACTGATGCAGTCAGCTTGGTGATTCAAGCTGGTACTGCTATTCACAGTGTATCTCCCAGAGAGAAGATCAGCAGTTTTGAAGAGCTGTACAAGGCAGCCTATATCTGCAAAAGGAATGTCATGTGGAAGGATTCAGTAGCCGGATTCATTAAGAATGCTCTGGTGAACTGTCATATACTCCATGAGGAATTAGAGAATGAAACTTATAAATTATCACCATACAGTGTGTTTGTAGTACATGAGAAGAAAACAAGGACCATTGTATCAACCAGGATGAGGGATAGAGTAGTGCAGAGAAGCCTATGTGATAATTATCTAACTGAATATCTTACAAAGAGCTTTATCTATGATAACTGTGCTTGTCTTCCCGGAAGAGGTACCGATATGGCCAGGAATAGACTGAAGTGCCACCTGCAGCGGTTCTACAGGAAGCATGGTCTTGATGGCTGGGTGCTGAAGGTTGATATACATGATTTCTTTGGAAGTACACCACATGATGTAGTTAAGGCTGCAGTTACCAAAAGGATCCCGGATCCGTGGGTGAGGGAGCAGGTCTTCACCATTGTAGACAGTTTTGATCACATAGATCCGGATAAAGGCATGGGGTTAGGCAGTCAGATCACTCAGCTGGTACAGCTTGCTGTGCTGGATGACTTGGATCACTACATCAAGGAAGTGCTCCGGGTCAAGGGATATGTCCGGTACATGGATGACTTTATTCTGATCCATGAAGACAAAGAGCATCTGAAATACTGTCTTAGTGAGATCACCAGAATGCTCTCTGATATTGGTCTTGAACTGAACGAAAAGAAGACCGGTATTCAGCCTATAGATCAGGGCATCCATTTTCTTGGATTCTCTTTCCGGCTTACGGACACCGGCAAAGTAGTACAGACAGTATTGCACAAGAAGATCAGCAAAGAGCGGAGGAAGCTCCGGAAGCTGGTCATCATGGTGAATCAGGGAAAGATGACAAGGCAGCAGGTGGATGAATGCTATAAAGCATGGAAGGCACATGTTGGTAAGGGAGACTGTCGGAGTTTGCTATCGAAGATGGATTCCTACTATGTCAGTTTATATGCAGGATAGGAGGTAAAAGTAATGTTCAAGTACAGACCGGTAAGCAGCCAGCTCAGAGAGGTCCAGAAGCGGAATACAGCATTGGAGCAGGAGACCAGACAGCAGAGAGCTGATCTGGACTTCGTAGCAGCCATGTGTGATGTGGAGATCCCTGAAGAAGAGGATCAGGAAGGAGAAGAGTAATGGAACACAGTGCAATCTTTGAAAAAGCTCAGAGATACTATGAAGAAGGTCTCTGGAAGAAGTCATACATCAGAGCACTGACCAGAGCTGGTAAGCTGACTCTGACTGAGTACATGGAGATTACAGGAGAGGAATACTAAAGATATGCAGACAGTTATACAGTTTACACCGGAGCAGCTTATAGATACCATCCTGGCAATCTGTGGAGCTATCACAGCGGTAGCTGCTGCTATTGGTGTTATTGCTGTCTTAGTCAAGAAAGCTAAATCTCCGAATCAGAAACAAAATGACAGACTTGATAAGTTAGAGGAAAGACTGGACAAGCATGATGAGTTACTTGGTAATGATCATCTCAGGCTCCAGAACATTGAGAACGGAAACAGAGTCACACAGAGAGCACTGTTGGCTCTGCTCCGTCATGGAATTGATGGTAATGATATAGACAGCATGAAGAAAGCGGAAAATGAATTACAGCAGTACTTGATCGAAAAGTAGAGGAATGAGTATGGTAATCAATCATACAGCTCCTAAGTACCGCAGGAAGTGGAATGGAGCTAATTACAGCAGGTACAATGGAGCTTACTATTACTCCATTGAGATCTGTGAGAATATCATTCCATTGGTGGACACTGACCGGAACTGGGTGACCATCAATGTACCTGAGCTGGGTGCACTGAATCATTCAATAGTGTTTATCCACAACAACAAGAAGCCGGAGCTGTATGATTGGCTCTCTATATACAAGGATCTGATCTTAGTATGTGGTGTACCGGAAACATGTGCAAAAGTAGCACATCTGGGTACACCTATTTATTTACCTTTATCAGTAAATGTAGAACAGGTCCGACAGTATCGAGTACCAAGGAAGATCCATGATACAGCCTTTGTAGGAAGGAAACCTAAGAGAGATGGTATCACCTTCCCTGAAGGTACAGATGTTATTGAAAATCTTCCAAGAGCTGAGTTACTGATGCGGATGGCAGAGTATAAGAAAGTCTATGCAGTAGGTAGAACTGCCATTGAAGCAAAAGTGTTAGGTTGTGAGATCCTTCCATATGATCCAAGATTTCCGGATGTGGATAGATGGAAAATAGTGGATAACAAGGATGCAGCCAAAATGTTACAGAAGTTATTGGATGAAATTGACAAAGGAGGTAAAGGTTATGATCAAGGACAATCCTAAAGCATGGATCAAGGCAGCGGTTGTCAGAGCTATCAAGACTGTAGCTCAGACTGCTGTGGCTACTATTGGTACTGCCGCAGTCATGGGAGAAGTGAATTGGGTAATGGTAGGTAGTGCAGCTGCACTGGCCGGCATTCTGTCGCTGCTCACATCTGTAGCAGGTCTTCCAGAAGTAAAGGAGTGATTTTAATGCCTACCAGAAGTGATTATGTGAAAGTGGCTGAGAAGTATGTAGGAGCTAAGATAGGATCTTCACTGCATCATAAGATCATCGACACATTCAACAAGGTCAAGCCGGATGGGTGGGCGATGACTTACAGTGCTCCATGGTGTGCTGCATCTGTCAGTGCGTGGGCTATTGAGTGTTTTGGCATCACCAATGCCAAGAAGCTCTTCCCTCTGTCAGCTAACTGTGGCACCATCATCAGTAAGGCTCAGAAGATGGGTATCTGGGTAGAGAAGGATTCTTATGTACCTTCTGCTGGTGATTGGATCCTCTATGACTGGCAGGATAGTGGCAAAGGTGACAACACCGGAGGTCCTGATCATGTCGGACTGGTAAAGAAGGTCACCAATAATGTGATCACAGTGATTGAAGGTAACTACTCTTCTCAGGTCAAGCAGAGATCTCTTGCTGTGAATGGAAGGTATATCAGAGGTTTTGTGTGCCCGAAATTTGACGATACAGCCACGAAAAAGGAAGAAACAAGTAAATCTTCAACCACCAAGAAAACTTCCACTGTGGCTAAAATAGCAAGCTCCTACAAGGTTGGTAAGCTCTATACTGTACAGGTGGATGCTCTGAATGTCCGAACAGGTGCAGGTACATCCTATGCTAAGAAGACTAAGAAGCAGCTCACAGCTGATGGTCAGAAGCACTCCAATAAGAGTGGCCAGCTTCTTAAAGGTACTCAGGTCACCTGTCAGAAGGTCAAGACTGTTGGCTCCAATGTGTGGATCCAGATACCTTCCGGATGGGTCTGTGCCTATTATGGTACCGGCAAGGAATACTATGTAAAGTAGTTTCCATGCCTGCAGGTTAGAAGCATGATAGTAACACGATAGTAACAAGACACCAAAGAAGCCTTGAAAATACTCACTGTCAATTATCTTCTAACTACCGAAGAGATAATAAGTCACAATGTAAAACCCTTGGAAAATGCGTATTTCCAAGGGTTTTATTTTTATGCATTTTTCTCAATTTCTGCACGTTAGTAACACGTTAGTAACAAGTTAGTAACATCATTTTTCCTGTCTTGTGCAAGACTTCCGCTGTCTTGTGCAATACTTAGTTATGTAGTCTCTGACATCCTTCTTTGTCCTGCAGTGTCCGGTGTGACCATCAGTGAAGATGATGTCATAACCATCATGCATATTCCCGGAGATACCGGAGATCATGTCTCTATTCTTATCTGCTATCTGCATAGTATCAAAGAATCCTTCCTGATCTTTTCTGACAAGATCCTGCAGGTATGCATTCACTGACATTCCCTTCTCTGATGCAAGCTCCTGTATGATCCTCTTCATCCCCTTTGGTACAGCTACATGGATCCTTTCATAGTGATCCTGATAGAATCTCTGCTTATATTCCTTCCTGTCCATATAGCATCCTTATATCATATTTATAGCATCCAGTTTGATTGGAAGCTCCAAGTGAGTGTACACAGTCTCTGTGACTCCCTGACCTTTATGACCAACAATCTTCCGGATCACTCTCTGATCCACACCAGCTTCAGTGAGAAGACTGATGCATGTATGCCTGGTGTCATGTGGCCTGTGGTCCATGCTAACAATATCCATGGCTGCATTCCAGTAGGTGTCTCTGAAGGTGTAGTATGGCAGTTTGGCATCTGCCTGAGAGCAGATCAGGTACTCACATGGCCTGTCTATCCACTGCTGCATGAATGGTACTATCTTCTCAGCAATAGGTACTTCCCTGATCCCGGATACAGTCTTAGCTTCTCTCACATAAAACCATCTATCATCCAGGTGTACATCTTCCTTCCTGAGATCCAGCAGCTCTCCTACTCTCACTCCGGTGTAGATCATGATCAGAGCTACAGTCAGATAGACATTGGACTCATGCATCTTCCAGAGCAGATCCAGCTCCTTATGAGAGAATGGCTGCCTGTTCATCTTATTTGGATTCCCCGGCTTGCTGGTATCAAGATGCCGGATCAGCTCTCTCTTGTCCGGAGTCACTATCTCATGGATCACAGCATAATCCCACATCAGACCAAAGAGATTCTTCATGGTCTTCAGAGTAGGCGAATTCTTGCCGGATTCATCCATACAGCGTTGTAAATGGTCAAGGTGGATATCTTGGACCTTCATCTTGGAAAGTCGCTCACAGGAGCGATATGCAGCGTTATATGCCACCTTCCCGGAGTGAGATATCTTCTGGTAATGCTCTTCAGACCATCTGTCAAAGAGATCACCAAAAGTTACATTACAGATCTGCAGGTCATAAGGATCCTTATTATAGTCAAAGAGAGCGGTCAGAGCTTCCTGCCTGGTGGGATAATAACCAATGAATTTATATTCCGGCTGGCCATTGTCCTTCCATCCTATAGTCTTCCTGGCACACCAGGGATTCCTTCTGTTACCGGTCAGCTTATACACTGAGCCTGCTCCGTTGGGTAACTTCATCATAAAAATACACCATCCTTCCTGATTGAGTAATCAGCCAGACAGTGTTATAATTAAGAGTGCTTACCGATGCTTATAACATGTCTGGCATTGGTTGTGGAGCTGGGTGCTGCAACACCTGGCTCCTTATTTTTTTTTACCATTGATGTCTGAAGTCAATGTGGATCTCATTACCTATGCAGTAATATTTATATCCCCTTTTGACTTGATATCCTGGTATTTGTCTCTTCTGAGCTTGCTGTCCATCAGATCTACAATGTCCTGCCGGTCATCCGGATCCAGCTTCAGGAATTTCTGCACTGCAGCATATGCTTCCTTACCATAGCACATGGAGAAAAGATCACACAGCTCCTGCTCCTGTTGTTCTACTTCTTCATCCACACCTAAAATATAAGTTACAGTAGTATTCAGGGCATCAGCAATAGCCTTGATCATGTGCTGTCTTGGAGCCTGCTTATCCAGCTCGATCTTATTGATAGATGACCTGCTCTTGAATCCTAACTTAGTAGCAAGCTCCTCCTGAGACATCTCAAGCTCTTCTCTTCTTTGTTTTATCCGCTGCCCTATAGTCATTGATTTCACCTGCCTTTCAAGGAATATTTTAGCATGTAGTAGATAAAATATCAATTTTATTATTGATTTTTCAAAAATATTGTTGACATTGTATCTACCAGAGTTTAGAATGTGAGATGTAGATAGTTTATCTACACAACATCTTGTGGAGGTAAGAGACATGATGAGCTTAGATAGAGCAATAGACAGAGCCATTGACCGAATCAATCTCATTGGTGATGAGTGTGATGTGTACAGCATCCTCTACCAGTATAAGGTCATCAGAGAGCTCCCTAATGAAGAGGTAGATAAGATCTACGATTATGTGGTTAAAGTCTTAGGGTTTTAGGAGGAAGAAATGAGAGAAGATAAGCAGAAGATCTGTGACCTGTTACTGAAGGCACTGCAGGAGACCAGGAATCTCTATGATCTCACTGATCTGCAGTATGACAAGGAAAAAGACATTGTAATAGCCACATTTGACAGTGGTTACACCAAGAAGGCCAATGTAGCATGTGACTCTGGTACTGCAATGATCAGAGATATCATAGGACAGATTGTATAGGAAGGAGGTGAATATTGTGACCAATACGGAATTACTCAGAAGGAAGATTGATGAAACAGGCTATAAACTTCAGTTTGTTGCTGAGAAGTGCGGTCTTACATACCAGGGTTTCATGAACAAGGTGAATAACAAGTCTGATTTCACAGCTCCGGAGATCGGCAAGCTCAGAACACTTCTGAAGCTGAGTCCGGAAGAAGTAGAACGTATTTTTTTTATATCTGATGTAGATAAATCATCTACAAAATAAAATGCCAGACATGATTATGAGCTAAGGAGGTAAAAAAAAAATGAAATTAGAACAAATAACATGGATGACATCACAGAAAAGGAAGCAGAAGTCGGTTAAGAGAAATTATGATGTTCGGGTCTCTCTCAACAAGTCGGGTGGAAACAAGAGTGTAATTCGTTTTGGATTCCTCAACCAAGGTGCGAGAGTATTCGCAAAGTCAAAATACATTGAAGTATCAGATGTAGTAAAGCTCCCTAATAGGATTTATTTCAGAGTCTTTGATGAAAAAGTAAATCCTAATGTACATGCCTTGTCAAACAATTTTAACTCCAGATCAAAGAATCTGTACACATCAATAACTCCATCAGAAAAAGCAGAAAAGATCTACAGAATGAACTGGATCACTCGCACATATACGCTGAAATTTGATGAAGAGTGCTCTCTTTATTACATCGAAAACAGTAAAGAGTCTGAATAAAGGTGGTGGTTAATATGGCTGAAAAAAAAATAACAAATACCTTTCCAGTAGATGCCACAAGGTTTAGAGCCATCTGTAAAGAAAAAGGCATCTCAGTGGGAGATCTAGGTATAATAGCAGGTCGTTCTGATGGATATTTCCGCAACAAATTAGCAAGAGATACTTTTGCAGAAATTGATATTAGGTTTCTTGAATCTGAAGGAATCAGATATGAAGACATTAAACCTTTGAGCGAAGATGTGAATGTATGTGCAACCAAGGCAGACCTGGCAGATGTGTTGGTGGAGATCCGCAAAACACAAGAGATGATTAAGGAGATAAAAGAGTTATGGACATGAAGAAGATCACTCCTGATCAGGCTGCTGCAGTCATGGGATGCTCAGCACAATTCATCCGGATAGGACTTCAGAGAGGTCTCCTGGATATTGGTGATGCCGTGAAGATGTCCACCAAGTGGACTTATAACATCTCACCGGTAAAGTTAGCAGCCAGGCAAGGAATGACGATGGATCAGTTAAGAAAGGAGATATCTAAATGCTGAGTGAAGAAGGTGCAATGAGATTACTGGAAGCTATGTTGAAAGACTCTGCCACTGAATTTGAGGGGGGGGTAAGCCTATACATACAAGCTAACAAAATGATGGATAAGGCTAAGAAGAACCTTAAAGCAGCTCTGAAAGAGTGTGCTACTGCATCCAAACTCAAACAGGATGCAATGTCCACTATCAGAGCAGAATACAAATTTTTAAGCGGTAGAGAACCTGTTAAGCCACCAATAGATGTTGAGTATGTAGTACCACATCTCATCATGGGTGTGGTGGGGAGTATGACCGATAAGGAATTAGATGAATTATTGAATAAGGAGGAATCTGATGAAAAGAACTGAAGTATTAAACAGTGCCAATCACATTATCCATGGTGAGAGACAGGAAGCCTATGGTACTCCGGAAGATAGCTTCACCAAGATAGCCGGTATGTGGAGTGCTTACCTTGATACAGACATCACTGCAGAGGATGTAGCTGCCATGATGATCCTGTTGAAGACAGCAAGAGTGAAGTCCGGCCATGGTACTGATGATAACTGGGTAGATATTGCCGGATATGCAGCATGTGGTGGAGAGATCCAGAGCAGAGGTAAGGATGAAGCTCCTGAGGATCCTGCAGAGATGAGGTGGGATGTATGAGCATGATGAGTGAGTGGAAAGTCTCAAGCAATCCAATAGGTGAAAAGACATTCTATCAGGTCTTCCGGATCAGAGACACCAGCAAGCTGGATCACAGTGGAAACAGAGAGACAAGAGGTCTGTATGAGACCAGGGAGGAAGCTGAGAGGATAGCAGCCAATCTGAACATGGAAGCAAAGGGTATCAAGTATGACTGTCCATCAATGTAGGAGGAAGCAAGATGCCAGTAACAGTTAAGTGTGAGGAATGTGGCAAAACAGTAACCATGCCACCATCACAGTACCGGAGATCTAAGCATCACTTCTGCAGCAGGCAGTGCCACATGAAGCAGATGAATAGAGAGCTGAATCCTACAAGGATGACTGAAGAGGTTAAAGAAAAAGTCAGACAGGCTCAGCTTGGTAGAGGTGATGGTAAGAGCTATGAAAAGTATCATGGCAGACATGCTCATAGAGTCATAGCTGAGCAGATGCTTGGAAGACCTTTGAAGGCCGGTGAAATCGTTCACCATATTGATGGAAATAAGAGAAACAATGATCCATCTAATCTCATGGTCTGTAGCAGTCAGAGTGAGCACTGTAAAATTCATAACTTTGGAAGGAGGTGATGCCAGCCATGTCAATTACATTATACGAACATCAGCAAAGAGTCATGGAGCAGATCCGGCCATATAACAGATGTGCGATCTATGTAGACATGGGATAGCTCCGGAGGGGGTAAAACCTTCATAGGGTCGGAGAAGATGAAGCAGCTTGGTAACAAGGTCAATCTGGTCATCTGTCAGAAGTCAAAAGTACAGG
>ERZ842401.7115-NODE-7115-length-11606-cov-4.340750_pt1 | contig 11606 bp, 6 predicted proteins | sample MGYA00521270_ERZ842401 | MGnify/ENA primary metagenome ERZ842401 (study PRJEB31892, sample SAMEA3878208) | bioreactor metagenome | biome: Moose rumen | place: Sweden | collected 2011-10 | study: EMG produced TPA metagenomics assembly of the PRJEB12797 data set... | reverse complement strand
TGGCCATGAAACTGGCAGTCAAGGGAATGTTGCCGCGCAACAATGTTTCCCGTTGGTCTCTAAGACGGCTGAAGATTTACAAAGGAGCCGAGCATCCGCATGAGGCCCAGAAGCCTGAAATTTGGAACGTGGACTAATCAGGAGGAAGAATAAGATGTATCAGAGCAAAAAAGAATACAGTTACGGCACAGGCCGGAGAAAATCCTCTGTCGCACGCGTTCATCTCTATCAAGGAGGCACAGGGAAAATTACGATCAACAAGCGAGATATTGATGATTATTTCGGTCTCGAAACATTGAAGTTGATCGTTCGTCAGCCGCTGGTTGCAACAAATCTGCTTGGGTCCGTGGATATTGACGCGACGGTTGTGGGGGGCGGCGTCCCCGGACAAGCTGGCGCCATTCGTCATGGCATTGCCAGAGCGTTGCTTCAAGTGAATGAAGAGTATCGTACAGTACTGAAGAAGGCAGGATATCTTACACGAGATCCTCGTATGAAAGAACGTAAAAAGTACGGTCTCAAAGCAGCGAGACGTGCTCCTCAGTTCTCGAAGCGCTGATCGAGACTTCAAAATGCCCCAAAACCCCGGAACCAACCATGCGGTTTTCCGGGGTTTTTCTTTTTTTGCGGTTTGGGCTGAAAACCGGGTTTGACCCAAAGTTGACCCAAACCGGAAATGCCGTTTTGGGAAAGCCGTTTTTCTGGTCGCAAACAGTGTGCTGTTTTTTCACAAAGGTAGGATTTGACCTTGTTTCTTGGTAGAGTTATCAGAAATTTCACAGTTTCAGTGGTTCGCTGATCTTTTCTTTGTCTCTGGCGGGGCAGGTTTTGGGCCCCTCCCCTCTTTGCAGGCTGCTTCTTCGCCCCGGGGCGGAGAGGGGGCAGTTATGGCTGTTATGAAAGGAAGACTGCAGTGGCAAACGTACTCACAGACCCTTATATTTTGCACAGCGACTAGTCTACCGATAGAAAACCTCCAAGCAGCGATGCTTGGAGGTTTTCGTTACGATCATTCGTGTTGAGGCCCGCAGTGTTGCCTCGGGGATGCTGGCTCAGAAGAGCAGATCTTACTGGGCTTTGCCCTCGCAGAAGCGCTGGATCATGACTGCGGCTTCCGCACGAGTGGCGGTCCCCTTGGGGTCGAGGCGGTTGCCGTCCTTGCCGTTGAGGATGCCGCTGCCAACCGCCCACTGGAGAGCGTCCACAGCCCAACCGCTCCAGGCGCCGGCGTCCGCGAAGTCCAGAATGTTGGTTTCCTCCCCCAGGGATACGTCAAGGTTCTTGTATTTGGCGTGCCGGTAGAGGATCACCGCAAACTGCTCGCGGGTAATGTCCTTCTCAGGGTCAAAGCGGCCATCTCCGTAGCCTTCAACGATCTTGTTCTCTGCCGCCCAGATCACGGGATTTGTGAAGTAGCGGCCAGCCTCCACGTCAGTAAAGGGATTCGTCCCGGTGACTGCGGGCTTGCCCTCCATCCGGTAGAGGATCGTCACGATCATGCCGCGGCTGGTCGCGCCCTTGGGGGCAAAGAGACCGTTGCCGACGCCGTTCATCAGGCCCTGCTCCAGACAATAGTGGATGCCGTCGTGGTACCACTTGGCTGGGTCCACATCACTAAAGGCAGTGAGCGGACAGGTCTCGTCTCTGGCGCAGGGCTCAGCGTCGTCCTTGGAAGTAACCTTGACGGTCACGGTCCCGGAGCCGCCGAAAGGATCGACGCTCAGGGCCAGCGTAGTCTCTCCCTCCGCTATGCCCATGAGTTTGCCGTTTTCGTCTACTGTGGCAACGGAGGGATCGGCGGAGGCAATGGTCACTTCGCCGCCCTTATAACGTCTGCCGCCCTCATAGGAACCGTTCAACTGGAAGGTCTCGCCTTCCTTTATAGTGATGGTTGTCGCATGATCGTTGACGCTGACTTCATAGGGGAACTCCAGCGTCATGGTATATGCCTCCGAATCGGAAAGCTGTGTATCGCCGTTATAAACCGTTGCCAGTCCGTTGATGATGCCAACGTCCATCAGCTCCGAGGAGACGGTGTAGGAAGCCGTGAACTGCTTGCTCTCTCCGATGCCCAGCTCGCCTACGGGAATAGTGGCAAACTTCTCGCTGTTGCCCGTGTTGTAAACGTCATTGAAGAGCAACTCGATCTGATCTCCGCTCTTGGCAGCGGCGTAGCCGGTGTTTTGGATCATTCCCGTCAGCTCATAACCCTCCAGAGTCTGCTTTACCTCGATGCCGCTGATCTCATAGCGCTGCTTGCCGTCATAGAGCTGCACAGTCTCCGTCTGGCTGTTGACCGCGCCGCCCTCCTTTGCCGTGATCTCCAGGCTGAGCTTGGAGAGGTCGGTCACACCGGCAGGCAGGGTAAAGGTTTGTGTGATGGTATATTCTCGGGTGGGGTAGAGATAATGGACGTCCGTCTTTTCCGCGATGGTCCCGACCTCTGCGCCGTTCAGCAGGAGCCTGCCGGAGTAAGTGATGCCTTTGGAGGGCTTCACGCCAGTGTTCCGCAGCGTGGCCGAAACGGTGAACTCGTCGCCTTCCTTGGAGGGCGTGGTATTCGTCCGAACATCCGTCACCTCCAGGGAGCCCACTGTGTTGTAGGTGGTTTCCACGATATGGGTGTCTTTGGTGTTGTATTCGTCCTGCGTCAAATCCACCTGATAGCGGTTGTTCACCATCAGCAGCGTGCCGTCGCTCATAGAGGCCATGACGGGAAGCTCGTTGACCTCACCGCCGTTGGTCATCCGCACAGGGTCGGACCAGGTTCCGATCTCGGCAAACGCCTTGTCCGGGTCCGCCAGCGGCACATAACCGGTCACATAGAGGTCCACGCCGCTGCCATCCGCGCTGACCCGGGGATAAGCCAAATAGAGGTTTTCGTCCTGATCCACGAAAGCGGTGAAACTGCTGATGGGGTTGGCCACGGTATCGCCGCCCACGGCGACAAGGCCGGGCGTCCAATCCGGCGTGGTATCAAAGTTGCTGGCAGTGGCTTTTTCGCCATCAGGGAAGGTCTCCTGCAATTCCCGGATTACTCTGGCCATGGCGGAACTACTATCGCCAAGGTAGCCGCGCAGGTTGTTTTCCAGCAGCTTGCCGGTGAGGTTCATCACCCGAACCGTATTGCCGTCCTCCAGCCAGAACAGGAACACATTGCCGCTCTTGCCATAGACCAGCTGCGGGTTGGAGTCGCAGACGTCGTTGTCGGTAATGCGGATGGGGGCGGTGGTCTTGTGGGTGGCAATATCATACATCTGAATGAACAGTTCCCGATCCCAATCGGTATCCATATTGTTGTCCGCGTCCACGGTAAAGGCATAGAACGCGGTGGGTCTGGCTGCCTTGGACAGCTCATCATAGTATGTATTAGCCGCCGCAATATAGCCGTCATCATCCGACAAGCTCATGGTCAGGGCCGCAGTCATAAACGTATCGTTCACAGGCAGGTCATATCCGGCCTTGGCGGTAAAGTCTACAATTACGGGATCATTATAGGTCTTTTCGACCACATTCCCTTTCTCCTGGTCGCTGGAGGTGACGCCGATGGTGACGGGGGAGCTGACGAAGCGCTGACCGGCGATGCTGCCGGAGGTCGCCATGTTTTCATTTTCAGAGAGCCGATCCGTTACCCACTGGCCGGTCTTTGCGTCATAGAGCCGGTACATGACCTCGGCGCTGTTGATGGTGGGGTTCATGGTGGTCTCCAGCACCTTGTCCGAATCTGCGGTGTTGACCTCCGCCTTGTGGTAGTATACCATCAGGTCGCCGCCGGTGTAGTCCGGCGCGGTGCCCAGCACCTTGGCCTCGTTAAATTCCCGGCCCATCTCGTCATAGACGGCCACCGGGGCGTAGTTATAATAGCTGTCGTTGGTCAGCTGTGTGATCTCCGCGAAGGTGTGGGTCTTCTTATCAAAGAGGGAAACATAGATTTCCATGCTGGACGCGAAATCCGCCTGGTCATTCATTCCGGTCTTGCTGCGGGAGGCCCAGGTGACCACCACCTTGTCCCCCGCATCGCAGAGGCTGGGGTACAGGTCTGCGGTGCCGTCGTCCTGCACCTTCTGAGGCTGGGACCAGGTGCTGCCATCGTACCAGCTCCACATCAGTGCGGTGCGGTCCTCCTTGTTGGGGCGGCTGGTGTCATCATCCAGATAGACCAGCAGGTAGCAATCCTCGCCGTAGGACTCCACAATTGTCGGCCTGCCCTGGCTCTCGTTCCACTCGGACCGGTCATGATACAGGCTGATGATCTGCGGGCTGGGCGCATCGAAATTGCCTTTCACCAGGTCCTTGCTGTCAACGGGAGAGAAGGTGCTCATCAGCCGGGCGTCGTTGGCCACGAAGGAGGAGGGCACGCCGCTTCTGGGCTTGGGAACGGGCGTTCCGGCGCTGTCGGCATCATCGCCCGCGCTCATCAGGGAGGCGGAGCCCTTCTCCCGCAGGGTCTCCAGGTCTTCAAAGTAGCCCTTCTTTGCCAGATTGCCGGAGTACACCGGGATGGGAATGCTGAACAGCACCAGATCCGCCCAGAATTTGATGGCGCCGTCCGCCTTGAAGCCCAGCTCATGGAACTTGGGATAGGTCCGGGTCACGGTGGGGGCGTAAATGAACTTGAGATCGAGGCTGAAGCCGCCCCGCACGCCCAGGGTGCCGCAGATGCCCACACCCGCATAGGCGTTGGCGATCAACTGGGCGCGGATGCTGGCGTCCAGGCCCACGTCATCCAGGGGCTGGGCCTTTGTCAGGGCGTCGGTATATTTCAGATCGGTGTTGCCCTGGAAGCCCAGCTGACCCAGCAGAGTGGCGGTGACGTCGCCTCCCACATAGAAGGGGATGCCATAGACGATGATGTAATAGGTGTAGCGCAGGTAACCGGTGAGGCCCAGGGTGATGCCCGCGCCAATGAACTCATAGTCACTTTCGCCGGTGTCCTCGTTATAGGTCAGTTCAAAGTCGATGTAAATGCCCGCAAAGGGAGAGAGCTTCCATACGGGGATGCCCAGGCTCATGGCTCCAAGCTTGTTCTTTGCTCCCTGGGTGTTTACCCGGCTGGCCATATTGGCCCAGCTGGCGTCGTCATACACGCCGGTGTCCGTCTCCTTGTTGTCCCGGCTGCCCTTTTCACCAACCACCACGCCGAAGGAGAGACGCAGCACGTTGTTGGGCAGCTCCGAGATCCCCAGATTGAAGCCCTTGATGTTCATGTTCATCATCAGGCTGCCGATGATGGGCAGCTCCAGATTGCTCAGGTTGGGAACCGTGATCTGCTGCTCCACGGGGACCGTAGGGTTGGCCTCGGCGAAGTAGCAGTGTCCGTCGATTGCCGGATAGACGGTCTCCTGCATGGCCTCGGGATAAATGATTTTGTATTTGCCGGTGAAGTTCCCCTCGCTGTCCAGAATGGCATCCTCGGCGGTGCCGTTGCCCTGTACCCGGTCGGTGATCAGCCGGGCATAGAGCAGGTCAGAGGAGGAATACTCATTTCTGTTCCCCCGATTCAGCGACACCCGGGCGCTCCAGAGGGTGGGGTCGCTGGGATTCACCGTGGCCCTGTAGGTGGACTTCTCCTCCTTGGTGACGGGATCCACCACCACGAATTCCACGGCCTTGGCCTTCTCATACCGCTGTACGCCGTCGCTGTCCGTGTAGGGCACGCCCTGCGCCGGGTCTGCGCCGTTGTAGTTGATGTACGCTTTCCATGTCACGATGCTCTTGTCTGCGATGTCGATTTTCGGGCTGTAAACCCCGTTTGCGTTCTCGGAGGTTACGCTGGAAATATAAGGGTTGTCCAGCTCTGCGGGATTGAAGGACACAGAGCCAAGAGATATGTTTTTAACCGTTTTGAAGTCCGTCCCTGTTTCGGTGATATGGTAATCAATGTAGCGGGTCACCCCATGATAGGAGACGGTATAGCGCACAGATTCGGTGCCAGAATAGGAGGCGATGTAATGCTGCGGCGAGGTTACCCTGCCGTTTGCGTCGCTGATGCCCACGGCGACGCCGCCGACGCCCAGTGTTGCCCCTGACAAGGGGGTGAGCCCGGAATCGGTTTTATAATAGACGTTAGCGGATACCTGTGCGGATCGGCAGGTAAGCGTAGTGGACAGTTCGATCACATTTTCCTCCCGGTTGAGCTGCGCCTCATAGGGGAAAACATTTTGAGCGAATCCACTGTCCACCTTACTATTGGGGAGCCTCCATTGCGGCGTATCCTTGGTCGGCTTCTTTGTGTAAGCAACCAGGTTATAGTGTTGATAGGGCACCACAGCACCGGGCTCCGCCACTGTGTAATAGTAATAATTTGAGTCAGACGTTACAGGGCAGGTGAAGATGCCGCGGCTCGTATCGAAATAGGATTGGTGGAACTTGCGCACTTTAACCACGATGGTATTGTTGTTATTCTGGCTGAACATCGGCGTCAGGGTCATGTCCTCGGTAACAGAGAAGTTCACCGCCGTCAGATCATGGTTAAAGGTGTCATAGATGATGCCCCGCTCGGGGTCGCGCAAGCCCATCCAGTACCATCCTGCCCCGGTGCTTTCATCCATCTCACCGGACATATTGACATAGCTGCCCTTGGAAACGCTGTAGGTGACGCTGCTGGCGTCTTCGCTGAGCTTGGTCATTCCCCTGACGGCCGTCAGGGAGGCCCGGTTGTCCTTCCTTACGGTGACATTGACCTTGACATTCTCCAGCACAGGACGGATGGTGAAGGCGCCGGTCACGCCGCGGGATGCGTCGTAGTCTGAATACTTAATATTGTCTTTGAAACGGGTGAGAAACGCATTGTCCAGACGGAAGCTGGCGCTGAGGCCGTTGGTCTTGACGTTCGGGATGTCAATGACCTGGCCCTTGCTGATGTCCACAAGCTTCATGCCCACGATCTTGACGATAGGATCGCTGGTTTCCTTGAGAGACACGGTGATGTCCATATCGGCGTGGGTGTAGAGCGTGCCGGTGCCGGTGTTGGTGGCGCCCTCCAGCAGCACGGCGCAGGCATTCTTATATTTATCAATATAGCTCGTCTTCCTGGTATAGCCTTCCTTGTCCACGAGCTCCACCCGATCCGGCTGAGAAAGCGTCACCGCAAAGGGGCGGTAGATGGGCTCGGCGGAATAAATGGAAAGGGTGGGATCCTTGCCCCACATACCCCCGCTTTTGATAAGACTGATGTCGACCTCGTCGATGTCAACCCGCTGAAACAGCACGTCGTCGTCTCTCTGATCCCAGCGTTCCTGGCCGGAATCATACACCTTCGTGTAGTCTGAGCCATGGGGGGTTCTTTTGATGGTAAAGACCTTCGTTCCGCCATAGGTTGGAGCGCCCGCCGACCGTGCCCACTTGAGCCGGATGCCGCTGTAGTCGTAGCGGATGGCGTTATCCGGGCCGAGACGGAAAGAGGTGCCGGCATCGTAATCCTCTATCTTCAATGTGTCGCTGTCCACCTTGATCTCCCAGTGGTCATTGACCCACTTTTCATAGGTGCCGTTACTTTGGCTGGAAGAGGGCCAGCCGGACATATCCAGCCCGGCGGCGCAGACCTTGCTGTCCAGGTCGTAGACCTTTCCGGAATCCTCCATAAGGGTGGCCGTGCCGTCCTCCTCGCTGTCCTCCACAGACATAAGCCGGGCAAAGCTCTTGTCCTCCGGGTCTATGGTGACAGTGGTCTCGGTGATCTCGCCCAGTACACAGCCGCTGGGCTCGGACAGCTTTACGGTGAAGTCGGCGGTCTCGGTCAGCCCCGCGGAGCTCACGGGGATCTTCACGTGGCGCTCCGTCAGACCGAAGGGGAACTGCACCAGGGCGTGCACCGCGGAGTAGTTGACGCCGCTGACGGCGCTGCCGTCCTCGGTGTCGATGTAGAGCTGGAACACGCCGGTGAGATTGCCGGTGCGCTCGATGTACACGGTGGCGTAACCGTCCTCCGGGTTGTACTCCGCCTGGGAGAACTGCACCATAGCGGGCTCATAGTCCTCGTCGTCGATCAAGGTCAGGGTAAAGGCGGAATAGGCGTCAAATACCTCCGCGTTTTCCTCCGCCGTCAGGTTCAGGTAGGCCATGCGGTTGCCCGCGCCCTGGTCATTGTCCTTCGGAGTGATCTCGATGTACTTTTCGGTCTGCCCGGGCTTGAAGGTCAGCACCATGTAGGCGCTTTGCAGGGCGTCGTTCAGCGCCTCGGTCTGGCTGGTCAGATACGGAGCGACCAGAGCCGCGTCCCCGCCTGTCATGGGTTCCTTGTCGTAGGCAAGGCCCGTAGCCAGCTCCTTGGCCTCTGCCAGAGAAAGCTCCCGCTCCTCCGGTTCCGCCAGGACGACCTCGGCCTCGTCCTTTTCGGGCGCAGCGGCGGCTCTCGCCTCCATCTCCCCGTCCAGCAGAGCCTCGGTGAACGCCTCAGCCTCGGATTCCAGCGCAGTCTGTTCTTCGTCAGTCAGCGTCTCCTGCTCCTCCACGGTGCCGTCGATCACGGCATCGGAGTAGTTGTACTCCTCCACGTCGTCAGGGTTCTCCTGGATGACGTCCAGCATGGACTTGGCGTCGTTCCTGTTCTCCACGCCGCCCTCAAAGAGACCGCCGCCGTAGAGGGACACGGTGTAGTCTGTGCCGTAGGAGGCGGTCTGGCCCAGCATGGTCAGCCGCACCTTGGCTTCCGTATCCGCGGAGCCGTAACGGACCACCTTCAACAGGTAGCCGTGGCCGGCGTTTTCGGGGATTTCCGCGCCCGCCGAACCGAGATAGAACATCCCGTCGGTGAGAAGGTTTTCGTCCACCTCGCCCAGCGGCAGGGTTTCCGGCTCCTCCGCCGCGAATGCTTGGACGGGCAGGGCGCTGACCGCCATTGTTAGGGTCAGCAGGAGAGCCAACAGTCGTTTCTTCATGGGGTTCACTCCTTTTGGTCATTGTTCAAACCGAATATGGACTTTTTCAGCATTCCATTGATATAAATTTGAAAGCAAATCGCGGTTCACTCGCCGTTGCCCAGCGTCCTGGTGCGGGAACTGAGTGTATCCGTGGATTACTGCGCCGTTTCGTCCGCCATCAGGTCTTCCATCCTATCCAGAGCACCGGCGTCCTCAAAGCGGCTGCGGCTTCCTTCCCGCTCCTCATAGCGGCCATTGAGCAGTTCGTTCACATCTGGGAACATGTATTGAAGGCGGCCCGCACATCGCGGGCGCTTTGCTCCACGAACAGGGAATCCCCGGACCCGGCCACCACGCGGAAATAGAAGTCCGCAAATGCCTCTGCGTCAGGAATAAAGGCTTCATATTCTTCCTCACCGTATTCCTCAGAGCCGAAGCGCACCAGCACATAAATTAAATATAATGTGGGATTTCTAAACCATTATATTATAGCAGGTTTCCAATTCCTCGACAAGAGGGAATCATCTTGTATTTTCTCATAACGCATTCACACCCATCAATGAAGCTTCCATAACATTCCATGAAAAGGTCCTCCCAGCTTTCGGGCTGGGAGGACCTTCACAGAGAAAAACTTTGAAAGAGCTGCGGATGGACTTCGTCGCAGCAGAAAAAGCAGAAAAGAGGTGTGCCGATGGGCCTGAAACGCAGAAAGATCGCTTGGATCGTGGCTGTTTTGATTGTCGTGAGCCTCGTAAACGGCGTACCGGCAAGCGCAGCCAGCGAAACGGAAACCGAGTACATCGTCAAATACAAAGAAAGCGCCGCTTGGCTCATGGAGGACGACAGCGTTCCCTTTTGAGGTAGTGTTATTGTACAATATGCATCTGAATATTGCAACCAGAATCCCTTATTTTTCCTTATAAATCAGGCTTCTCTATATACAATCCCTTTCATTCATTTATTCAGTGTTAATTATCCGAGAGGTTCACAATTATCCGTAATAAAGGTAGAACTCCTCTGGCGTGCGTTCTTCCAGGCAGAAGTACTCCAACACCCCCAGCTTTCCACACCCACCTTCACTGACGTGAAGCCCGGCGCCTACTATGAGAAGGCCGTGACCTGGGCGGTAAGCCACGACCCGGTGATCACTACGGGCACCGAAAGCACTCGCTTCTCTCCCTCCCGCACCTGCACCCGCGCCCAGGTGGTGACCTTCCCCTGGCGCAACGCCGGAGAGCCGGAGCCGTAAACGACACCTACCATGAAATGGCGGGCCTTCGCAGTCCGCCCCTTTTCATTCCATTATGATTCCACCGCTGCCTTGAGCACCCCGCCGATCTTGTTGGCGGCCTCCTTCTGGGCGCCGGTGGTGACATGGGCGTAGGTGTCCAGGGTGAAGCCGGCGGAGAAGGTCTCGCCTGTCGGCTCGGTCGGCGCAAGACGGTCTCCACCGGAGACCTGCGCCCCAGCATCCCGCTGACGGTCTTGATGTCCACCCCGTTTTGCAGGGCCAGGGTGGCGAAGGGGATTCCCCCGTGGAGCGGGGGAAATGTCGCGTAGCGACAAAAGGGGGCCGTCGCCGGCGAGGCGATGGCGCAAGTCGTGGAAGCGCACGTCGGGCAGGCGTGCCCGCTCCAGCACCCGCTTGAGCATGTTGCGCACACTGTCCGGACTGATGGGCCCACCGTTGGGCGAGGGGAACACATAGGCGTCGTGGGTCTTTGCTTTCTGCGTCCGGAGAACGGCTACCGTGTCCTCTGAGAGGGGGATGGTGCGGTAGCTGTTCTTGGTTTTCAGGGGCAGCTCCTGCACCACGCCGTTGATTCGGGCCACCTGCCGCTTTACCCGAAGGAGGCCGTTTTCCAGATCCACATGCTCCCACTTCAAACCCAGCAGCTCCCCCCGGCGCAAGCCGGTGGCCAGGTCGGTGTAGTAGAGCTCGTAGACGCCGGTGGCCCTGGCCTCCCGGAGGAAGGCGGCCAGGTCTTCCTGCTGGATGGTGTGCATCTCCCGCCGCTCGATCCGGGGCAGGGCGCAGCCCTTGGTGGGATTTCGCAGAATGATCTGCTGCTCCATGGCCATGTCCATGGCCGAGGAGATGATCTGGTTGATGTTCCGGACCGTCTTGGCACACAGTCCTGCCGGCTGATGCTCCGATTCGATGCGCACCACTCTGCCCTCGGTGAGGAGCTTCTTGTAGAGCTTCTGCAGGTCCAGGGTGGTGACTTTCTCCAGGGGCATGTCCCCCAGGGTCGGCTTGATGTGGTGCTCGATGTAGCCCTTGTAGGTGCTGTGGCTGGAGGCCCGCACCTTGAGCATGCAGTAGTTCTCGTACCAGATGTCCAGCCACTGGCCCAGGGTATACTTTCCCGCTTTCTGAAAGTCCAGCTTCTTGCTTTCCTCCAGGGCCACCCGGAGCTTTTCTTTCACCTCGGCCTGGGTCTTGGCCAGGACGTTCTTGTAGATGGGCTTGCCCTCTGCGGTGTGGCCGGCGGTGTAGCGCCCCTCCCAGCGGCCGTCCTTCCTTTTTCGGATATTTCCTTCCCCATTGGCTCGCTTCTTCATAACGACCACCTCCCTTCAACGGAACAGCATACCGGAGGCAGGGCGGCAATGTCCATGATTGTTTTCTCTCTCGCGGTGGATTTCCCCTTTCTTTGTTTCTGGCGGTGCAGCTTTTGACTACATCCGCAGGCCCATTTCCTCTTCTTCATCGTCGTACTCCCGCAGGCTTTCGATCTTCCA
>ERZ842401.7114-NODE-7114-length-11606-cov-7.726690_pt1 | contig 11606 bp, 7 predicted proteins | sample MGYA00521270_ERZ842401 | MGnify/ENA primary metagenome ERZ842401 (study PRJEB31892, sample SAMEA3878208) | bioreactor metagenome | biome: Moose rumen | place: Sweden | collected 2011-10 | study: EMG produced TPA metagenomics assembly of the PRJEB12797 data set... | reverse complement strand
TTTGCCGACCTCATGGCAACGAGCGGAAAAGAACTTGAAACGAATGTTGCGCGTCTTACCGCAATGAGCCGTGCTGTTGGAATCCATCTCGTGCTTGCAACCCAGCGACCGAGCGTAAATGTCATTACGGGCTTGATTAAGGCGAACATTCCGAGCCGAATTGCGTTCATGGTTGCGAGTCGAACAGACTCGAACATCATTATTGATGCCGTGGGCGCGGAAAAATTGCTCGGTAAGGGTGATATGCTCTACACTTCTGCCGTAAATCCAATCCCCACCCGAATTCAGGGAACGCTTGTCGGAGATAACGAAGTTGAGCGCGTTGTGGAATATGTCAAATCATTCGGAGGCCCTGATTACATTGACGATGAAATTTTCGTTGATGACGATGAGGAAGAAGATGATGAACCAGGCTTGTTCAGCGACGGCGAAGACCCGCTCTATGACCAGGCATTGCAAATCGTTGTGCAGACAGGAAAAGCAAGCGCAAGCTACCTTCAACGCCGCTTAAAAATCGGCTACAACCGCGCCGCCCGCCTTGTGGAAGACATGGAACAGCGCGGAATTGTAGGCCCCGCGAACGGAAGCAAACCGCGCGAAGTCATTCATGTGCCGTGATAAAAGCAAATGAGCATAAAAAAAGCACCCGATTGCGGGTGCTTTCTCATTTTAAAGAAAATGCTTAGCAGATAACGACTGAGTTGTCTGTTGAAGAGAATGGAGCCGGAATATATTTGTCAGCAGCCCAATCGTTCTCCCAGCGGCTTCCGTCGAGGAGATAGCGGAACTGATATTCTTTGCCAGACTCAAGAGCGAGTTTGACAGAGAAAGCACCGTCATTTCCTTTTTTGAGCGGAGTTTCTGTTGAGCTCCAGCTATTAAAATCTCCAGCAATTGTTACTGTTTTTGCACCCTGAGCTGCTTCTGGAGAAACCGTAAATGTTACATTGCAAGTCTTTTTGTCTTTAGAATAAGATTTTTTTAAAGCCATTATAAAGCTCCTTTTTGATATTGATAGATTATATTACCAAAAATAGAATTTATATGCAAGTTTTAACCAAACATTAAAAAGCGGAAATTCTATTTCTTTCCTTTAATTTTGGGAGCTTTGCCCGTTGCAAGCCAGTTCGGAGTGAAATACGCATCCGAAATTTCTTCGTCAAAAACAAAATCTTTTACACTTGCAATTGTTTTTCGCCCCGTAACGAGATTTGTAACACAATTTGAGCGGCGAAGCGGATATTCAATCCCCGTAACGCCTTTTACCATGTCAATTTTGAGACATTCATAAGTTTTAATCATCTTATCCTTTGCGTTGTAGAATTCAATTCTGACTGGGATATATGTTTTTTTATCGAACCATGAAATACGATAATGATATTCAACTTCGCTCAGCTTATATGGAGTTGATTTGATTTTCCAACAAGTATATGTTGTGCCGTTGACCGTAATTTGAGCAGGGGCTTCCATCATAACATTTTCATCTTCATCTTCGTTGCGAATTGTCATGTCATTGTAGGTGAATTCTGTGCCGCCGAATGATTTTGTGCGCTCGGTCATAGGAATTCGGCGAGCTTGGCGAAGTTTCGGCAAATAAACCCAACGGTCATCAGCTTTTTTGAGTTTTTCAAGCTGGAGAACGCGCATTCCTTTTACGCCTGCGGGTGATTTGAAATCGAAGGCAACATTTTTGAGACCGTTATCGACACCGCTTCCATACTGATGAATTTCAAGCGTTTCTGATTTACCATTTTTGTCAATATTTTCAAGAATCAAGGTAGAATAGTTGTAATCGGGAACGCGATCCAAATCACAAAACACTTTAATAACATCTTTTGCCGTTTGTGCAGAAAGTACAAATGAGGCAAGCAAAAGTGAAATAACACCAAGCAACTTTTTCATCTTATGCTCCGAAACTAAAATTTAATACTAGTATTCTAACGGAAATTATGAAAAATTCAACAGTAAAAGATGAAAACTAAATAAATCGAATTCTATCATTCGGGCATTTTTCAAAATACGCATGGATTTTTGCCCGCGCATCGTCATTGTCCTGAGCGTTTAGCATAAGTGTCTGAAAATAATGAGCGAAACTGAAATTGAGGCAATAATACGCGAAAAATCGCTGAAGTCGCGTCTTCCAAAATTCCTTCGGCTGAAAGCGTTCCACATCGTCAATAAAATCAAGTGCAAGCTGTTCGCAATCGATTTCCAATTCGTGTAGATTCGTGTCATTCGTGTCTGATTTTTTCACTTCTGCGAAAATCCACGGCTTTTGTGCCGCCGCCGTCGCAATCATAATGCCCTGCGCGTGGGGTGCGGTTTCTTGTGCTCGTTCAAAACTCGCCGTGTCTTTGACATCGCCATTCAAAATCACAGGAATTTCAGGGAAGCGGAGCGCAAGATGTTCGACCGCCTGCCAGTTTGAGGGGCGCGAGTGCTTTTGCTTTTGCGTGCGCGCGTGGAGCGTAATCATCTGAACGCCCTCTTCGATTAACATTGCGCAAAAATCGTGCAGTTTTTCTTCGGTGTAGCTTTCATCGCCCAAACGAAGCTTTACCGAAAGCCGTTTTGATTTGCGACCATCCTTCGCCGCATTTTCGAGCACGGATTTTACCTTGTGAACCATGTCGCGCGTTTCGGCAATCGGCTTTGTCATCCATGCGATTCCCGCGCCCGTTTTTGCGATTTGCGGAGCCGAGCAGCCCATGTTCAAGTCGATTCCGATGCCGTTTTTTTGCGCGAGAAGAGAAGCCGCCTCTGCCATTTTATCGCCATTTTTGTCAGTGAGCTGCCACACGAGCTTTTCAGGCTCAGGTCCGTCCAAAAGGTAATACTGTTCCCATGCGCCAGCCGCCAAGAGCGAAGAGGCGTTAATCATCTCGTTAAAATATTCGTCACACCCACCAAATCGACCGACAAGATTCCGAAATGCCTGATGCGTGATAGCGTCCATTGGAGCGAGAAGAAGGTTCACTTTTGCCCGTCCAAGAATTTCTGAAAAATTTCCGCCGCGATTCCGCACAACTCTGCACACGGGCGTTTTTTGTAATATTCGCTCGTTCGTTCTTCGCTTACAGGCTCGCTCGCTTCGTGTGAATCAGCTTTTCCTGCTGCAAGCAATTTTTCGCTCGTTCCGAGAGGCACAAGCCCGAGCAATTCGCGGCAGATGATTGAGCCATTGATTTCTCTGAATTCGCCTGCAAGTTTTTGACCAATCGCATAGGTGTCGTCTTTTTGTTTTTTTTCACCGCCGATTTCATCAACTTTTTCAGCATTTTCTTTTTTCGTTGAATTATACATTCCGAGCGTGAACAACATGCCGCTCACCGTACCGCACACTTCGCGCATTCGGCACATTCCGCCGCCAAACGGCTGCACGAGAAGCGCGATTTGTTCTGGCGAATATCCGAACTGCTCGGCAAACACGCTCGCCACAGCCTGAGTACAATTCATTCCCGATTTAAAATTTGCCGTCGCTTTTTCGCGGGCTTGTTCTGGTGTCATAAAAACCTCTTTTTGCAGGAAAGCCTGCCCCAATGCGTTTATTTCAAATTAAGCGGTAGCGTTCCTTCTGGCTCAAATTCGCCTGCCAACGCACCGAACAAAGCTTTAAAAGTGTAAACTGAACTGCTGTAGCCAAGCAAAATGGTATCTGCAAATTTAAAATCATTTAAAACAATTACAGGCGAATGGGCGGAGAGAATAATCACGCGTTTTCCGCAATTGGCGAGCCGTTTTGCAACTTGTGCACCTTCTTTATCGGGAACATAAAAAATAATCGTGTCGTAATTGCCAGCCATTGCCTCAAGCTGATTACCGTTCCAATCAATGCCAATGTCACCGAGTTTCTCAAATCTGATTTTATAGAATGCGAATTCCCCGTAGCGTTTTTTTGCTTCTTCCCAAAATGGAGAATCGTAATGAAGTTCGGGATTGTTTTGTTCATCGGGGTATACATCTCCCGGACCAACGACAAGCAATCGTTCCCCTTCCGCACGCTTGTATGGGAGCGTGCCTTTTTTGTACACGGTGATTGCCCGACAGGCTTGCGAAAGGAAGAATTTTTGCCCGTCTTTGTCTGGAATTTGCTCTTTAAGCCGCGCAATTTCTGGATAAAGCGGAGCCGCATTCTCACCTTTGAAATAAACCAGTTTATAATACACTACGCGGCGGGCGGCAGTCTCAACAATTTTCCTAAACTCGGGGTCGGTCTGAATCGAACCAAGATTGAGATACCACAATTGCTCGTCAAGTTCGGCGGTTCGTGAGCTTAAAATAATGTCGTTTCCTGCCAAAATAGCCCGATTGAATGCCTTAGAACTGTTGCCCGCATAGCCCCACGCGCCTCTCATCATCATATCGTCAGTGATAATCAGCCCTTTGTAATTAAGTTTTTCGCGCAAGATTTCGGTGAGCCATTTTTTTGAAAGCGAGGCTGGTTCTTGGTCAATTTTTTCATAAATAATATGCGCGCTCATAATCGCGGGGATTCCCTGCGAAATCAAATACTTGTACGGAATCAGTTCTCGTTTTTCGGCTTCTTCCATGCTGATGTACACGGCGGGAAGTTTTATGTGCGAATCAGAACTCGTGTCGCCGTGCCCCGGAAAATGTTTTGCCGTGGGAATAACCCCCGCCGCAATTGAACCTGCGGAAAAAGCAGAGGCAAGCTGGCCAGCAAGTTCCGCGTCTTCGCCAAAAGAACGCTCGCCTATAACGGAAGAATCAAGATTTGTGTATAAATCAACGGTAGGCGCGAAATTCATATTGATTCCGAGTGCCTTGATTTCGCGTGAAATGTAATACGCGCTGTAATATGCGTCAACGGGGTATCGCGAAGCTCCGATTGCCATGTTTCCTGGTGTGGTTGTGGTGTCGCCTTTGACATGGCGAATCGGCCCGCCTTCCTGGTCTGTCGCAACGAACAGCGGAATTTTAAGAGGCCTTCTTTGAGCTAGCTCTTGCACCGCAGAAACTGAAAGCGCGACTTTTTCGGTGTTGTTTGTGTTCCAACCGAAGACTTTTACGCTTCCCAACCCTCGTTCGGAAATCCATTGCGTTAAAAGCTCGCTCGGCTCTTCCCCAGCCCAACCGAACATAAAAATCTGCGCGAGTAATTCTTCATCGCTCATTTTGGAAATTAAAAAATCTGCGAGTTTGTCGGCAGGGTAATCGCTCCAAAAATCAGCGGAATCAGGAATTGCATTTTTTGCAGAGGATTGCGCAAAAATCTCAAAGAGGGCAAAAATTGTTACAATAACAGAAATAATCTTTTTCATATAAAAAATGCGGAACACCCGCGTGCTTAAAAATCACTGTATTCTATCATATTGCGAAGATTCTTTCTATTATGAAGGCACGAGAAATAAAAAAGCTAAAACAACGATTGCTCTTCGACAGTAATCACATCTTGAAGAATATAAGCAAAACTGGGAGCAGATGCGCTTTCGTTTTCTTTATACTCTTTTTTCAAATCATATATATCATCTTCATCAAAAACATTTACACCGATGTAATCGCCCGTGAACACATGCACTTTTCCTTTTTTAAATGCTTGTTCAACTTCGGAGACTTTTTGGCTTGTTTCTTCGGGAAGAATGATAGAATTCAATTCAAGCATCTGAACCCAGCCTAAATCGAAGCCTGCGCCAATGTCATTCCCGTGAACATGCCCTTTTATCGACTTTTCGATTGGTTTTTTATTGAGCAAAGCCATAACGACCCCCGTTATATAAGGAGTCCAATTTATCCGCGTGCTTACGAGCGAAGTCATGGGCGCAATATCAATCATACTTTGGTTGTAGCCTACATGAAATACATTTTTCTCAAAGGCTTCTTCACAGGCGATGGCAGGCCCGTTGGTATCAGAATGTTGCGAAATAATCACGCATCCGTCTTCGATAAGACGGGCGGCGCATTGCTTTTCCTGTGAAAAATTACTCCAAGTGTAGGTGTAAGTAACCGTCATCGTTGCAGTTGGAACGACAGAACGCACCCCAAGCAAAAACGCCGTGTATCCGGAAATTACCTCTGGATAGGGATACGCGCCGACATATCCGATTTTTGCTTCCTCTTCGGTGATAATTTTTTTTTCGATTAAATCTTTTAGTTTTATTCCTGCAACGATTCCTGCAACATACCGCCCCTGATAAATTTCTCCCATGAAAGTATGGTAATTTTTTAAAATCGGCTCTTCTTGTGCATTATCTCCCGATGCTTGGCAAAACTGGATATGTGGGTATTTTTCCGCATATTCTTTTGCGATAATCGCATGTGAATAACTTGTCGTGAAAATAAGTGTGCATTCTTCTTCGGCAAGAGCCTCAAGCGTTTCATCGACGGTTTCTGGTGCGACATTTGTTTTTTCAATAATCTGAATCTTGTCACCGAACCGTTCTTCAAGCGTATGTTGTGTACGAATAAAATTATTTGTATACGGAATACTTTCATCGCCATCATAAATAAAGCCGATTTTTAGAATCTCTGCGTTTTTCTGAGGTGGATTGAGAACAAAATGACTGAGCGCGAACAACAGCAAAAAAACAAGTGCCGTCATCGCCGTAATGAGCGTTTCTCGTTTCATGCGTTCTCTCCTACCTTGTCCTTTGATTTTTTGTACAAGGATTCGATGTCGATTTTGCCCGTTTCGATTAAATGCAGCATGATGTCAGCGATTTTCGGGTCAAACTGTGTGCCGCGGCATCGCTTTAGCTCGTTGACCACATAGTCGAAGTCGAGCTGCTTTCGGTAAACGCGGTTTGCCGTCATTGCGTCGAATGCGTCAGCCACGCCGATGATTCTGCCGTAGAGCGGAATGTCCTCGCCCTTCAAGCCTTGCGGATAGCCCGTGCCGTCATATTTTTCGTGGTGATAGAGCGTTCCTTCGTGAACATGCTCAATCATCGTGAAATCTTTGAGAATTTGTGCGCCCCGCGTGACATGCGACTTCATGATTGCGTATTCGTCATCGTCAAGGCGGGCGGGTTTGTTTAAGATTCTGTCGGGAATACCGATTTTTCCGATGTCGTGGAGAAGTGCCGCTTTGCGCAGATTTTCACATTCTTCCTCAGAGAAGCCGAGTTCCCGAGCCAAAAGAACGGAATATTCCGAAACGCGCATAGAATGTTGGCTTGTATTCTCGTCTTTCGCATCGACTGCCTTTGCGATAGCGAGAATCGTTTCGTTCCCCATGCGAACCTGCTCTTTCGCCAGCTCAACCTGCTTCTTTTGGATTTCAAGGCGTTTCTGGAGCTGTGTGCGCACCAAGAACCAGGTAATCCAGGCAATCGCAAGAATCGCAACGAAAAGCATGTATACACGGAACGCCTGTGTGTCGTAGATTTCCTGCTCTTTTATGATTTTGTAGCGGCTCTGCTCAATGACATTCATGTCCTTGTCAAAAACCGCGATATGGAAAGTGTAATTCCCCGATGGCAAATTCGTGTAAGTAATGGTGGAAAGCTGGCTCTGCGGAATTATCGTTTCTTCTGGTTCAAAACCTTCAAGCCAATAGCTCACAAATGGGTCAAGAACCGTGTAATTGACGACTTCTGGGAAAAATTCGATTTTGCTGACATTTCTTCCTATTATAAGTGGCTCACTTCGCTCTATAGAAAAAGAAACAGAATCAAGCCGAACGGAAGAAACCATCATGTGATACGAAAGTTTTCCGAAAATGTAATTATTCATGTCAACGACATATACGCCCGTTCCGCATGAAAGATAAAGCTTGCCGTCTTCATCAGCGTAATTCCATGCGTTTGCAGTGAGGCTTGTGTCCAAACCGCTTTTTGAGTCAAGCAAATCATATTGAAGTTTTTCAGAATCTTCCAAAAGAGCTTCAGTGCTTACGACATGAATGCCCGCGCTCCCGAGAACAAAGAGCATTCCGTTTTTGTTCGCAAGAATGTCGTAATTGTTGAAATAGGGAAAATTTTTGAGCGGTCGTATCGAAAAATCCTCGCTCATGTAGCACAAACTGTTGCTCGTGACGATGAACGCGCCCTTTCCGTTCGGCTCGCAAACAGTGCGTAAAATAACATTGCTCGTAAGCCCGTTGTTGAGAGTGAGAGTGTTTTTTATTTCTCCGTTCTTAATGATTACAAGCCCGTCTCCGTCCGTTCCTGCCAAAAGCGTTCCGTCCGCCATTTCCATGAGGCTGAGCGTTTGCGCCCCGTTCTGCGAATTTCCGTAGGAAATCGTTTTGAGAACTTTTCCGTCTTTTATGTAGGAAAGCCCCAAAACTCCCGCCGCCGCAATCGTTCCGTTGTGCAGCTCCACGACCACGCGCATTCTCGCCCCGATGTCGCTGTTCGTGTTGTCGTAGATGCTAACGCGCCCGTTCGAGCCGGCCTGAATCAAGCCGCGCCCGTAAGTACAAATCCACAGGTCGTTTTTTGAATCGACCATAAGACAGCGGATGCGGACATTTGCAAGCAGTTCCGTGAGCGAATTCGAGATTTTCTTTTCGCCGCTTATGACATCAAGCCCTTTGTCCGTTCCGATGTAAAGAGAATCGTTCCATTTTGTAACAGAATTGACGACTTTCGGTGAAAAACCAAGCGAGCCGTACAAATTTGTGAAAGAAGAAGAAGAAATGCGGAGTAATCCTTGCCGAGAGGAAGTGAACCAGTAATTTCCCTGATAATCAACCGTCATGTTGTCGATTGAGTTGTTGAATGCCCCCGTCTTAATAGGATGGAATGCATTTTCTCCATAAAAAAAGCCGATTCCGTTATCCGCACAAACAAAGATTTTGTCTTCGGAGAAATAAATTTTATTGAGATAAGAGAGCGAATCGCATGTTTTCGTTCCAAGCAACACAGAATTCTCTTCGCTGATTTCGTATCGAAAAATCTTGTTCCGCGAAGTGCCTACATACAATATGCCCGACTCATCAAAAGAACAGCTTTTGTAAAGTTCCCCGCCGTTTCCGAGCGACTGAGAGAACCTGATTTCGCTCTCGTTGAGGATAAAAAGCTCGCCACTGGAATTGATTGCCGCCACAAAGCCGCTTTTGTCTGCGCACAAATTGACCGTATAGCCTACATCTTTTATGATGTTGCACACCCGAAGCCCGCTGTTCAGTTCAAGCACTAAAATTCCGATTGAAGTTCCTACATAATAATAGCCGTCCGCGCCCTTTACAATTGCGCGCACCGAATTTGAGGGAAGCCCGTCGTTGTCATCGAGTGTGGTAACGATTCTTCCGTTAATGCAGATAGAAAGACCGTTGTCATTTGTTCCAATCCAAAGCCTGCCTTCTTCGTCGACATAGAGACAATTGACATTCCGAACCGAATGAAAATCTTTCATCCATTTGAATTCGCTTCCGTTGTAACGGTACAGCCCCGCATAAGTGCCAATCCATAGAATGCCGTCTGGAGTCTGCGCAATGTCGTTCGCCTCGCCGCACGGAAGCCCATTTTCGCTCGAATAAATTGTTTGGACATAGGAAGTAAAATCAAGATTTTTGAACTGAGTCTGAGATTCAGTTTTTTGAACAGACAAGAAAATCGCACAGAAAACAAAAAACAGAGAAGCGAAATGCCGCTTGCATTGTTTGATTTTCCACAGAATTTTTACCCGCCGCCGCCATATCTTAAGGAAAAGATAGAGTGCTGAAAGCGAAATGACCTTATCCAAGAAATCAAGATAGAACTGACCGATAACCGCACTGGGAAAACGGGGAACGCCTTGTTCTTCAAGATATTCAATAACACCATCGCCCCATATATTGCCTGTCATTCCTTTTTTGAACAGCCAACTGATACAAACAGAAATGATAACCGAAAATGCCGTGACCAAAATGGTTGCGCTCATTGTGCCAAAAAAAGAAGTGAAGAATTTCTTACGCGCCGTAATACCGACCGTCAAAGCAATGGCAATACTTGTGAGACTGTACATATACGAAAGCGGAGAAAAATCGCTGTATACAAGGTTCATCGTAACACCGACAATAGCCCCTGAAATGGGACCAAACATATACGCTGCGATAACCGTTCCAAAAGAATCAAGCCATAAAGGAAGCTGAAATGAACTGGCGAAATGTTTTCCACAGAGATTGAGCAAAATACACACAATGATGAAAAATACAGTTTTTACATCTTTTTTAGATAGCATATCACTTCTATTATAATGCAGATTTTTCAAAAAGCTAGAAAATTCGCTCTTCTGAGCGGATTTCTCTGTCATAATATGAATATATTTTCTATTGAATTCTCCCCTACAATTTTGATATACTCATTCAATTACACTTTTTCAAATTGTTGCTCCACGGGAAGTTGGGGCTAAGGAGATTTTATGGCGTTTTATTTTTCTGAGCCGTCTCACACTTTTGGTGAGTATCTTTTGGTGCCGGGCTATTCAAGTGCGGAATGCATTCCCGACAATGTGAGTTTGCGCACTCCGCTCGTTAAGTTCAATAAAAAGGTCGGCGAAGAATCTCCGCTCAGCATGAATATTCCGATGGTTTCGGCGGTCATGCAGGCTGTTTCTGACGACAAGATGGCGATTGCGCTCGCAAAAGAGGGCGGAATCAGCTTTATTTACGGAAGCCAGTCGATTCAAGACCAGGCGGCAATGATTGCGCGGGTCAAATCGTACAAGGCGGGCTTCGTCACTTCTGATTCAAATGTGCGCCCAGACCAAACTTTGGAAGAAGTCATCGCGTTGAGCGAAAAAACAGGGCATTCAACTTGTGCCGTTACCGAAGATGGCACGGCTCACGGAAAATTGGTCGGAATCATTACTTCAAAAGACTTCCGCATTTCTCACTGCAAACCGAATTCAAAGGTCTCTGAATACATGACTCCGCTCGCCGATATGGTGACGGGCAACGAAGGAATCACTTTGAGCGAGGCGAACGAAATCATCTGGAACAAAAAGGTGAATCAGCTTCCTGTGGTCGATAAAAACGGCAATCTCGTTTCCCTCATTTTCCGAAAAGACTACGCAACGCACGAGTCAAATCCGCTTGAGCTTTTGGACTCAAAACACCGCTATGTGGTGGGCGCAGGAATCAACACACGCGATTACATGGAGCGCGTTCCGGCATTGCTTGAAGCGGGCGCGGATGTGTTCGTTTTAGATTCAAGCGAAGGCTTCTCGTACTGGCAGGAAAAGGCACTCAAAGACATTCACGAGAAATTCGGAAAAGATGTCAAAGTCGGCGCGGGAAATGTGGTTGATGCCGACGGATTCAACTTCCTTGCTGAGGCGGGAGCGGACTTCATTAAAATCGGTATCGGCGGCGGCTCAATCTGTATCACTCGTGAGCAGAAGGGAATCGGGCGCGGTCAGGCTACGGCTACGATTGAAGTGGCAAAGGCCCGCGATGAATACTACAAAAAAACGGGAATCTACATTCCGATTTGCTCAGACGGCGGAATCGTTCACGACTACCATGTCACGCTCGCGCTTGCAATGGGCGCGGATTTCGTAATGCTCGGCCGCTACTTCGCTCGCTTCGACGAATCTCCTTCAAACAAACTCGTCGTAAACGGTCAGTATGTCAAAGAATACTGGGGCGAGGGTTCAAACCGCGCTCGAAACTGGCAGCGATACGATTTGGGCGGCAAAAAGTCGATGGCGTTTGAAGAGGG
>ERZ842401.7113-NODE-7113-length-11606-cov-22.564540_pt1 | contig 11606 bp, 9 predicted proteins | sample MGYA00521270_ERZ842401 | MGnify/ENA primary metagenome ERZ842401 (study PRJEB31892, sample SAMEA3878208) | bioreactor metagenome | biome: Moose rumen | place: Sweden | collected 2011-10 | study: EMG produced TPA metagenomics assembly of the PRJEB12797 data set... | reverse complement strand
ACACCAAGACCGTTCTGGCCGAGTCAGACTGCCAGTTTCTGCTTCTGTCAAAGAGCGAAGTGCTCAGGCTCTTCGATACCTTCCTTACTTTCCGCCTGAACAGTCTGAACCTGCTGTCGGCTACGGCCCAGCAGCGTGCCCACCGTTTCTGGCGCAGGGCTCCTCAGACACTCGAAGAGCGTATTGCGCGTTTCTTTATTGACCATTGCATCTACCCAGCAGGCACCAAGGAGTTCCGTATCTTGATGACGCAACTGGCTGAGCATCTGAACGACAGCAGGCTCGACGTGAGCCACTCGCTGAACCTGATGCAGCAGCAAGGCCTTGTGGAGTTGCATCGTGGCCGCATCATCGTTCCGTCGCTGGAACGGCTCTTCATGTAGTCATTTTTCTTCCTGTTTTGATAGTTTTAGGGAAAACTCTACCAAGATTTAGGGTTTTCCTCTTTGCACGATACGGGAAACGTCGTATCTTTGCAACGTGAACTAAAACGAAAAGAGTTTCGAAATGCTAAGTTCCATAGTTAGATTTGTTTTTTAGGTTATTGTTTGCTTTTAGTACATGATTGTAAAGGGCATCTTCGATGTGATATCGAGGATGCCCCTTTTCGTTAGGAGTTCTGGAGTTCAGGAGTTCAGGAGTTCAGGAGTTCAGAAGAACAGTGTTCTTTCCAGCCAGTAGAACAGGATGCCGGCCAGATAGCCAGCGAAGGCTATCCAGGTGATCTTCTTCATATACCAGCCAAAGGTGATCTTCTCCAGTCCCATAACCACCACGCCGGCAGCCGAGCCAATGATGAGCATCGAGCCGCCCACACCGGCACAGTAGGCCAGCAGTTGCCAGAAGATGCCGTCGACGGCCATCGGTCCAGCTTCGGCCACGGGATACATGCCCATGCAGCCAGCCACCAGCGGCACGTTGTCGACGATGGACGACAGCACGCCTATGATGCCTGTGATGAGATAGTAGTTGCCGTCGAACGCCTCGTTCAGTCCCTCGCCCAGCATGGTCAGCACGCCAATCTCCTGCAGTACGGCCACCGCCATGAGAATGCCCAGGAAGAACATGATGGTCGAGAGGTCTATCTTGGAGAGCAGGTCGCTGACGCGCTTGGCCATCGTGTCTTCTTCAGCTATCTGGTGGTGGAAAATCTCTGTCGTGGTCCACAGCACACCCAGCACCAGCAGGATGCCCATGAACGGGGGCAGGTGGGTGATGGTCTTGAAGATGGGCACAAACACCAGACCGCCCACGCCGAGCCAGAAGATGATGTTGCGCTGCCGGGTGGTGAAGGCGCTCACGTCGGCCTTCTGAAGGTTCTGCTCTTTGTCGAACTTTCCTTTCAGCGAGTATTGCAGTATGAAGGCCGGCACCAGCATAGACAGCAGCGAGGGCAGGAATATCTCTGTAATCACACCCTGTGTGGTGATTACGCCCTTGATCCACAGCATGATGGTCGTCACGTCGCCGATGGGTGAGAAAGCACCGCCGCTGTTGGCCGCGATGATGATGAGTGCGGCATAGACGAGACGTTCCTCGCGGCTCTGCACCAGCTTGCGCAGCACCATGATCATCACGATCGACGTGGTGAGGTTGTCCAGAATGGCTGAGAGGCAGAACGTCATGAAGGCCACTCGCCAGAGCAGTTTGCGCTTCGAGCGCGTCTTCATTGTGTCGCGCACGAAGTTGAAGCCTCCGTTGGTGTCCACAATCTCCACGATGGTCATTGCTCCCATCAGGAAGAACAGCGTGCCGGCCGCGTCGCCCAGGTGGTGTTCTATCACCTTGCTGATGTGGTGAACTACCTCTGCCGGTGCTATTTCGGGGTAGTAGATGCCGGGTGCCACCATCAGCAGCGTCCAGCAGCCTACGCACATCAGCAGCGCGATGGCAGCCTTGTTGATTTCGGTCACGCTCTCCAGGGCTATGCACAGATAGCCTATGACGAACAGTGTGACGATACAGATAGTCAGTGTAGCCATGTTTTCAGGTCGTTAATGGTTTGTTTTTTTTAGGTTGTTGTTCGGTTGTCTATTGCTCCTTGAGTTCGTCGGCCCTGATGCCCAGCGCCGCCATGAGCGAGTAGCCCAGAATCTCCTGTCGGAAGTTGCCGCCTTCATGGGGCTGCATGCTGAAGACGGTGATGCGTTTCTCGTCGTCGTCAATGCGGCGCAAGGTGCTCTTCACCTTGTCGTACAGGTCGTCGCCGGCAACCACCATCACCCGTTTCACTTCCTGCTGTGTGCACACCGTTTGCAGGGCATCCAGAAAGAAGTCGGCTTTCGTCGTCAGTTGTTCCACGGGATAGGCATTGATGGTGAACTCGCCCAGATGGTCCTTGAACGCCTTGCCGTCCAGTTCGGCATAGGCCGCTGGAACAAAGTTTTCCAGTTGCGTCCTGCTCTTGTCGTGTATCAGTGCCACCTGCGTCAGGTGTTCGCCTTCGCGTATGCCGCCGTCAAGGGCTATGCAGTCAATCCACTTGGGCATGTCGGCCGGTGGAATGCGCCGGCCTATCATCCGTTCGAAGTTGACAATCAGGTTGAAGGCCACCTTGTCTATATGGTCGGCATCGACCAGAATGACATTTTCCGTCCAGTTCATTTGTTCATGATTTTCTTGATGTCCTTACCAACCCTGACGATATAGACTCCTTTGCTCATGCCGTTCAGGTTGATTGATGTGCCGGCTTTCTGGGCGGTGGTGTTGCGTACGGGTCTGCCGTTCATGTCGTAGATAGTTACCTGTGTGCCCTCTTGCGCCTCTACGCTGAGCACGCCTTCCTGCAGTGCAAAGGCCGGCTTCTGGCTCTCCACCGTCTTGATGGCATCCACGCCGTCGGCCGAGAAAAACATTCTGCTCAGACTGCTCAGGGGCAGCTTCTGCTCGGTATTGTCGGTCAGCGCAAACACCATGTAGCCGTCGCTGAAGGTTATTTTCCTGATGGTGTTGATGTTGAAGTTGGTCTGTCCGTCTGTCTGCACAATGCTCAGATAGGCCAGATCGTCAGCCTGCATGCTGCAGCAGAAGGCGAGCAGCAGGGTTGTGAGAATGTTGCGAATGAATTTCATTTCTTTATGTATTGTTTTTTAGTCCTTTTCAATTCTGATGCGGGCATCCACTGCTACAACGTTGTGCTCGTCGGCCAACAGTGGGTTGATGTCCATCTCCTTGATTTCGCGGGCAAAGCGCAGCAGCGTGGACAGTCGAACAATGATTTCGGCATACTTCTGTTCGTTGATGCCCTGCTGTCCGCGCGTACCTTTTATTATTTTATAGCCGCGCAGCGAGCGAATCATTGAGTAGGCCTCGTTGTAACTGAGCGGAGCCAAGCCGCTCGACACGTCTTTCAGCACTTCCACGAAGATGCCGCCCAGACCGCATAGCACCACGTGGCCAAAGCGCTCCTCATATTTGGCACCGATGAAGATCTCGGTTCCGCCAATCATCTTCTGCACCATCACGGCTGTGGCATCGGGTATCTGCATCATGCGGTCGAACTCCAGCGACAGGTGTTCAGCCGTGCGTATGTTGAGCGCCACGCCGCCCACGTCGCTCTTGTGGATGGGCCCCACCACCTTGGCCACCACGGGGAAGCCCACTTTCTGGGCAAACTGTGTCAGCTCTTCCTTGGATGTGGAGACCAGCTCGGGCACCATCGGGATGCCGGCGCACTGCAACAGCTGGCGCACAATGTCGGGACTGACGTAGCCGTCGGTCTGCTGTGCACTGATGATGTCGCGTATCTTGGGCACGTCGACACCGAACAGTTCTATTTCGGGTGGTGCCGGGGCCGGTGTCTTCATGATCTGTGTCAGGGCTGTGGCCAGTGTCACCTCGTCGCTGAAGTTCACGTGTCCCTTCTTCAGAAACTCTTCCACCTCGGGGCCGGCCGTGTGCAGACTGGGCAGGATGGGGAAGATGGGCTTCTTGCACTCCAGGATCTTCTTGTGCAGCATGTCGTAGGCCTCGTAGAGCGTTACAAGTCCCGGCGTGCCGAAGATGACCATGATGGCATCGATGTTTTCGAACCGTTTCTCGCAGTAGTCGATGGACAGTCCCAGGTGTTCGGGTGTGCCCGTTGCCAAAATGTCGATGGGGTTGGCCACCGACGAGCCGGGGAACAGCTGCGCTTTCAGCTCCTCGGCCACGGGACCTTCCAGCTTGGGCACTTTCAGTCCGCCCTTCGACAGTGCATCGGTGAGCATCACGCCCGGGCCGCCGGCATGCGTCACGATGGCAAAGTTCTTGCCGTTCAGTCGGGGCAGGGTGAAAATGCAGCCCACGGTGGTCAGCTCTTCGCGCGAGAAACAGCGCACGATGCCAGCCTTGCGGAACAGGGCCTCTACGGCCGAGTCGCTGCTGGCAATGGCTCCCGTGTGGCTCGAAGCCGCCCGACTGCCACTCTCCGACGAGCCTGCCTTGATGGCCGCAATGCGACAGCCCTTGCGAATGAGCGAGCCGGCATGGAAAAGCAGCTTGTCGGGGTTGGCAATATTCTCGATATAGAGCAGTTTCACGTGCGAGTCCTTCTCGGCATCGAAGTGCTCGTCCATGTATTGCAGCACGTCCTCAATGCCTATCTGCTTGCCGTTGCCTATCGACCACACACTGTTGAACTGCAGACCCTTGATGACGGCACTCTCCAGAATGAACACTGCCGTGGCTCCCGAGCCGCTCACAAAGTCAACGCCCTTCGGGTTCAGGTTGGGAATAGGTTTGGTGAACACTGAATGGTGGAAGCGCGTCAGCAGACCGATGCAGTTGGGGCCTATGAGTGCTGCGCCATACCGTTCGCAGGTGTCCAGAATGCGCTGCTCGTATTGAGCACCCTCCTTCGTCTCCTCGCCGAAGCCGGCTGAGATGATGATGAAGGCGCGCACGCCCTTCTCCTTTGCCAGCATCTCGGCAGCATCGGGGCACATCTTGGCAGGAATCACCAGGATGGCCAGCTCCGTGGGCGGCAGTTCGCTGATGTCGTGAAACACCTTGATGCCCTGCACCTGCGTCTCCTTGGGGTTCACGATGCGCAGGGTGCCATCGTAACCGCCGTTCAGAATGTTTCGCACAATAGCGCCACCAGGCTTGTGCACGTTGTTCGAGCCGCCAATGACGACAATGCTCTCCGGTTGTAGTAGTTCTCGGTTAATCATGCGGCAAATTTACAAACAATAATTGAGACGAACAAACATCTTTCGCAAAACTTTTACGGAGCAGCGCTTCTAAACTTTCGGAGTGTTTCTCCAAGTATTCCGGAGTATTACTACGGGACTTTCGGAGTATTACTCCGCGACTTTCGGAGTATCACTCCGCGACGTTTGGAGAATTACTCCGAGACGCTCGGAGTTTTTCTCCCAAACACAAACAAAATTTTGGGAGAAGTAAACCGTTGAAATACAGTGGCTTGCATGTTTGTCGGTAAACCCCTGTCTTCTCCTTCTCAACTTTTTTTCTCCGAATCGCTTGGCGGTTCGGATTTTTTGTTTTATCTTTGCCCTGTGCTTCCGGGGCACATACATTTTTATTTGCGCTGGCTGCATGTCGGAGAGAACTCCAGACGGTGTGGACAGCAGATAATGATTCTAATAGTATAAATGCGGCAGGCTGATGAGCAAGTTCATAAACCCCTTTACAGACGTTGGCTTCAAGCGCATCTTTGGTCAGGAAATTTCGAAGCCGGTACTGATAGCATTTCTCAATGGCCTTCTGGCCAATGAGCATACGATAGTAGATGTGTCTTTTCTTGACAAGGAGCAGCTTGGCCTGGCCGATGGTGACCGTTCGCTTATCTATGATGTATATTGCAGGACAGAGAGTGGCGAGCACATCATTGTGGAAATGCAGAACAAGTACCAGCCTTACTTCAAGAATCGCAGCATTTATTACACGGCTCGTTCCATCGTGGAGCAGGGGGAGCGTGGGGATAACTGGAAATACGATGTTAAAGCCGTCTATCTGGTGGCCTTCCTGAATTTCAAGATCAGTGACATATCGCAGGACTTCCGCACCGATGTTGGACTGATGGACATGAAGCACCGCACGGTGTTCAGCGACAAGGTGCGTCTCATCTACTTACAGTTGCCTTATTTCACGAAGGAGGCAGATGAATGCGAGACCATATTTGAACGTTTTATCTTTACATTGAAGCACATGGATATATTACAGCGTATGCCTTGGATGGCACAGAATGCAGTGTTCAAGCGGCTCTCCGAGATAGCTGAGGTTGCATCGCTCAGTCAGGATGAGCGTCGTAAATATGACGAGAGCCTGCGTGCCTATCGTGATACTATTGTTGTCATGGAGGGGCAGTTCCTGCAAGGAGAGCAGAAGGGTCGTGCCGAAGGCCGAGAAGAGGAACGCAGAGAAAATGCGCGCAAGATGAAAGAAGACGGCATGCCTGCGGAACTGATTACGAAATATACAGGTCTCACAGCAGATGAGATAGCTAATTTGTAGGGAAATTCTATAGGGAAATTCTAAATTGCCATACAAATAATCTCCGAATCGCTTGGCGGTTCGGATTTTTTGTTTTATCTTTGCCCCCGACTCTCAGAGTTCGATGAAGTTCGGGCGATTATCGCCTGACACTCCGTGAGGGTCACGACATATTAAAAAGGCGTTTACTTTGACGCTTTGTTCTTGACAAGTGGAAATCTTGCAAATATTCTGAACAGTCATGGACATGGCGAGGGTAGATGCCCGCATGATGTGATTTTGATTTACCTCTTATTAGATACAAGGGGTGGATTGCATTCATATCTATGTGGGTTCTATGCTTGCTCGTTCAACTGTTCAGGGCATGCAAGAGCCTCCACTTGTGGGACGAGTAATGAGTATAGTTCCCACATCTTTTTTATGCCGTAACGAAACAATCCAACAACTTTGTAAAAGCCGAATCTGGGGACAAGGAGGCTGATGCTTTAGACATGAAAAGAATATATTTGTTACTTATGATTCTTGCCATTGGAAGTTTAAGAATGTCTGCTGATACTCATACGAGCACAATGACAGTTACTGTAGGACAAACGTTTACGATTAATCCTGTTTCCATGTCTGGATTATCTACTTCAAATGCATTAAGTGGTTCAGCAACATTTCCTGAAACAGATGGATTATCTGTTTCTAGAACATCTCATTCTGTCCATATTGTTGGACAAAACAAGCCAGGATGGTCCAATAGCCTTGACGGAGCCTATTATACCTATGACATCAAAGCTCTTAAAACTGGAACTTATGTTATTACCGGTTCTGCTTCCCGTTGCAAAAGCTATAGTTCTACTATGTCAGGAACTTATAGGTCATATTACGTTAAGGAAAGAGAGTCTGGATCTTTCTCTTGCACAGTTACAGTAGTTGATGTCACTTCGATATCCATTCCTTCTTCTAAAACGTTAAATTTGGGAGAAATATACACATTTAATCCTAGTATTTAGAGACCTCTAAACTACCATAAATAACGAAAACTAACCAAACTTAAATCATTGAACTACAGCTACTTTTGAATTTTAACACTTCAGGGGCTGTTTTTGGTTGCTTCGGAAATTCCCTATAAATTTGCAACGTATTTCTACCGCAGGGAATTTACGAGGCTTTATTTTTGCCACATCGTGGACAGAGTTGACAAGGGTTTCCAATAGGTTACAAAAGTTAACAGATTTCTGATCCGCTTTTAAGAAAAGCAACATCGTGGCGAAAGTTGACAAAGAGCGTCAATAGTTTACTTGTGATTACTTGCGGAGAGGTACAACAAAAGAAATGTTGAACCCATAAATATTGCAAGTATGCCAAAGACCAGAAAATGTGCTTATTGTGGTAAGGTTTTCACCACAAACAACGGAATGCAGAAGTACTGCTCAGAGGAATGTGCCGAGCAAGCTAAGGAAACCAAGAAGAAAAGACAACGGGATTTCCTTCGTGCCGTCGAGCCAGTGACGAAACTCCAGCAGCAGGAGTACCTGACCTTTTCCAAAGCAGCCATCCTTTTAGGCTGCACCCGTCAGTATGTCTATAAACTCGTTGAGCAGGGCAAACTCCCAGCTTCCCGTCTGAGCAGTAGGATGGCGCTCATTCGCAGAAGTGACATAGAAAGGATGTTTGAGGCGAATCCTTATAATCGTGTTCTCCCTTGTTCGAAACCGAAGCCCTCTGTTGGCAAGAAATCAAAGACTTCTTCCAAAAAAGATGCCAAGTTTCTAAAAACAGAACAAGCATCAGATGAAGTCCTCGAATACTACTCTGGCGAGGAAGTGATGCAGACCTACAAGGTCAAACAATCATGGCTTTATGCCTCTGCCAAGCGTCACCAGATTCCCATGTGCCGAATTGCAGGACGCAACTACTACAGCAAGAAACACATTGATGCAGTATTCGGCACTTCCATAGACCTTGATTCTATTGTCGATTGGCTGACATCCCAAGAAGTGGCAGACCGTTACGGCATCAACCTCACAGCTGTCCGTTCATATGCCCACCGTCACAAGATACCAAGCAAGCGAGAGTACGGACACACCTACTATTCGCAAAGCCACTTTGATGAACTGCGCCGAACGGACTTGTTGGAGGATGAGAACTATTATACCGTTGAGCAGGTTCAGCAGCTCTACGGACTGACCAAGGCTAACATCTGCCACATCGTCAAGGTAAAGCATATTGATAAGACAAAGGTCGGACGGCTGAATCTCCTGCTCCGTTCTGATGTGGAGAGGGCGATGGAAGAGCGCAAAGCAATCGGACGTCCCGTGACCAGCAAGGTGATTGGTACTGGAAATAGTGGCTATACATTCTGATTATCTACCGTACTGACAAATTATTCGGTGATTATTGGGAATAATCGGAGTCAGCATGTCATCATTGAGTTCCTTTGCACCCGTGGAGAACCGACGAACGAAGCAAGAGCAGAGTCAAGCTTGCTTGAACTATGCCTTGTAAGGAGGAAGAGCGAAGCTCAAACGCTCCACCATGATTATCAACAATAATAAGAATACCATTATGAGTAACATCTGCAAGACCGTGACCCTCCGCACACGGAAAATCAAAGGCGGAGAACAGCTTTCCTTCTATCTCGACTATTATCCAGGTTATAGGGATGAGTCCACCATGAAGGTCATGCGCCATGAGTCGCTCGGCATCTATATCTATGCCAAACCAAAGTCCCAAAGAGAAAAGGACTACAACGACCGAATGCGTGAGAAGGCAGAAGCCCTCCGCTGCCGTCGCTATGAGTCCATAGTTAATGAGAGGTATGATTTCTTTGACAAGGAGAAGATGAAGGGCGACTTCCTTGCCTACTTCAAGCAGAAAGTCGAAAAGAAGAACTGCAAGTGGCAGCACGTCTATAAGCACTTCGCAAGGTTCTGCAACAACAAGTGCCGTTTCGATGAAATCAACGTTGACTTCTGCAATAGGTTTCGTGAATACCTGATGACCGCCCCACAGACCATCCATACTGAACATAAACTGCATATCAACTCCGTGGCTGGCTATTGGTCAACTTTCCGTGCCGTGCTCCATACAGCCTATAGGGAACACAAGATTATGGAGAATCCCAACGGCTTTCTGGAGCGTGTTGATACCATACCCACGGAGAAAGAACATCTGTCCAAGGATGAACTTGTCAAGTTGGCGAACACGCCTTGCGACTCTCCTGTATTAAAGACAGCATTTCTCTTTGCCTGTCTGACTGGACTCCGTAAGAGTGACATCAAGCAACTCACATGGGAGAACATACAACCCTACGGTGATGGAGGCATGTATGTAACCTTGCGAATGCAGAAGACCAAGGAACTGGTGAACAATCCTATCAGTGACGAGGCATTGGAACTGATAGGTGAACGTGGAACTGGTATCGTATTCACAGGCTTCACGGACAAACTCACCCAGACACCCTTGAAGAACTGGCTGAAAGCTGCTGGCATCACCAAGAAGATCTCGTTCCATTGCAGCCGACATACATTCGGTTCGCTACAGGTGGATGCTGGTACAAGCGTCTATACCGTCCAACATATGTTGGGCCACAAGAACGTTTCGACCACTCAAATCTATGCAAATATGGCAGACGAGAGCAAGCGCGAATCGGTAAACCGTATCACGCTTCGACCTGTGAAGACGGTGCAACTAAAGGTCGTGGGGCAATAACTACATCTGTTCTATCGGACACCTATAATATATATGTATCATCTTTGGGGAGGGGCATTGTCTCTCCCTTTTTCTTTCCCTCTTTTCTACAGTTAATCTCTGTTTCGAATATGATTATTGGTTCTAAAATCATACTCGGTAGGACCAATTAGCCAACAAATGTAAAAACGGAGTCGATTTTTCGTAATAATTTGAGCTGTCGGAAATAATCGGAGTAACTTTGCGTCGGAAAAAGCTCAGTCGAGTGCTGGCAAATGCTGACAATTCCATCAAATACGAATCAATAAATTAGAAAGGAACAAGAAAGATGAACAGTGTAAAATGTAAGACAGAAAACATGGCAGTGAGAGACTACTGCTTGTTGTGGGGATGCCCTGGCTTAGTCATCCTCACTATCTCCCTCTTCGTTTCATTGAAGGTGGGCAATGATTTTGGGCAAGACAACTTTGCCAAGTTCGTAACCTTTATAATCTCCAGCGGATTGTTGGGGACGGTCTATTATCTGTTCCAGTCCGTGTTGGTCGAGGTGCCATTTAAATTGCAGAAAAGTCAAAGAAAAGAAGTCATGTTTCTGACCGACCAAGAAGCGGAAGTGATACCAGAAGATTTAACGGACAATGTGAGTCTTGAACAAATCCAAGAATGTTTGGCAGAAATGCCACATCAAACAGAAACTCCACAAGTCCCTTTGTCAGAGGAGGTGAAAGAACCGACTGTAGAGGCTTCCGATATGGCAGAGACGAGTATGGAGCAGTCAGACTTGTATGCCCTTCGTTGCAAGGAGTTTCAGCGTGAGCAGGAACAGAGGCGGCAGGACACCATCGCTGCCATCATGGAATATGTGCCCCATACCATGTCACCATACATCTATGATAATGGAGAGTTGGAAAAACTATGTGATGCAATCAGGATGTGGGCCGATGACTGGCGGCATATACCTGTACCCATCAGGCTGAAGTCCACTCTGACCACCCTTGACCTGCGGCACTTTGTCTGGAACATAGCCGAGAGGTTGGGCAGCAAGAAAGACTACACGGGCGAAGTACGCGCCATCTTTATCAAAAGGATGTTTCCCAGTGTGATGAAGGACATAGAACTTGACAGCATCCGCAACTTCAAGTTCCAGCCCGATACTGGAAGCATCATGATAGACGAGCCGGAAAAAGGCGACTACCACTTCCATTATGAGTAGTTCCTGAATCGTCGGACAATTCCCTTTCCTCTTTCCCTTTCATTTTGTCCTTTTCTACGTTAGTGGGCGAAAGCTGGTGTCATCGCATCGGTTTTCGCCCATTATCTGTTTTGTAATCTTCTGTCGGGAGTGCCAGACAAGTCTTGATGCGCACTTTGTTTCATCCATTTTCTCTATTAATCTTCCCTTGTAGCCCACATTTTTCCCAATTATTTCATAATGATTTGATTATTCGTGGATTATCGTGAATAATCGGAATCAGCATGGCATCATTGAGTTC
>ERZ842401.7112-NODE-7112-length-11610-cov-8.363912_pt1 | contig 11610 bp, 10 predicted proteins | sample MGYA00521270_ERZ842401 | MGnify/ENA primary metagenome ERZ842401 (study PRJEB31892, sample SAMEA3878208) | bioreactor metagenome | biome: Moose rumen | place: Sweden | collected 2011-10 | study: EMG produced TPA metagenomics assembly of the PRJEB12797 data set... | reverse complement strand
GCGTTAACGAAACAAAGCAATTATTAAAATCAAGCCGATGCGGAATCATGACGAAACCGCATCGGCTTAACTCTTTACCCGTTGAAACTGTTTCCGGCCTCACACCGTTTTAGAACTCGCGCAGCAGGCTCTGATAGGTAAAACAATCGGCGAACACGCGCGGCAGTTCTTCTATCCTGTGCTTGAAGAGCGCGAACACCGTTGCGCCGCTGCCGGTCATTAGTGCGAATTGTGCACCCATATCATAGAGTGTGTCCTTCACGGCTGCTATCTCGGGGTGGCGAGCAAATACCGAAGGCTCAAAGTCGTTGAAGACGAGGCGGCGCCATTGCTCCACGGGGTGGCGTAGTGCCTCGTGCAACGGAACGTGGGGGCTGCGCGGAGAGACATCGGCGTAGGCCTCGCGCGTAGAAACGTGGACGGGTGGTTTGACAAGGGCTATTGTCCAGCCTTTGAGCGATACTGTCAGCGGGGAGAACACATCGCCTATGCCTTCGGCCAATACCGGTCGGCGGCGCACGAAGAAAGGACAGTCGGCACCAAACATTGCGAGGCGCTGCTCCAAGGCATCATCGCTCAGATGGAGGCGGAAGAGCTCGTTGAGGCGTTTCATCATCTCGGCGGCATCGCTGCTCCCACCACCGAGACCTGCGCCACAAGGGATGTGCTTATCAAGATAGATATCTACGGGAGGCAGGTGGAACTCCTCGCGCATTTGCAGGTAAACACGTACCACGAGGTTGTCCTCGGCTCGGCCCTCGACGGGCGTCCCCACGGTTTGGAGGCTCCACGAAGCGGTCTTCGAGGGCACTACTTGGAGGGTGTCGGTCAGCGGTACGGGATAGAAGGCGGTTTGCAGGTTGTGGTAGCCATCGGGGCGGCGTTCCACCACATAGAGGCCGAGGTTGATTTTGGCTTGAGGGTAGGTGTACATAGGAAGGTGGGGAATAGTGAGAAACAAATCAAGGAGAAGTGTGGCTTGGAGGGTGCGGAGTAGAACCCGACGCTTACTTCTTATCTTGACGGGGGCTGAGGCTCGCCTGTGGCTTGTATCGCCGCCTCGGCCAAGCGTCGTGCGGCGGCGCGGTCGGGCTTGCCGGTGGCTGTCAGTGGGAGGTTCGCCACACCCACATAGTGGCGCGGCACGGCCAGCGGCGGCAGGCATCGCCGACAATGGGTCTGGAGTGTCGGGAGTTCGGCCTCTTGCTCGTAGAGCAGGGTGATGGCCTGTCCGAGACGCACATCGCGCACGGCGGTGATAAGGAAAGGCACGGGGAGGTCGGAGAGGCGTTGCTCCAAGTCTTCTATCTGCCATTTCAGCGCGCCGCTACAGATGGTGTTGTCGGCACGTCCGAGTATGCGGAAGCGTCCGTCGGGCAGGATTTGTGCGAGGTCGTTGGTTTGTAATTGGTCAACGCCGGTTGCTGTGTCGGACACCACGAGACATCCGTCGGCATTCAGCGCGAGGCGAACGCCGCAGAGCGGCGTATAAGCCGTCTGTGCCACGTGGCGCAGCGCGATGTGCGACACGGTCTCGGTCATGCCATAGGTGCTGTAGGCTCCGCGATGGTCTTTGAGGGCTGCGGCGACGGCAGGGTCTAATGGTCCGCCGCCAATCAGCACCACGCGTATGGCTCGCAGCAAGGCTGCCTCGCGCTCGTCTTGCAACGTCTCATAGACCTGCGCGGGTGTCATAGCGGCAAAGTGGGGAGCGGTGTCGAGGTAGCGCAGCGGACGCAGCGAGGGCGTGACAGCGATGAGCCTCAAGCCACACGTCAGGGCGCGCACCACCACCATTTTCCCGGCGATGTAGTCGGTGGGCAGGCAGAGCAAGGTGGTGTCGCCGGGGTGGATATTAAGGTAATCGCACGTGCGGCGCGCACTTCGTTGCATCGCACACTTCTCCACACGAATAGCCTTAGGCACGCCGGTGCTGCCCGAGGTGTGGAGCAGCAGTGTGGTATCGGCACTACGCCACTCCTTGTAAAACGCTGCGATATGCGAACGGTGAGGCATTCCTGTTTTGTTTGTTAAGCGTTGTCGCACCACCAAAGTTCGTCGCCGCGCATTTGGAGTGCCGGCACGGGGATATTGTCGGTGAAGAGCGCTCCGGTGCCGAGGCCTTGTGGGAGTATGCGGTGACGCATCGCGTGTTGAAACAACCCGCGTTGGTGTAAGAGATGAGCCGTCCAATGGGCGATGGCGGAGAGCCCCACGTTGCTCTCTAAAGCACTGGTAACCCACCACCCTACTCCTCTTTCCTCGGCCAGACGTATCCACTCCTCACACCCGCAAAGGCCGCCGTGGAGCGTAGGTTTCAGTACGATGTAGGCCGGGCGCACCTCGTCTAACAGGCGGGCTTTGTCGTCAGCGCGGAATATGCCTATCAGTTCTTCGTCGAGGGCTATGGGTATGGGGCTCTCGCGACACAGTTGCGCGAGCGTTTCACGCTGTCCGGCGCGGATGGGCTGTTCTATGCTATGGAGGTCGTAGGGAGCGAGCCGCCGCAGATATTCCATAACACTGTCGGGAGAGAAAGCACCATTAGCGTCCACACGCACCGACAGATACGCATTTTTATTGTCACGGCGTGCCGCCTTGATTAACGCTAACTCGTCGTCGAAATCAATGGCTCCTATCTTGATTTTTATGCAGCGGTAGCCTGCGGCGAGTTTGTCGTGCAAACGCTGGCGCATCTCGGAGGAGGTGCCCATCCATACCAATCCGTTGGTCGGCACACCGACCGCGGCGCGTGCGAAGGGGGTGTCGTAAATGGCTTGTCGGCCCTCGGCAGCGGCCTCGGCGCGGCGCAACGCTGTTTCTAAGCCGAAGAGCATAGACGGCAACGGGCGCAGTGCCTCCGTGTCCAAACACCCGCTTTGTTCCACCCTTTTACACACCCGGCACAGACGTTCCTCATAGTCAGGCGAGTAGTCTGCGCTGAGGTCGGGCAAAGGAGCGCACTCCCCCGTGCCGCGATAGCCGGGGCGTTGTGGGTCGGAGACGTGGAGAAGCCAAATGGGATGTTCGTGATATACGCCGCGCGAGGTATGGGCAGGCTCTTTGAAATGAAGGATGCGGGGAGTGATGCTGATTTGGAGGGGCATTATTTCTTCAGTGTGGGAGATTAGGCAAGCGAAAGCGGCGATACGTTAATAAAAACGGCTTGTTGCAACGGCAAAAGTAGGAATAATTTATTTTTTGTGGTTTAGCGATTGGCTTTTATGTGAAGACGATGTAGCGACACACCGATGGGCGTATGGGCGATGGGGCTGGCAAGCGGGCGCAAACGGCTATCGGGAAAAAGAGTCTGCGACAAGCCACTTAGTCCCACCGCACCGTCACTCCCGCGAGTACGAGGAGGCCCGCCTGTGGCACGCCGGCGATATCTACGTATCGGCGTGCGGTGAGGTTAGAGAGGTCAAGGGAGAGCGTCAGGCGACCTATGTCGCGCGTGAGGCGTAGGTCGAGCAAGGCGTAGGTGCCGTATTTCTTCAACCGCTCGGTGGGTTTCAAACTCTCATACACTTGGTACGCGCCGGCACGGTTTTGTAGGCGCATAGTCCAAAGAGCGTTTACGCCAAACGGGAGACGGTGTGTGGCGGTAGCGGTGAGTTTGTGGCGCAGGTAGTTCATCGTATAGGCCGAGCGAAAGATCGGCTCGCTATCGCGCCGCGACTGGTGGAGGAAAGCGTAGGAGAGCGTGACGCTGCGCAGGAAGCATTTGTTAGCACTGGCGGCGGTGGCCCGAGAAAGGCGTGTGAAATCTACGGCAGCGTGCATAGAAAAACCTACGACGCGCTGGCGGAACGCGGCAGCGTGATAGACATCGTCGGGGGAGTACATCACCCAGTCTATCATATGCTTGCCGTGAGAGGCGTGTGCCTTGCCCGAGAGTGTAACAACGGTACCCGTCCACTCCGCTCCGAAGCGCCACTGCGTATTACGCTCGGGCTGCAGCCCTTGATTGCCCTGTTGCGAGGGAGAACGGTACCACAATTCGGTAAACGTGGGCAACCGCTGCGACTGATTCCACGAGGCAAAGAGGCGTAGCCGATCCACAGGTCGCCACGAGGCATCTATGCCGCTGAACAGGCGGAAGCGATGGTCTAAACCACTATTGCGCTGCGCCAAGAGGCCGAGAGAGAATGTCCAGCGGGGAAGCACAACGTTGTGCTCGACAAAGAGGCTGACATTCGTGCGCTGAAAGGAGCGTGTGTAATAGATATCCGTCTGCCCCGGTACGCACACCCACTGTGTCGTGTCGGCCATCGGCAGTCCGAGATTACTACTGAGCAAATTCTCGCTGCGCATCTCGGCACCCACAGCCGTTTGGCCGAGCGTCCATTGTCCGTAGGCGTTAAGACCGAGAGTATAAACATCGGTGCGATTAAAGTTCTCGCCGCTATGGGTGCGGCGTATCCACTGATAGTGGTCGGTGGTGCGGGTCCAGGCGAGCGATGGTACAAGACGCAGCGGTGTCTTTGTCTCGGCCTGGAGGCTGACGAGCGTTCGGCGCGTGGCTTCCCACTGCTCGTTGTTTGCCGCGCTATAGAACGTGTTGGCTCCGAAATCGTCGGCCACGTGACCCGCTTGGAGGAAGAGGCTGAGATGCTCATCGTCATAGCCCCCCGTGGCAAAGAGGCTCGCACCACGAAAATCGGAGTTATGGACAGCACCGTCGCTTCGCCGCCCCGAGGCGGAGAGCGTAGCATTCCAACGCGAGCCAAAACGCTGGGCGTGGCGCACCGAGGCAAGATAGGTGCCATAGCTACCCGTCAGCAACGATGCCTCGCCACCCTGGGTGTGGCGGCGCGTGACAATGTTTATCGCTCCCGAGAAGGCCTGCCCACCAAACAGACGAGACGCCGCGCCTTCCACTACCTCTACACGCTCAATGTCGCTGAGAGAAAACGGGAACTGCGCGGCGTTATGGCCGGTCTGTGTGTTGTCGTAAGGAATACCGTTGATAAGTAGTGCTGTTTGGTCGAACGTGCCGCCGTCAAGAGAGATGTCTTGCTGAATGCCAAATGCGCCACGCTGCCTAACGTCGATGGCTGCGGCGAGGCGCAGGATGTCGCTCACAGCAGCAACGCCCGCCGAGGCGACGGCATCACGGGTGAGCAGCGTCACCTGCCGGGCCGCCACACCCACGGGCAGCGGGCTACGCGAGGCGGACACAAGTGCCTCGGCAAGCGGCACGGTGTCGGAGGACTCGGGTGCATCGGAGGCAGGGGGCAACAAACGATGAGCCGGCGTGGCACTCAAGGCGGGAAGGGCAAAGACGAGCGTGCTTAAGGAAAGCACACCGATGCGCACCTCGCGGCCAAGGGCTGCAAAGAGTGCCCAACCCTTGCGACGAAACTGACGAAAGGTGACAGGCGAGGGCTTCTGAAAAAGGAATGAAAGCATAATATAAATAATGAGTCGTTTGGACGTTTAAGGGTAAGGTATGTGCTGAAATCGCTGTCGTGATTTATTACGTGCGTTGGGCTTATAAAACAAATCGCAGAAAAGAACCGTTGCCACGCAAAGTTAATTCATTCGCACCAAATACCGAGGCCGGCACGCAGATTTTGGCTTTGTTATTGGCTAATCGGGCAGATTGCGCTACCTTTGCCCGACAAAACAAAAAGGTAAACGCCTATGCTTTGGACGGAAAACGCATCGCTGCTTCCTTTCAACACTTTTGGCCTTGACGTTCGCGCCGCGCGTCTGGCCGAATACCACGACATAAATGAGTTGACCCACATACTACGCGAGCTCGTCAAGGCATTTCCCGCTGAGCCCCTTCTCGCCGTGGGTCAGGGCAGCAACCTGTTGTTCCGTGGCGACTATCACGGCACGGTGCTCCATAGCCAAATGAAACAAATCAGTGCCTACGAAGCGGAGGACGGCAGCGTGATGGTGCGTGCTCAGAGCGGTGCAGACTGGGACGCGTTTGTGGCACACTGTATTGCCAGTGGCTACTACGGCCTGGAGAACCTCTCGCTCATCCCCGGCACGGTGGGTGCCTCTGCGGTGCAAAACATCGGCGCATACGGCGTAGAGGCCGAACAATTTATAGAAACGGTACACGCCGTTCGCATCAGCGACCAAAGCCTACACCACTTCGCACACGACGAGTTGGCCTACGCCTATCGCAGCAGCCGATTTAAGACCGAATGGAAAGGACAATACATCGTGGTAGCGGTAGATTTTCGCCTGCACACACAGTTTCAGCCGCAGATAGCGTATGGCGGGCTGGCCAAGGTGCTACACGAAGATTATGCTGCGGTAGCCCTCACCGCCGAGAGGCTACGACAGATTGTCATCGACATACGTAGGAAAAAATTGCCCGAGCCATCGCAGATAGGCAGTGCGGGGTCGTTTTTTATGAACCCCATACTCACAGCAGACGAGTTTGCTGCGTTGCAGAACAAATACCCCGCTGTGCCACACTATCCGCTACCCAACGGCGGTGTGAAAGTACCCGCCGCTTGGCTTATCGAGCAAGCAGGCTGGAAAGGCCGACGCGTTGGACGTGCCGGCGTATATGATAAGCAAGCCCTCGTACTGGTAAACCACGGCGGTGCTACAGGCGATGAGATAGTAAGGCTGAGCCAGGCTATTGCCGCCGAGGTGAGAGCGAAGTTCGGCATAGAGATAAAGCCGGAGGTAATCTTTGTGTAAAGAAAAGCAGAGAATGCTTCGCTGACGGACGAGGCGCAGGACACTAACAACCACTAAACCGCTACAATGCCCCATATACAAATTCTCTTATCCACCTATAACGGCGAGAAATACCTCGCGGAGCAACTTGACAGCCTGCTCGCGCAAAAGGATGTAGAGGTAAGCCTCACCGTGCGCGACGACGGTTCCACCGATGGCACACTGCAAATACTTCACGAGTATGAAGCCAGAGCCAACGTCCGCATCATCGACGACGGCGAGCGACTTGGCCCGGCGCGCAGTTTTATGCGTTTGCTTAAGATAGCCTCACGTGCAGACTACTATGCCTTTTGCGACCAGGACGACTACTGGCTGCCCGACAAACTCGCCGCGGCAGCCACAAAACTCGCCGAGAGTGGCGAAAGACCCGCCCTCTATTTCTGCCAAACCACACTGGTCAACGAAAACCTACAACCCCTGCCCCACCAAAAACCTATCTCGCCGCTACTAACATACGGAGAGTCGCTCGTCTATCAGTTTATCGGCGGTTGCACGATGGTGATGAACAACGCCCTGCGCAGTATCGTCAATGCCTACACCCCCACAACACTTTTTATGCACGACGTGTGGATATACAGCGTGTGCCTCAGCGTTGGCGCGAACGTTTTCTTCGATCCCAAGAGCCACATACTCTATCGCCAACACGGAGGAAACGTCGTGGGACAAGGAAATCACACCACGGAACTGAAACGGCGCTTTAAGCGTGTGCTACAAGGCAAACACGAGCGGTATAAAACAGCGCGAGAACTCCTACAAGGCTATGCGGGAGAAATGACTCCGGAGAACCTATCGCTCACCAGAGATTATCTTGCGGCCAAAACAAACCCACTAAAGCGTATCAGACTCCTCACAGATAAGCGGCTCGCCACCTCTAATCCGCCGACGACGCGAGCTTTTCGTATAGCCCTGCTACTCGGAACATACTAATGCCCACACCCTATGCCACAGCCCAAAATATCTATCGTAACCATTTGCTACAACAGCGCACGCACCATCGCTGAAGCCTTAGACAGCGTTATCACACAGGACTATCCGAAACTCGAACTCATAGTGATAGACGGAGGAAGCACAGATGGCACGCTACAAATCCTTGACGAATACAAAGACTATATAGATACGTGTGTCAGCGAGCCAGACAAAGGTATCAGCGACGCATTCAACAAAGGCATAGCCCACGCTACGGGCGACCTCATCGGCATACTAAATTCTGACGACGTTATGCTCCCCGGCGCACTAAGCGCTGTGGCCGAAGCCTACGACGGAGAGACCGACGTTTATCGCGGATGTATGCAACTATGGAACGCTGAAACAAATTTCAAAGTGCGCGAGACACCCTCAATGCGCATTCCTAAAATCCCCGTTATCGTACACGTGTGCCACGGTGGCACATTTATTACGCGCGAAGCCTATAAATCGGAGGGTACATACGACGTGACGATGAAATTCATTATGGACTTGGATCTCCTCACACGCTTTTACAATGCAGGCCGGCGGTTTAAGTATGTTGACGCAGACATAGAAGCGTTTCGCATTGGCGGAGTAACGAACTCTCCGCTGCGAGCCAAGAAAGACGAGATGCGTCGCTTTATTCTCAAAAACGGAGGTTCAACACTTCGCTTCTACCTTTATTATTCCACACTTTGGTTTCAGGACAACGTAAAAAAACTGCTCAATATCTTCGGCGAAGATTTTAAGCGCAAACTGCGCTACAGAAAGCCTTAGAAGCCTTATGACACTCACCTTCCTCGGCACAGGTACCAGTTGCGGCGTACCCGTTATCGGGTGCGGCTGCGAGGTGTGTACCTCTAACGATGCACGCGACAAACGCCTGCGTACATCGGCGTTGCTTGAAACGACGGCGGGCACACATATTCTCATCGACTGTGGACCCGACTTCAGAGCGCAAGCCTTGGAACTCCCTTTTCAGCCATTTGATGCCGTACTGCTCACACACGAACACTACGACCACGTCAGTGGGCTTGACGACCTGAGGCCATACGGCGTGTTTGGGCCTCAGCAAATCTATGGCAACGCACGAACGCTCCGTACCTTGCGCGAACGAATGCCCTATTGCTTCGCAAAAGAAACACCCTCCACCGTACCACACTTGGAACTCCACGAAATAAGCCCGGGGGTTGCCTTTCGTATCAACGAGTTAGAGATACTCCCCGTGGAAGTGATGCACGGCACATTGCCCATCCTCGGCTTTCGCATCGGAAATTGTGCCTACCTCACCGACCTGAAAACCATCAGCAAGGAAAGTATGGCACTACTCAACGGTGTGGAAACACTCATCGTCAACGCCCTGCGCTACAAGCCCCACCCCACACACCAGACAATAGAAGACGCTATCGCCCTAAGCCAACACCTGAAACCGCGCGACACCTATCTAATCCACCTCAACCACGACGCACCCACGCAGGAAGAAGCCGAACGCATCCTGCCCCCACACATTCACCTGGCCTACGACGGTTTGCAAATAAAAGTCTAAACAAAATAATTCGGTGTCCGCAAACGCCCGTTTTCAACAGACTTTTGCTCGCCAAGGCAAAGCTGAAGCAAGCTCCGCGTTGCTCTCCTGGCTTAACGCAAAAATTCGTCTCCTCTCGTGGATATCACAAAGAACAGACTTATATACAAAAAAAACAAAGCGAAACGGCTGTTTTCGTAGAGACAAACGAAAACAGCCGTTTCGCGGAACGCTTCTTGGTGTTCGCTCCGTTGGATTAACTATGAGACTTGCGCGGTGTACGACGCTCTTTGATGCGTGCCTTCTTACCTGTAAGGTTACGCAGATAGTAGAGCTTGGCGCGACGCACCTTGCCGTACTTATTCACTTCAATACTCTCGATGGCCGGGCTGTTGAGCGGGAAAATACGCTCTACACCAACGGTACCCGACATTTTGCGCACGGTGAAACGTTTTTGAAGCCCATGACCACAAATTTTAATCACCACGCCGCGATAAAGCTGCACGCGCTCCTTGTTGCCCTCCACAATGCGATAGGCCACGGTAACCGTGTCGCCTGCGCGGAAATCTAATTCACGTTCAGGGGTCGGAAAGGCTTCTTGAGCGATTTTCAGCAATTCTTCCATTTTAGTCTTTTGGATTTTTTGGGTTACTGCCTCGTACACAACATTCGCAGTTCACTCTCTTCGCGCTCCTTAGTCTAAACGTTGTACGGGCGCGTCTGCCAGCGGTTGTGCCGAAAACGGGTGCAAAGATAGTGGTTACAAACAGAAAAACAAATGTTTCGCGCTTTTCTTATGCAAAAATTGCTTACAGAGCGTGTTTTTTTTGATTTTCATTCAAGCAAAAGAGGCAAAAGGGAGTTGAAAAGTGATGGTTAGGCACGTGAAAAGCTATATCTTTGCAGTCGTTATGAAAATGCTTACGCGCGAAGAACTGTGCCAAAGGCTCACAAGCCCGGTCTTTTCTGCTCTCACCGCAACCGCCGATGCACTCGGCGTGGAATGCTACGTGGTGGGCGGCTACGTGCGCGACCTATTCTTAGAGCGTGTATCGGGCGATATCGATGTGGTGGTGGTGGGCAGCGGCATTGCTATGGCTGAGGCTTTTGCGAAACGTCTGGGCAGGGGTGCGCATCTCAGCGTGTTTCGCAACTTTGGCACCGCACAGGTGAAGTGGCACGCGCAAGAGGTGGAGTTTGTGGGTGCACGCCGCGAGAGTTATCAGCGCGAGAGCCGCAAACCCCTTGTGGAGGACGGCACACTGGAAGACGACCAAAACCGCCGCGATTTCACCATCAACGCCTTGGCTGTATGTCTCAACGCTGAACGTTTCGGCGAGTTGGTTGACCCCTTCGACGGGTTGCTTGACCTGCGCGACGGCATAGTGGCTACGCCGCTCGACCCCGACATCACGTTTAGCGACGACCCGCTCCGGATGCTGCGCTGCATACGTTTCGCCACACAACTACGCTTTGTCATTGAAGACGAAACATTCGAGGCCTTAGCACGCAACCGTGAGCGGATAAAGATTATCAGCGGCGAGCGTATAATCCAAGAACTAAACAAAATAATCCTCGCTCCCACTCCCTCGCGTGGCTTTGTTGACCTGCACCGCTGCGGCTTGCTGGAACTCATCCTCCCCGAGCTCTCGGTGATGGACAAGGTGGAAGTGCGCCAAGGCCGCACACACAAGAATAATTTTTACCATACGTTGGAAGTACTTGACAACGTATCTCGCGTGAGCGACAACCTCTACCTGCGCTGGGCAGCCCTGCTCCACGACATCGGCAAGCCACGATGCAAACGCTGGGAGCCACCCACGGGGTGGACGTTCCACAATCATAACTTCGTGGGGGCGAAAATGGTGGAGCCTATCTTCCGCCGTTTGATGTTGCCCTTAGACGGACGTATGAAGTATGTACGCAAACTAGTTGACCTACACATGCGCCCCATTGCTATTGCCGATGAGGAGGTGACCGACAGTGCCGTGCGACGCTTGCTTTTTGAGGCGGGCGACGACATAGATGATTTGATGACGCTTTGCGAAGCCGATATCACAAGTAAGAATGAGCAGCGCAAACGTTCTTTCTTGGCAAACTTCAAACTCGTACGCCGCAAGCTGGTAGAGATAGAAGAAAAAGACCGCATACGCAACTTCCAGCCGCCTATCGATGGCGAGGAGATTATGCGCAGATTTGCGTTGAAACCTTCGCCTGTTGTGGGCCAACTCAAAACGGCATTGAAAGACGCTATCCTCGACGGACTCGTTCCCAACGAATACGAAGCCGCCTTAGCTTATATTCGCCGCTGTGCCCAGGCGATGGGGATAGAAGAACAAACACATTGAGTTGCTTGGGAATTAGAATTAAATAAGGTTCATCCCCGAATTGCGTTGGTCTTGTCATGTAATCCAAGTAACAGCAGTTTG
>ERZ842401.7111-NODE-7111-length-11610-cov-60.969970_pt1 | contig 11610 bp, 8 predicted proteins | sample MGYA00521270_ERZ842401 | MGnify/ENA primary metagenome ERZ842401 (study PRJEB31892, sample SAMEA3878208) | bioreactor metagenome | biome: Moose rumen | place: Sweden | collected 2011-10 | study: EMG produced TPA metagenomics assembly of the PRJEB12797 data set... | reverse complement strand
TTTCCATGGGTAGCAGGAACAGCTTTCGGAAAAATGTCGTAACTTTGCACCGACAATAAAACCTGCAATAGTTATGTTTACGCGAACATTATATATATTTATCATAGGCATCCTGCTGACAGCTTGCAGTCAGGAGGTCAATCATCAGATGGCCGCACACTGCCTGAAGGAGGCAGAGGCGGCTCTTGCCAACGACAGTATTCGCTTGGGTGAGACCTTGCTACGCACGACAATCCGTTTGTCAGAAGAAACAGAGGATTGGCACACGCATTATATTGCCTACCAGCGACTGGCCGAAGCCCTGTCGCAGAGCAACCCCAAAGAAGCCTTGCGACTGATGAAGAAAGCCCTGACCGTCTATGAACAGCATCCCGATGATGAGCGTAACTATGTCATGCTGCTCGACTATGCCGGCACGTATGCTGCACAAGTGGCTTTTATTGAAGACGGGGCTTACGACGAAGCACTCAGACTCATCAATAAGGCCTACGAGATAGCTGAGAAAAAACAGATGGCTGAGCAGATGTGCCAGACACTGACCAGTCTGGCAAACATCGCCTGGGCACAGGAAGACTTCCGCCTGTCACTGGACTATGCCCATCAGGCAGAATCTGTGGCGACTGCCGACCTGCAGTCAAGCACCTTGCAGGTTCAGGCTCGCAGCTACCTCGCTCTCAACATGCTTGACTCCGCAGAAACCGTCTATCGGCAGATTGAGCCTGGCGCTGACGTCCATCTGGCCTATATTGTGCAGAGCAACCTCGCCAAGATAGCACTCCGGCGGCTGGGGGCCACGCAGGTGGAGGACAGCGTGGCTGAAGCTTTCGATCAAATAGAGGACTTCTACTATAAGGCACTTGAACAGAAAGACGAGTACTATCAGGAGACGCTGAGGCAGGAAACGGAGAACCAGCAGCTGGCATACCGCTCAAAGCTATATGGTCGAACACTGCTCATCACGATTCTATCATCACTCGTGGTTATCATAGCGCTGGTGTTGGCTGTCCGCTACAGGATGCGGGCCGTGCGTCAGGAGCAACGCCAGCTACGGCAGGAGGCCGACTATCAAAAAGCGCAGCTGCACCAAGCGAACGAAGTAGTGGCGTTTCTGCAAAACTTCATCCTCGAACGTACGGAGGTGATGAAAAAACTCAACCAAGGCGGCGACTCGCTCATCTATCTTAGCCCGCATGAATGGAGCGAGATAGAACGCACACTTAACGCCATCGACAGCAACCGCTTTGCAAACTTACGTGAGCAGTACCCTAATATGCAGGAAGACGACATCCGCCTATGCATCCTCACACGTTTGGGTCTCAGCAACCGCACTATCGGCAATATCTACTGTATCACCATCTCTGCTGTCCAGCATCGCAAGCTCAAATTGAAGAAGGACGTGTTCGGAGAAACCAATCCGAACATCAAGCTGGAACAGATACTAAAGAATTGATAATTGATAATTAAAAAGACTGACAGATATGAAACGTTCATTATTATTTATCGCTTATGTGCTGACGTCATTAGCCATGTCGGCCCAAGGGAGTTCTTATTTCGACTATGTCCCCTTTGTAAAGGAAGGCAAGAAGTGGACTGTAGTCCGTTCTGATTTCAGCTCAGGCTACCATTTCGAGCGCTACATGTTGATGGGCGAAGAAGTGGTCAAAGACGGGAAGACGTACATGAAAATGTATCGAAGTGAGGATGACATGACCGTGGTTTATGATGCCGGCCAGCTGCGTGAGGAGAACCGAAAAGTATACGTCTTCGATGCTGAGAGACAAGCGGAGTTTCTGGCATTCGACTATTCTCTGAAAGCAGGTGACACGTATGAAACCTATTCTTACGATGAACAGAAAGCAGTGACATACAGGGTATTATCCGTCAGCGACTTTATAGAAGGTCCTAAGCTGTTACGTGAATCCTATGACGCTGCGGCAGACAGCATGACCACCCAACAACGCTATCTGCAGAAATGGGTGGTATGCCGCACAAACGACAATTCCCATCAAAAGACATGGATAGAGGGTGTCGGCTCGCTCGAAAGTCCCTTAGCCAACCTCTCCGATGCACGCCCCATCTCTTCCAATGATTATCTGGCTTATGTAGAATATGGCGATTTCGATTACCTGCCGTTCTCGTTCTATGACACATTGAACAGGCAGATTCATGGCAGCAATCTTCCCACAGGAGCAGAAGACTTTTCAGAAGGCGGCCATCATCAGCTTACCTACGAATTGGAAGGCAACCGCCTGCATGTCTACGGAAAAGCGTTCACCCAATGCGGTCCCAATAACTATGCCTACTTCTTCGAAGAACCAACTGATGATCCGTTAGTACATAAACTCCGTTTTGTCATACAAGAAGTAGAGCCATTGATGGATTGCATGGCGCTCCACACCACCGACTTCTATGTTCCAGGCTTCAACCCAAACATTAGTTACATCGTGGTAGACAATGAAGGTGAGGAGCATCCTGTCATCAACAAGACGCCACAGATGGCTTATCGACCATTCGTTGAAGACGATAAGGTGTGGAAGGTAGGAGCCGTCAACTCGGGCAACCCTGTGCAATTGGTTGAGCATTTTTATTTCGCCGACGACACCATTATCGATGGGAAAACCTGCAAGCAGATGATGCGCCAGCGATATGCCACTCCGGATTACGAGAATACCCAACAACCCTCCTTGAGCTATGTGGGAGCATGGTACGAAGAGAGCCAGAGAGTGTACTATTACGATGAGAAAAAGAAGGAGTTCCAGATGATGTATGACTTCTCGCTCAATGCCAATGACACCCTGCTGATAAACAATCAACGTTACATAGTGGGTCCGCGACAGACAGGAGGATTAAAAGGCTTTAAGGGCGTTTATCGAGATGTAGCAAACTACATGGGCTTCAAAAATACTTGGTTGGAAGGCGTCGGTGGTCTTTACGGCATAACAACAAATGTCATTGATGTAGAATTAGCCGATCCTGCGTGGTTCCTCATGTCATGTACCGTCGGCGATGAAGTCATCTACCTCAACGGCGACTATGAAGATGGGGCCACCCCAGAAACAGCAGGAGCTGCTAAAGCCCGCTTCGACTTCACCCATACCACCAAGCCAAAGCCCAGAGCACCGATGATGCGAGAGGCAGAGCAGTCGCTATATGGCGAATACAACGAACAACGGTTAGGCATTAACTTCGACCCGCTCGATGATGCCTATCTGGTACGCATCACCAACGAGGCTGGCAAGGTCGTCTACGAGAAAGCCGTTAACGCAGGCAACATCGTGGCTCTCGACATCGACATCTCCATCTATGCGAAAGGTCGTTATACTGTCACCGTAGAGAATAGCCGCGAATCATTCACCGGCGAGTTCGAAGCAAAAGCGACAGGTATTAAAGAAGTTAGTAACAAAAGCGAAAAAGCCAAGAGTTACATCTACAACATCCAAGGCCAGCGACTCAGTTCCCTGCAAAAAGGATTGAATATCGTCAACGGACAAAAGGTGTTTGTGAAGTGAATGTCTACATCCTATTATCGCTGGTGTTTGTCATCGTCAATCTTATCACTCTAAGCAACCTGGCTCCCTGGATTGATGAGGTGATGATGCTTGATACGTCTTACAATATGGCTGTTCATAGTTCTTGGAAAACCACTGCCTGGTATCGTGTGGTCGGACAACCTCCTTTTTCGACCTATCCTCCGCTTTACCAGATGCTGGCCACAGCGTGGATATGGCTCTTTGGCAGCAGTCTGACGATAGTCAGGAGCTTGAATCTGCTCTTTACCTTTGTGCTGGGCGGTACCAGCTTACAACTCATGAAACGCCATGGGCTACAACTGACACCGTGGACGGTTGTGCTGTTCACGGTGCTGTTGTGGGGCACCAGCGAAATGGCATGGATGTATCGCAATGGGCGTCCAGATATGCTATGTGCCTTGATATTTGTCTTTACGGCCTTGGCAATTGACGGCTATTTCTCGGTACAGTCACCTGCTACACGCATCGCTGTCATCGTCGCTTCGGCTCTGCTTTTGTGTTCGGGCGTTCAGACGGTAGTCTATCTTCTTGCCCTTTGGCTATATTTCTTCATCGTTGCAAAAGGGCAACGTAGGGATAGTGTTCATCTGCTCATTCTCCTGCTGATAGGCATGTTACTCGGGCTGCTATTCGTATCGTTCTTCATGCTGGCTCATGGTCGGTTGATGGCTTTCGCCAGCAGCATCATTCAGTATTCAGCCACGCTGTCGAGCATAGCCTTGACGGTGCTTCCGTGGGCTGACGGCATGTTCGGTTTCGATTCCGTGCCTTACACACAGAAGTTGCTTGAACTGACCTCTGAAACGAGTTTCAGCAAACAGCTTGCCTATATTGCTGAACATCGCAGTTTCCTCGTACTTTCATTGGTAGCATTGGTGGCATATGCATCCTGTTTCCGAAACAACCTAAAAGGAGTCATGGGCGACAAAGGATTCCTCATGTTGCTATGTGCGCTCTATGTTCCTTTCATTATGACCCTTGCAGGACGCTATCCCACCTACTATCGTTGGATGGCCTACCTTCCTCTGGTGGTCTCGATCATGTCTATAGCAGCCAGACACCGATTGTGGTGCTTTGTGTTCAGTACGCTGGCTGTGCTGCTGACCGTTTTCGGCATCAGGTCGATGTTGCCCGATGAGCATTGGGACTATGGCAACATACAATCGTTTGTACAGCGGCAGCATTTCAAGTCGTCCGACGCTGTAGTCTGTCCCTTTTCTACGTTCTATGAGATGAAGCCCGTTTGCGACACATGCTATTTCGTTGGTATCTTTCCCACAGAATACTTAGGTCATGTGAACTACATTATTGAGGCAGCCGATGACGACGGGTTCGGCCAGCGCATTACCAATTACGTGAACAAGCTGAAAGCAGACACGACCGTTGTGCTCAACACGATAGACCATTGTGAGCATCCGTCATTAACTCTCTACCAAGTGCAGACCAATCATGAATAGACACCTTATCACATTGATACGCCCACACCACTGGTTGAAGAATGTCTTTGTCTTCACACCCTTGTTTTTCGACCGTCATGCCACCGACTGGTCATACGTATGGCCCTGCATTGTAGCTTTCATCGCCTTCTCTTTGGCTGCTAGTGGTATCTACTGTTTTAATGATATTCACGATGCAGATGCTGACCGTCAGCATCCTGTGAAACGCTTACGACCAGTAGCCAGCGGTGCTGTCAGCAAGCGGACGGCCTACACAACGATGAGCATAGTATGGATAGTGGCCTTCACACTGGCAACATTAGGCTGTTTCTATAATGATAGCATACAGAATGGTCTTATAGATACATTGCTGATCTACATCGGCATGAACGTAGCCTACTGCCTGAAACTTAAGCAAATCGCGCTGCTTGACGCTTTCGTCATAGCCACGGGATTCGTATTGCGTATCGTAGCTGGTGGACAGGCCACGGGCATCATCTTGTCTCACTGGATTGTGATCACCACATTTTTGCTGGCTCTTTTCCTGGCTGTAGCTAAGCGGCGCGACGACGTGGCCATTTACGAAACATCGGGCGTCATGGCACGCAAGAACGTAGTACGCTACAACATGGATTTCCTCAACCAGTCCATCGCCATTCTGGGCAGCATCACCGTCATGTGCTATATTCTCTACACTGTGTCCAACGAAGTTGTAGAGCGCATGGGCAGCCATTATCTTTATGCCACGTCGGTATTTGTGCTGGCAGGCATACTGCGCTATATGCAACTTGCGTTGGTCGACCGGAAAAGCGGTAGCCCGACCATGGTGCTACTGCACGACCATTTCATTCACGTCTGTATCGCGGGATGGATTGTGGCGTTTGCCATCATTCTTTACACGTAATCACATACTATGGACTTGAGTAATCGACAGCAGGTGGTGGCAGCCTTCGACTTCGACGGCACACTGACCACGTCAGACACGCTGATAGCATTTATCCGCTTCACCCACGGACGACGTCGGCTACTCTGGGGCTTTCTGCGCCAAGCTCCCTGGCTGGTAGCAATGAAACTTGGTATATACCCCAACTGGAAGGCCAAAGAGAAGATTTTTTCCCATTTCTATCAGGGAATAACGTACAAGCAGTTCATTCAGTGGGGACGTGACTTTGCCGATGTGGCCGTAACGATGCTGAACAGCCGGACAATAACGGCTTTGCAGCATCATCAGGCAGAGGGACACGCGGTTTGTGTGGTCACGGCCAGCATTGACGAGTGGGTACGTCCCGTCTGCGAGCGGCTGGGTGTTGACGCCGTCTTGGCTACTCTTATTGAGGTGTCGCATGACGGCATCGTGACAGGCCGTTTCCTATCCCCTAATTGCTATGGTGCTCAGAAGGTGGCACGTTTGCTGGAGGCTTACCCCGAACGACCATCCTACAAGCTCCATGCCTATGGCGACAGCCGCGGTGACAACGAGCTCCTTGCCCTGGCCGACAAGGCCTTTCGTATTTGACGCTACCACACGATGGGTGCGAGGCCGTTTTGCTGCAAATAGGCGTTGCAACGCGAGAACTGGTGCTGGCCAAACCAGCCGCCACGGTTGGCGCTGAGCGGTGAGGGGTGGACGGACTCCAAGACCAGGTTCTTCGTCTTGTCAATCATATATGCTTTGCCTCGCGCATAGCCGCCCCAAAGCATGTAGACCAGATGGTCGCGCTCTGTGGCCAAGGCACGGATGGCGGCGTCGGTAAACTGTTGCCAGCCCAGCGTCGAGTGGCTGTTGGCCATGTGGGCACGGACGGTCAGCGTGGCGTTCAGCAACAGCACGCCCTGCTCAGCCCACCGTGTCAGGTTGCCCGTCGGCGGAATAGGCGTACCAAGGTCGTCCTGTATCTCCTTGAAGATGTTTTGCAGGGAGGGTGGGAAAGGTACGCCGTCCTGCACGGAGAAGGACAGCCCGTGGGCCTGGCCGGGCTCGTGGTAGGGGTCTTGGCCGATGATGACCACTTTGACCTGATGAAACGGACACAGGTTGAAGGCATTGAAGATGAGTCGGCCGGGAGGATAGCATGTGCCGGCGGCATACTCCTGTCTGACGGCACTGGTCAGCTGTTCGAAATAGGGCTTCTCAAATTCTCCCTGCAAATGCTCCTTCCACGAGGGCTCTATCTGTACGTTTGGCATATCTTTTAGCGTTTTGCTTGCAAAGATAAGAAATATTTCGTAATTTTGCAAGCAAATTGTTAGTAAAGCATCGACTGTCATGTTTAATCTGTTCAAGAAGAAGGATAAAAGCCCATACCCCCGCTCGTTTGCCAAGCGACTGACGTGGCGCATCATGATTATGCTGTTCGTCGTCATGGGCATCATCTCGCTTATCATCTACGGCATGGCCTGGGCTACCGTCTATACACAGGCCTACGTGCTGAGCAACCGTCTGCTGGCCACCCAGCGGATGAAGGTAGAACGCGTATTGAAGGAGGTGTATGTGGCATCCGTCAATACCGTACCTGACATCGAGAATACGCTGAACCGCCCAGACCGAATGGCGCGCGTCATGAAGCGTCTAGTGGAACTGAACCCGAATATCCGCAGCTGTGGCATCAGCTTCCGCGACTCATACTACCCCGAGAAGGGCCACTGGTTCTGTCCGTATGCTGTCCGCCGTGACAACGACAGCATCGTCGTCATGAAGACCATCGGCGGCACGAACGAGAACTACCTGAATGCCAAGTGGTTCACCGAAGCCTTGGAGGCCAAGGAGGGCTACTGGTCGAAGCCCTTCTTCGACAGCACTGACCAGAAGACCCCGCTGGTGGCCTACCTGCTACCTATCCGTGACGAACGCGATAGCACGGTGGCGGTATTAGGAGTGGACGTGTCGCTGGACAAGTTGTCGAAGGAACACACCATCATTTCGCTATTTGCTCCTGACGATAATGGACAGTGGAGGCCGGACTATCAGGTCTACTACTTCATGACGGATTCCACAGGAACTTTCCTCATACACCCAGACTCGGCACGTATAGGCAAGGAGAACTTCTTCACCTATGCCGGCGCTACGGTGGACACCTTGGATGACGAGCTGGGCCAAAGGATGCAGGAGGACGACATGGGTCATCTTCAGGGCAGCCACGGCAACCCGCTGAATGTCGAGGGTGAGGATGTGTTTGTGAGCTATCAGCGGGTGGAGTACACGCCTTGGAGTATAGCACTGGTGGTACCGCGGTTCTATGTCAATCTGGTGGGCTACATCTTGGGCGGAGGTATGCTGTTCTTCATCCTCATCGGCCTCATTGTCGTCTTCTTTGCCGGACGCCGTGGCATCAAGAAGTCGTCGCAGCCCCTGCGCCAGTTGGCAGCCTCGGCAGACGAGATAGCCAAGGGAAACTTCAACGCCCAGCTGCCTGCCATTCAGAGCAAGGACGAGATTCACCTGTTGCGCGACTCGTTCGAGAACATGCAGCAGTCGTTGACCCGCTATGTGCGCGAGTTGCGCGACACGACCGCCCAGAAGGCAGCCATGGAGAACGAACTGAAGGTGGCGCACGACATCCAGATGTCGATGCTGCCCAAGACGTTCCCGCCCTATCCTGAGCGCGACGACATCGACATCTATGGACAGCTTACGCCGGCCAAGGAGGTTGGCGGCGACCTGTTCGATTTCTACATCCGCGACGAGAAGCTCTTCTTCTGTGTTGGCGACGTCAGTGGCAAGGGTGTGCCTGCCTCGCTGTTTATGGCCGTCACGCGTTCGCTGTTCCGCAACGTCTCGGCACACATCTCCCAGCCTGCTGAGATTGTCGCTGCCCTGAATAATGCCCAGTCGGAAGGCAACGAGACAAGTATGTTTGTCACGCTTTTCGTGGGTATTCTCGACCTGCACAGCGGTGTGCTTGACTACTGTAATGCCGGCCACAACGCGCCGCTGCTCGTGGGTAGTGATATCAGCCTGCTGGCGGGCGAGTCGAACGTGGTCATCGGCATCATTCCCGGCTTCGAGTTCAAGCAGCAGCAGGTGACGCTGTCCCCGCAGACCACCATCTTCCTGTTTACCGACGGGCTCAACGAGGCCGAGGACATCCGTCATGCCCAGTTTGGCGATGAGCGCATCCGGCAGGTGGCCAAGCGTGCACTGACCGAACGGCAGGCACATCCCGCCGTGCTGATAGACAGCATGGCCACTGCCGTCCATCAGTTTGTGGGCGATGCCGAACAGAGTGACGACCTCACCATGCTGGCAATAGAGTATAAGGGTTTAGAGTAGTTTTTAAGTTTAGAGTTGAGAGGTTTTGGGAATATGGAGACGATAAATGATTTCTTTCAGGCACTGAGTTCGCTGCTATGGGGCTGGCCTATGATTGTTCTGTTGTTGGGCACACACGTGTTTCTGACCGTCCGTCTGCGCATTCCCCAGCGAAAGCTGCTGACGGGCATCCGACTGTCCGTCAAGAAAGACGCCTCTGCCGAAGGCGACGTGAGTCAGTTTGGTGCCCTTGCCACGGCCTTGGCCGCCACCATCGGCACGGGAAACATCGTCGGCGTAGCTACCGCCGTAGCGCTGGGTGGTCCCGGTGCGGTGCTGTGGTGCTGGCTGACGGGCATCTTCGGTATGTCGACCAAGTATGCTGAGGGTCTGCTGGCTGTGAAATACCGTATGAAAGCCGACAACGGGCAGTGGTATGGCGGTCCGATGTATGCTCTGGAACGCGGTCTCGGCATGAAGTGGCTGGCTGTGCTCTTTGCGGTCTTCACCGCCCTGGCCTCCTTTGGTATCGGCTGTACGGTACAGGCTAACAGCATTGCCCTGCTGGCGCATGAGACGTTTGGCGTACCTACCTGGATCATCGGCATCTTCATCTGCGTGCTTACGGCCTCTGTCATACTGGGCGGTGTCAAGGCCATCGCCCGCGTCTGCACCGTGCTGGTGCCCTTCATGGCTCTGCTCTACGTGCTGGGCTGTGTGGTCATTCTCTGCATGAACAGCGACTATGTGTGGCCGGCTGTCCAGCTCATTGTACGCTCGGCCTTCAATCCCTCCGCTGCCGGAGGCGGTTTTGTGGGTGCCACGGTCATGATGGCTGCCCGCTATGGCATTGCCCGCGGACTGTTCTCGAACGAGAGCGGCATGGGCTCTGCCCCGATTGTGGCCGCTGCTGCCCAAACGCGCAACCCTGTGCGCCAGGCGCTGGTCTCGAGCACGGGAACATTCTGGGACACCGTCGTCATCTGTGCCATGACGGGACTGGTGCTCGTCTCGAGCATCCTGGCCTATCCGGACATCACCTACGCCGACGGTGCCGCACTGACCAAGGTGGCTTTCTCGAAGATTCCCTATATCGGAGCACCCCTGCTCACCTTCGGCATTCTGACCTTTGCCTTCAGCACCATTCTGGGCTGGAGCTACTATGGAGAGAGTGCCGTCAACTACATTGAGGGTCGCCGCATCAACCGTTTCTACCGCATTCTTTATATCGTCGCCCTGTTCTTCGGCAGCATCATCAACCTGGACATCATCTGGAACATTGCCGACAGCATGAATGCCCTAATGGCCATCCCTAACCTGGTGGCTCTGTTGCTACTAAGCAAAGTGGCTGCCCAAGAGACTAACAAGTATCTCTGGGGCAACCACTTGGATGATGTGATGGACGACGATTAGTCCGTTATCAGACACTCGCCTGTCATGTCGGCAGGCTGTTCCAGTCCCATGATGTGCAGGATGGAGGGAGCCACGTCGGCCAGACGACCGTCCTTCACCGTAGCTGAATTGTTGTTCGTCACGTAGATGAACGGCACGGGGTTCAGCGAGTGGGCGGTGTTGGGCGTGCCGTCGGGGTTGATGGCGTTGTCGGCATTGCCGTGGTCGGCAATGATGATAGCCTCGTAGTCGTTGGCCTTGGCAGCCTCGATGACCTCGCGTACGCAGTTGTCGACGGCCCAGACGGCCTTGGCAATAGCGTTGTAGACACCCGTGTGGCCCACCATGTCGCCGTTGGCAAAGTTGACGACGATGAAGTCGTACTTAGCCTCGTTGATGGCGGCAACGAGCTTGTCTTTCACCTCGTAGGCCGACATCTCCGGCTTCAGGTCGTAGGTAGCCACCTTGGGTGAGGGTACCAGAATGCGGTCCTCGCCCTCGAAGGGAGCTTCGCGACCACCGTTGAAGAAGAAGGTGACGTGTGCATACTTCTCTGTCTCGGCGGTGTGCAGCTGCTTCTTGCCTTGGCGGCTGAGGTATTCGCCTAAGGTGTCTTCTACGTTCTCTTTGGGGAACAGGATGTGGACACCCTGGAACGATGCGTCGTACGGCGTCATGCAGTAGTACTGTAGACCGGGGATGGTCTTCATGCCCTGCTCAGGCATATCCTGCTGGGTCAGCACGATGGTCAGCTCCTTGGCGCGGTCGTTGCGGAAGTTGATGAAGATGACCACGTCGCCCTCCTCGATGAGGCCGTTGACGCTGGCGTTGTGGATGGGCTTGATGAACTCGTCCGTCACACCCTCGTCGTAGCTCTCCTGCATGGCCTGCACCATGTCGGTGGCCTGCTTGCCGGTGCCCTTGACAATGAGGTCGTAGCCCTCCTTTACGCGCTCCCAGCGCTTGTCGCGGTCCATGGCGTAGAAGCGGCCCACGATGCTGG
>ERZ842401.7110-NODE-7110-length-11611-cov-3.062738_pt1 | contig 11611 bp, 6 predicted proteins | sample MGYA00521270_ERZ842401 | MGnify/ENA primary metagenome ERZ842401 (study PRJEB31892, sample SAMEA3878208) | bioreactor metagenome | biome: Moose rumen | place: Sweden | collected 2011-10 | study: EMG produced TPA metagenomics assembly of the PRJEB12797 data set... | reverse complement strand
ATTTGTACACCGTGGGAACGCGCTAGTCTTAGTTCGAAAAAAGTGATGTGGCTTTTAAATGCGTTTCGGCGGCTAAGATTTCGCTGTTTGTCGGAATCCACGGATGTTTTTCGCGCAAACGATTTGCTACCGACAAAATATTTTCGTCTGCGTCAGAGGCACATTCTTTCCAATCCGCAATAAAATCTTTAAACGAAACTTCGGTAGAATAGGTGTCCTTCTGCTCAATTTCGCTTACGAGCCACTGATTTTTTTTGTAAAGCAAATGCACCAAATCCGTTCGGTAAATGAGCGAAAGAGTTTCTTCTGATTCACTAAACACTTGTATATATGTTGCGGTGTACAATTTTTCATTGCCATCTTTTACAGAAATGCCACCTTCTTCTGTAACCGCTTTCGGCTTTGATGACCGCACGGGACCTGCTGAAAAAAGTTCCGCTTTTTCGGAATCAAGCGAAAATTGGGTCAGCCCAAAAATGTTGTAATTCCCATCGTAATTAAAAACAAGCCATTCCGCAGGCGAAACAGTTTCTTCTTTTACCTCGTACACCGCGCGAGCCTTGCCCGAAACATAAATATTGCTCATTATATCTATAATTTTGTTGAGCTTTTTGCCCGTAACGTAGTTTTCCGCCGCAGAAACATCGAGCGTGTTGTAGGCACTGTAAAAAACTTCCGCAACTTCCCACGAATAAAGACCCTTTGTTGTGGGTTTTTCGCCACGCGATTGCACGATTGTAAGCGAAACAAACACGACAATTAGCGCGGCAACGGCAAGTCCCGTAAAAAATACCCGATGATGTCGCAATGTGCGCTTTAATTTAAGACTATTTTCAAATTTATTTTGTTCTTTTTTTGATTTGGATTCAAATTCCTCGGGTGATTCGGAGGATTTTCGGATTACATTTTGTAGCGTTGCGCCAATTGGAATTTCTCCGTTTTCTGTGAGTCCTAATTCGCGATAAAAAGTTTGTAGCGGAAAGATAACTTCCACTTTAAAGGACACCGACTCGTCTTTTATGCCTTTGCTTGCGCGATGCGTTTTTGCTTGCGAGTTTTGAAGGGAACTGTCTACAAAAAACGACAATTTTTCGTCTAATGCCCAGATTTTATTTTTTAGCGGAATGTAATTGTGGTCAAGAAAATCTTCGCTACGCTTTTGCGAAGATGGCTCTGTAAATGGAAAAACGCCCGTTAGCGCACGATACGCGATTACTGATTGCAAAAAATGAATTGCAGCCGTTCCGCTTAAAACTTCGTAAAGGTAAAAACCGCTTTGCTCGCTAAAAAAATTGTCTCCGCGACATTTTACTGCGGTGATAAACAAATCGGCTGGCAAAAAAAGAACTTTGCTAAAATCGTGAGAAACAATGATTCCGCCCCCGCCAACAAGCGCAAAACTTTTTTCTTGACGGACACTTTCTTCTAAGGCGGCGCAAACTAAAGCTGCCGCGCAAGCTGCCTTTGCTTTTTCGCTAGAGGCAAACAGTTCAGAAAGTGTAAAACCTTCAAAACCGCTTCCCGTAAGGCACACCGTTGGCGTTCCGCCCTCTTTTGTATCAGAAAGCAAGGACCCTGTAAAGTTCCAATTTAAAAAGTACCAGGAGCCGCCCCTTTTTTCTGCCAAAAGCCCGTTTTCTGAAAGCCGTTCCGTAATTCTTGCCTTAGAAAATGCACTCTGCGACATTCCCATGTCAAGCTCAATCGAAGTGTTTTGGGCAAATACGATTTTTTGTTCCATCAATAACCTTCATTTTCTATGTTAATTAGCACTTTTACCTTATACAATTTTATCGATAAAAACAAGTAAGGCGTAGCTAAAACAGGGAAATCAACACAATAGACCTGTTCAGAAATCCTATTTCCGCTCAGGTTTAATTTATTGACAATGCGCAATTCCTAGCATACTATAGAAATGCAACACGTGTTGACATTTTTTGGCAAGGGGGAGAGTTTTTATGCAAAAGAAAGTAACTCAAAATGATGTAGCCCGCGAAGCTGGTGTTACTAGAAGTATGGTTAGCTACGTTATAAGCGGAAACACAGAACGCTCAGTTGCTCCAGAAACAAGACAAAGAATTTTAGATGTTATAGAACGACTTGGGTACCGTCCAAATAAAGCTGCACAGGCCCTTCAGCAAGGAGACGTTGCCTTTGCTTCAAGACAAATTGGTGTTGTACTATGTTCACCAGATGTTTTTAGAAGACCCTACTACGCAGAAATAATTCAAGGAATTTATACTGCCGCCCACGAAAACAAATACCACATTCATTTTATCCGTTTTTTTGATGAACTAAAAGATCCCGTTCTCTTTAACGAGCTTATCCATTCAGAAGAAATAGGCGGTCTGATAATGATTTCCACAGACCTTTGCATAAAAAACAGGCAGGATGAAGAGATAATTGAAAGAATCAAGGAAAGAATAAAAAAAATCGTCTGTGTTGAATGGAAGGGACCAGGGCTTTGCAGCATAATTTTTGACAGGCAGGATTCAGCAAAAAAAGCCGCCGACCACTTATTTCTAAAAGGCTATAATTCAATAGCCTATATAGGTCAAAATGATGACAGGATTATGGGGGTAAAGCAGTCGATGCTAGAGCATAACCTGGAACCGCAAAGTCTTTACACTGCCCCAGCCTTTACAATGTCAGCAGGTTATTCAGCTATAAAAGAGATGAGAAAAAAATCCCTTTTGCCCAGGGCCATTATCTGTGGGTCTGACGAAGTTGCAATCGGTGCTCTTTGCTACCTGAACGAAGAAAAGATAAGTGTTCCTGATTCCGTTGCCCTGATAAGCATAGACAATATAGAAACTTCAGGGTATACAAATCCACCGCTAACTACGATGAATGTTCAAAAGTCAGCAATGGGGGAACGGGCTGTAGAGATGATAGTTAATGGCACTGCTAACCAAGAGCAGGGGGCTGTTTGCATAAGTTTGCCGACAAATCTTGTTATCAGGCAAAGCTGCTAAAAATCAAGGAGAAAACATGACTGCTTTAGGAATATTCCTTTTAGTCCTTTCTTTTTTTTGTATTACAATTGGAATTATAGGCTGCATTATTCCTATTCTTCCAGGAAGCCCCTTTTGCTGGCTAGGACTTTTGCTTGCCCACTTTGCAAAAAACGAACTTATTTCATGGAAACTTTTGATTATAATGGCAGTTGTAACTGTAGTTGTTGAAATAATAAATTCTCTTGTACCCGCTTATTTTACCAAAAAAGTTGGCGGTTCAAAGGCTGGCTCCTGGGGTTCTACAATCGGGGCCTTTGTTGGGGCTTTAACAGGTAACATAATACTGATTTTTTTAGGTCCCTTTATAGGTGCCTTAATAGGCGAACTTATTCACGACAGAAGCGATTTAAATAGGGCTGTGAAATCTGCAACGTATGCTTTTTTGGGTTTCCTGACAGGTACCGGTCTCCGTCTTATCCTAGCCCTTTCTTTCTTAGTCCTTTTAATTAAGGCCCTATTGTAGAAGGCAAAAAAAAGCAGTCTGATTTCTCAAACTGCTTTATGGAGATGACCGGACTTGAACCGGTTACCTCTTGCATGCCATGCAAACGCTCTAGCCAGGTGAGCTACACCCCCATGTTTAGTCTTATTTTAACAAAAAAAACTAAGGAGTGTCAAGATACTTGCGCTTTTTTATTTAATTTTTTTCAAAAGCAGAAAACTTACATAGCTGCTCACAAACCCCACAACCGACGCACTGGGTTTTATCAACAAAGGCCTTTCCTTCCTTAAAGCTCAATGAAGGGCAGCCCAACTTCATGCAGGCCTTGCAACTACGGCATTTTTCAGCATTTACCCTAAGGGGTGGATTATGCTTTACATATTTTAATAAGGCACAGGGTCTTCTGCTGATTATTACGGAAGGTTCTTTTACCGCAAGCTCTTCTTTTACAGCCTTGTCTGTCTCTTCTAGATTATATGGGTCACAAACCCTAACGCGCTTAATGCCTAATGCTTTGCACAGAGCTTCTAGGTCTATCTTTCCGGCAGGATCGCCCCTTAGGTTATAGCCTGTCGTAGGATTTTGCTGATGACCTGTCATTCCTGTAATTGAATTATCCAAAACAATTACAGTTGAATTAGACTGATTGTATGCGATATTTGCTAATCCTGTCATTCCAGAGTGACAGAATGTGCTATCGCCAATTACAGCAACTGCATTTTTAATTCCAGCATCGCTTGCACCTTTTGCCATAGTTATTGATGCGCCCATATCAACGCAAGAGTTTATGGCTTGGTAGGGTGGGAGAGCACCAAGGGTGTAACATCCAATGTCGGCAAAAACTTTTCCGCTACCGTATTCTTCCATCACTTGGTTTAACACTTGGTACATGTCTATATGGCTACAACCAGTGCAGAGTGCAGGTGGACGTGCCGCAACAAGGTTTGATGGTTGATAAACTTGCGTTGGTGTTATGCCAAAGGCTTTACCTGTAATATCAGCGTTGAGTTCACCTTGGCGTGGGAATGTGCCGTCGATTTTGCCTTTTATCTTTGGGTCGGCAGGTATTCCGCGTAGTTTGTTTTCTATAAATGGATAGCCTTCTTCAATCACCACTATTTTTTCGCATTTGTTTTTAAGGTATTCTATTTGCTTTGTTGGAAGTGGATATTGACCTATTTTTAAAACGGGATATGGTATATGTCCATTGAAGTTTTCAACAAGATAGTTGTAGGCTATTCCGCTGGCTATTATTCCTATTTTTGTTTCTGGTGTATCTTCGAGCCTATTGTATGGCGAGTTTTCTGCAATATCTTCGATTTCTTTTTGCATACTTAAAAGGTGTGCATATCTTTTTTTGGCTATTGCGGGTAGCAGGACAAATTGCCTTGGGTGTTGGGGTTGTGAATTTTCGTTTTGATTTTTTGTTGGTTTTTCTTCCACTGTAGCTCTTGAATGTGCCAATCTTGTGGTGATGCGCAGCAATACAGGCAATCCTACTTTTTCTGACAATTCAAAAGCTTCGTATGCCATGTCATAGGCTTCTTGTTGGTTTGATGGTTCGAGAATTGGTATTAATGCAAAATCTCCATAAAACCTGCTGTCTTGTTCGTTTTGTGATGAATGCATTTCTGGGTCGTCGGCTGCCACAACCACTAATCCTCCGTTGACACCAGTGATAGCTGAGTTGACAAAAGCATCTGCGCAGACATTCATGCCAACGTGTTTCATGCACACCATAGCACGTTTGCCAGCATAACTCATGCCTATTGCGCTTTCCATGGCTGTTTTTTCGTTTGCGCTCCAATCTCTGTGTATGTTGCGCTCTTTAGCTAATGGATTAGCCTGAATGTATTCGGTTATTTCCGTCGATGGCGTTCCTGGATATGCGTAAACTCCAGATAGTCCTCCATCTATTGCTCCTTGGGCTATTGCTTCAACGCCCAACAATAATTTTTTATGCATACAATTTGTTTTTATTCTATTTTTAAGCCAAATGTATGTGTTTTTGGGTTTAGTGCCAAATTTTTTATGTTATTTTGAGTTAATTTTATAAATTTATAAATATGGCTTGTGTGTTATTTGGATTTTTTTTTAATCTTTTAGGTATTTATTTAGCCAGTTGATACATTCCCAATTAACATGAAGAATTGATTCTTTAGCTTGGTATGTGTGGCTTTCTTTGGGTAGGAGTACGAGTTTTGCCGTGCCTCCGTTGCTTTTTATGGCGGCGTACAATCTTTCACTCTGCATTGTGTATGTACCAGGGTTGTTATCTTCCATTCCGTGAATGAGTAACATTGGTGTTTTTATCTTGTCGGCGAGCATAAATGGCGACATTTTGAGATATACGTCGGGTGCTTCCCAAAGTGTACGGGTTTCGTTTTGAAAGCCAAATGGCGTTAGTGTGCGGTTGTAGGCTCCACTTCGCGCTATTCCTGCTGCAAATAAGTTTGTGTTAGCTAATAAGTTTGCTGCCATAAATGCTCCGTATGAGTGTCCGCCTATGGCTATTTTGTTTTTATCTGCTATTTTTTTTTCTATTAGCAGATTTATTGCAGCTTGTGCGTTGAGTATTAGTTGTTCTATGTAGGTATCGTTGGCTGGTTTGTTGTCTTGTGAAATTATTGGAAATGCTGTTTTGTCGAGTACAGCGTAACCTTCGAGTGCAAAGAGCATAGGCGAAAGATTGTTTAGTGATAGAAATTTGTATGGCGAACCAGTTGTTTGGCTTGCTGTCTGTTCATTTTTATATTCTACAGGGTAAGCCCAAATTATGGCTGGTATAGGTTTGGAAATTCCAGGTTGAAAATCTTTTGGTAGATGGAGTGTTGCATTGAGTGTTACTCCGTCAGAACGCTTGTATGTAATAGTTTCTGATTTTATTTCGTCTAATATTTTGTATGGATTTTCAAAATTGCTGATTTGTATGCTTTTGCCATTTTGTAGCATAGTTAGGTGATAATTTGGGTATTGAACTTTGGATTCTGTTTTTAGTATAGCTATTTGTTTGTCGGGGTAGTAAGCCTCACAAGTGCTATATTGAGGCGGTTGAGAACGCCAAAGTTCATTTATTTGTTTTGTTTTGATGTTATAACTTCTTAAAAAAGGTTGGTCGCCTTCGGGGGTGGCTCCATCGCCAGTTAGATATAACAATTGTGCTTGACTATCGCTTAATAATATTTGTTTGCCGTTTTTGTAAACGGTGGAAAATGTTGCCGGAAAATTATAGCGGTCTTCTTTGTTGTAACTAAAAATGGTGTCGGGTGATGGATTATTTTTTCGTGGATTTATTTTTGTAACCGTGTATGTTTTTGACATCTTGTTACATTCGGTTATTATAGCAAATGTATCGTTGAGCCATTTAATGTCTTCAAATCGGTTTTTTAGCGATGCTATTCTTATTGGAGATTTGCCAATTTCGTAGCATATAATGGCATCTTTTAATTCGCTTTGACTATTTATTTTGCCATTGTCAAGAGTTTTTACCCAAAATACATCGTGTGCATGGTCGCTACGCCATGCAGCATTTCTAACACCGCTTTGCACCGTGTTTACACTTCTTTCGTTGAGGTTGTTCATGGCTATTGTTTCGGGTGTTTCGTTTGGGTTATCTACGTTAAGAACCTCTATTTTATGACTAAATTGTTGGTATGGAACGTTATAAGAATAAGGTTGCTTTAGTGTGGTGATTAATAGGTATTTACCGTCAGGTGATGCGCTAAAGTTGGATATTATTCCAGGTTGTCCAATTGGTGTTTCTTTGAGTGTTGATACATCAAGTTTTATTATTTGCGATTTGGCATAATGATTAAAAATTTCTTCGTCCTCGGTGTTTTTTAGTAAATCTTGATACGTAGTTATAGCATCTTTTTTCCCGTTGGTTTCTTCTATAATAGGTTTGAGTTGGGTATTTTTTTGAGGTGGATTGCTATTTATATTAACGGCTTTTAGGTAGAATATTTCATTGTTTGATGAGTGCCAATCAAATGGAACAATAGCGAATATATCGTTTACATTTGATGCTATTTTTTTTGCTTTGGCACTATTGAGATCGATAATCCATATTTCTACATTGCTGTCTGTTATATTACTGAAAATTAGGTATTTATTATCGGGCGAAAACTGATAACTTCTTATCTGTGGGTTTGTAGGCATACCAGATACTTGTTTTGTTTTCTGGTCGTTTATGTATGTTATTTTTATGTTGTTGCATAATATAACTCGGCTTTGTGCATAGTTTTGAGGATTAAAACGCAGTCCTGCAAGTTTCAATTCTGGTTTTGATAATTGTTGGAGAGTGGTGGTTGCTTTCCAATCGAAGATTATCATTTTTTCGGCATCGGGCGTAAATTTTACAACAGGTAATGGTGCTGCATTAATTAGTTGAGAAATTTTTTCGTTAGGCGACATATAACCCACTGTCTGTGGCATGCAGACTGTACTTGTTATAAAAAAAAGTATGATGAAAAATATTTTTTTCATTGCTTTGATTTTAAATTGCCTATAATATAAAGGTGTTAAACAAAATTAATGCCGTTGTTTTACGGCAAAAACTTTCTCTTTTTTATAACGACCATTTGTTAAAAAATGTTGTATATCACGTTGTGATATTTTCAAAAATAAAAATCTGTATTTTTTTTGGGGTAAAAACAATGATTTTTAGGTAAAAAATTCCTGCGAAACTTGGGTTAAAAGCAATGTTTGTAAACAAAAAAACTATATAACATCGGTTTTTTTCAAAAAAAAATATATCTTTGCCATTAAATACTTTTAAAGATGGGCAATAATTATTCACATCAACTCGACAATATATTGCGTACCGTTGGCTCGGTGGCAGATCAAAATAATATGGAAACATACGTCATAGGTGGCTATGTTAGAGATTTGATTTTAAAGATTCCATCAAAGGATATGGATTTTGTTGTTGCTGGTAGTGGAATAGAACTTGCCGAGAAAGTAGGCGAGAGGCTACGTTGCAAACGAGAAGTGGTGGTGTTTAAAAATTATGGTACTGCTATGCTTAAGTATCGTAATGTTGAACTTGAGTTTGTAGGCGCGCGCAAAGAATCTTACAACAGAAATTCTCGTAAACCAATTGTTGAAAATGGAACTATAAAGGACGACCAATTGCGTAGAGATTTTACTATTAATGCCTTGGCCATTTCGCTCAACGATAAGTCATTTGGAGAACTTACTGATCCTTTTGATGGACTTAAAGATTTGAGAGATAAAATTATACGCACACCGCTTGATCCAGATATTACTTTTTCTGACGATCCGTTACGCATGATGAGGGCTATTAGGTTTGCATGTAGGCTTAATTTTAATATCGCACCAGACACAGAGAAAGCCATTTCAAGAAACCGTGAAAGGATAAAAATAGTGTCAATGGAGCGCGTTATAGATGAGATTAATAAGTTTATGGTGCTTGATAAACCATCGAGAGGTTGGCTTTTGATGCAAAAAACTGGTCTTTTGGACATGGTTTTGCCTCAACTATCAAAGTTGAAAGGTGTTGAAATAAAGGAAGGTTGCGGACACAAAGACAATTTTTATCATACACTTCAAGTTTTGGACAATGTTGCAAGTTCAAGCGACAAAATTTGGTTACGATGGGCTGCACTATTTCACGATATTGCAAAGCCAAACGTCAAAAAGTTTATCAATGGCACATGGACGTTTCATAGCCATGAATTTATAGGCGCAAAGATGATTCCATCGTTGTTTAAAAATCTAAAACTTCCACTTGGAGAGCCAATGAAATATGTGCAAAAACTTGTAGGAATGCATCATAGAGCAATACCAATTTCCAACAAAGAAATAACAGATTCGGCTGTTAGGAGGTTGATGTATGATGCGGGCGATGATTTGGACGATTTGCTGTTGCTTTGCGAAGCCGACATAACCTCAAAGATAGAAGAAAAACGTATTCGGTTTCTCAATAACTATCAAATTGTACGCGAAAAGATTAAGCAACTTGAGCAAAAAGATTTTTTACGTACATGGCAACCACCAATTGATGGTAATTATATTATGAAAGTGTTTGATTTACAACCGTGTAAGCTTGTGGGGCAAATAAAAGATTGCATAAAAAATGCAATTCTTGACGGTGTTATCGAAAACTCGTTTGAAGCCGCTGAAAAACTTATGTTTGAGGAAGGCAAAAAATATGGGTTAACGGCTGTTAAACAATGACTTTGTTTTATCGCAGCATTATATTTTTGACCTGCCTTTTAATTAACGTATTGGCTGCAAAGGCTCAAAAAGCCAATTCTGTTTTGTTTTCAGGGCGTTGGGTAAAAGTTGCAATAGAACAAACTGGTGTTTATAAAATAAGTTATAAAAAATTGTCAGAACTTGGTTTTGTATCGCCAGAAAAAGTTAGAGTTTTTGGCAATGCGTTTGGGCTTTTGCCTTTTATGAACAATCAGAACCGTCCTGATGACATTGTAGAAAACAAAGTAATGTACTATGGCGATGCGTTGTATTTTTTTGCGCAAGGTGCTGATATTTGGTCTTATAATTCCGAAAAACAGATGTTTTTGCCTAAGAAACACTTGTTTAGTAGGTATGCATATTATTTTTTGTCAGATGTAGAAACAGGTTATGACAATGCTGTAGAAAAAGTTTCGGTTGGAAGTTTATCGGCAACGGAGATAGTTGATAAGGGAATATTTTTAGCCGACCACGAACAAAATCTCATAAATTTACAGATGAGTGGGCGAAGATGGTATGGCGAAAGTTTCTATTTTGTTCAAAATCGTAAAATTACGGTAGATATGCCAGTGGAAACGTTAGAAAAAGCAAGGGTAGAAATCTGTTTTGCAACACGTAGCACGGTAGATAACACTTTTGATGTTAAGATTGCGGATGAGTACAGAACGGTGTTGTGCAAATCGATAACTTCTACAGGAACATACGCTGTTAATCAAACCGAAACTTTTGATTATACTCCCGAAAATTCTAAAAGTCAGGTGTTTGATATTACATTTAACAAACTTTCAGCCTCCGCCGAGGGCTATCTCGATTATATTGTTGTAAATGCCAATGGTAAACTCAAATATGATAACGAAAACCAATTGATTTTTAGATATTTAGGAATTGGAAATAATGTTAATTTTCTTATTAGTTCTAATAATTCCAATATTTTTGTTTGGGATATTACAAACAGCACAACTCCCCAAAATTTAAGTTATAGTTTTGATAATCAAAACATCAGTTTTGTTACCAAAAGCGACACTGCAACGTTTGTTGTTTTTCAACCCGAAAATGCGTTAGAGCCAGTGTCGTATCAAAATGTTTCTAATCAAAATCTCCACTCATTACAACCGCCAGAGATGTTGATTATTTGCCCCGACAACCTTATTTCTTACGCACAGCAAGTAGGCAATATACATTCTGGCGAAATGTCGGTTGCAGTGGTTGGGTGTGGCAGTGTGTATAACGAGTTTTCTTGTGGTTCGCCAGATGTAAGCGCAATTCGCGATTTTATTCGTTTTTTATATAAAAAAGATAACGGTGCAACATTGAAGTATGTTCTTCTTTTTGGTGATGGTAGTGTTGACAATTTTACACAATCGGACGGCAATCCAAACCTTATGCTTACTTATCAATCGCCTTATGAGGCAGAAGAAGTGGGCATAAGTTCTTTTGTTTCTGACGATTTTTTTGCTCTTCTCGGCGACGACGAAGGTGAGTATTTGGGCAATGTAGATGTTGGTGTGGGACGATTGCCTGTAAAAAATACTGTAGAGGCAAAGGTTATGGTTGATAAGATAAACGCTTATATTTCAGCAAAATCCGAAGATAATTATCGTTCTGTACTTGCTTTTATAGCCGACGATGAGGATTTTAACGTACACACTTCGCAAGCCGACTATTTAGCAGAATTTTGTGAGGATAGTTTTTCTGCTCATAATATAAAAAAAATTTATCTCGATGCTTATGCTCAACAATCGTCGGCAGGAAGCGACAAATATCCATTAGCACGTAAGAATATTGTTGACAGGTTTGAAAGTGGTGCAAAGATTATAAATTACACAGGACATGGAGGAATGGATTATTTTGCCGATGAGATGGTGTTGACAACCAGCGACATAGAAAACCTTACAAATTTTTACCGTTTGCCAATTTTTATCACTGCAACATG
>ERZ842401.7109-NODE-7109-length-11611-cov-3.678695_pt1 | contig 11611 bp, 8 predicted proteins | sample MGYA00521270_ERZ842401 | MGnify/ENA primary metagenome ERZ842401 (study PRJEB31892, sample SAMEA3878208) | bioreactor metagenome | biome: Moose rumen | place: Sweden | collected 2011-10 | study: EMG produced TPA metagenomics assembly of the PRJEB12797 data set... | reverse complement strand
TGTAGGATGGTCTATTTAATATATTGTCATCCTCCATAAAAACAAGATTGCTGGGCATCTGATAATTCTTATCCTTCATCTGTTCAAGAACATAGCGCATGTTGGCACCATTTGAGAATATGAATATGGTGATGGTGTCAACCTTGTTCTGCAGGTATACCTGCTCCTGCATGTTGATTTTTGATAGAAAATCCTGCTGTGTAACATGAGTAGTCTGGTAACTGTCGTCGCCGGATATGAAGAAAATTCCCTCTTCATCGTCCTTTTTAATGATTCCTTTGATGTTATCGAGGCCGTTATCGTCCTCATCGAAACAGTCAAGCGCGACCCAAAGTGACTCAACAAGTGGTCTTGATATCGGGTGTGTTTTTCCTACCAAAAAGCCTCCCGCAAGTATAAACTGCTTATCATACTGAGATGGATAGACAGTAAGATAGCCTTTGTTATAGAGACTATGAAATACTCTCTCTGCCTGGTTCGGGGTGCATGAGAAGTATGTGGCAAGCAGCTGTTCTCCTTGCTTATAAGATATACAGCCCATCCTCGTGATGAACTTAGAGAAGAAATCCTCCTCTGCGGATAACATAGTGTTCTTTGAAAATACCATTTTGACCTCCTTTTTTAGTCGTAATTTCACGTCACTTCTGACGTGTAGTGTTGGTTGATGAATTTTTATTAAAATCGCATGCTTTAGTGATAAGTATGCGATTTATTAGCGTGTAGTAATGCGTGTAGTGTTTCGTGTACTACGATACTTTTGACAGCCGCTGTCCGACATCAGTATTATAGGTATCAAATTCAAGTTTTGAGGCTACCATATGTACCGTAACTCTTGTTTTTGGAGAGAGCATCATACCCCATCCCGGGGAGAAAGTAGATATCTGCTTGCACTCCTCTTCAGACAGTTTGAGTTTTTCCTTTACAAGATCAAGTTCGTTTTCAAGCATACCAAGTATTAGTTTCGTGTCCGAGTTATCTATTACAGCTTTACCATAATCGCCTTTAGCTCCTAACAGATCGAGTATCTGCTGTGTGGCAACCACAGTACCGCCACCATATCCTCTGACTAATTTGACTGCCTGGAATACTTGCTTCGCGCATTCTTTTGTCTGCATCATCCTCCACACCTCGTCCATGAACATCATGTCCATAGAGAGTATGTTTGACTTAATCTCGCTGTATGTGTAGTCAAATGCTATATACATGAAAGGTGCAAGGAGCTTCTCTCCTATCAGGTCTCCGTCCACATCGAACACGGTATATCTGTTAGTGAGCTCCACGTTGGTCGGACTGTTCATGTTCTGACAGTTGCCTGTTATGTACGGAAGCAGTATGTCGCATACTCTTTCAAGTGAGGGTATCTTCTTGAAAGCGTTATAGAAATCACCTATGGTAGGGAATTTCTTAAAAATGCCTTTTTCTTTATCCTTGTATATGGATGTGTTATCGTCAGTGATCCCCATCCGGTTATATATAGAATTAAGTGCCGCATTGATGTGGTTAAATTCTTTGAGCTCTAACGGCTTATCCTCTTCAAAGTGCAACGATATCCATGTAATGATGCTGTTAATCTTTTTTGATAGCAGGCTTCCCTTATCGACCACGGTATCGTCATCAAGCTTGGATCTATCTACCATTCCCTCTGGCCGGATATCTCCTATATTTATGCACGCAGAAAGTCCGGGTCCAAGAGATATGAATGACCCTCCGTGCATCCGGCAGCCTTCTTCGTACTCGTAGCCTTTCTGTGGCAGGATGAAAAAGCATCTGATACCTGTCAAGAACATCCTGCCTGCAAGAAGCTGAAGCGTAAAAGTCTTCCCTGCTCCCGACTTGCCCAATACAGCGATATTGCTGTTTGCCACATAGTCCCTGTTGAAAGGATTAAATGCAAGCAGTGAGAAATTTAGCATCTCGCCCATGACAAAGCCCGATGTATCGAACATCTCGAAGTTGGTGTAACAGTAGGTAGAAGCCATGTCGGATGCAAGAGTATTATGCTTAAGCCTTGAAAATACCGGTGCGAATGTAAGAAACGGTGACGTCATCCTAAAGTAGTCCTCGGTATAAGGAAAAGATGTCTCTCCTTTTCTCTGACTGTCTTTGAGTTTTTTTAAGACTCTTCTTGTGGCTATGCCGAGCTGTCTTTCGGTATTTGCTCTTATTGAAATGATTATGCCACAGTCGATCATTTCATCGCCTGAGCTCATTGAGGCGTTTATTATGTTCTTTTCCCCGAGCTTTTGAGCAGTTTTTTTGTACTTATCCCGGTTTCCTCTCCATGACCATACATCAAGGGACTTCTCGTCTGCCTTACCCATGGTCTTAATGGATATAGTGGTTATATCATGAGGCAGCCTTCGGCTTAAGATGAATACATCCACGTTAGCCCCGTCATAGAAATCGTCGATCCAACCGCCGCCATAAACTACTTTCTTCCAGTGGTTTCCGTTGAGCCCGATATAACCATAGTAAAGACCGTCCATCTGTACGTTAGAACGGTTAGTGAATTTTATTCCCTTTGGCGCTATGACATCAGCAAAGGACGGTTCCTTATTGGCTCCGTTTCTCTCGTTGAACTCCGTATAGTCTTTTGTGATGCGCTCATACCTTTCGTCGAAAGACTCCTCTTTAGACGTCAGGCGATTGTACCAGTAATACAGAAGCTCTGATACAAACCTTGTCTCATTATCCGGTACTGGGCAGATATTGCCGCAGTTATGCAGAATAGAACGTATATGCTCACGAGCCTCACGCATAGCCTGGATGCACGCTCCCGGCGACTGGTCATAAGGGCTCATGGATTTTTCATAGCCGAACACTATGATAAAACGCCTTGTGACGGATCCGTTTGAGCCTTCTGTCTTGATATGATTCACGTAGTCGTCTGTAGCGATGATGACATTCTTCGAGTTCTCATCGTCCTTATTCCTGTACTCGTCTGCGTTTCTCTGAGCGGTCTCTATGAGTTTCATGGGATTAGATGTGTCGCTGAGTACAGCGACCATCATGATAGACGGACCATTCTTGTACAATGAGGCGTATGTATCGGTGGTGGTCATCCGGCGTACCTCGCTCTCCTGCCAGAAGTTCTTTGGAATGACCTCTAAGTAGCCTATATACCTGCCGTCCTCTGTGGATACTATTCCGTCAACAATATCCTTTATTGGTATCTCGCTTTGGGACGAACCTTGTACTACTTTTCCGATACGGTTTTTTGAACGCAGTGTGTTATCGGTCATCCCCTCGGGCGTATATACAGAGCGGATAGCACCTACTAATTTACTTTTCGCTGTTTTCTTTAAGGAATCTATCGAGATGTCCTCTTCCCCAGTCAATGACTTCCTCAGCGATTGACTTTTCGCTGTAATTGCTTCCATAACTGGATTTTTTCTCTTTGACATATTCTGGTCCTCTTAAGTGCAGTTCCCTTTTGTTCTTTCTGAAACGAATTTCAGCTATTAAAATCTCGGTCAGTGCGCATCCTTTTATGCCTCTTATATTGAATATCATAAGGGCTATGGATACCAGTATCCATAAGACTACTTTTACCTTGAATATGAATGGGATATTACCGATGATCCGTATTGCGATGTACGTCATTATTCCACCTTCAATCACGTTCCTCTGCTTCATGCCGAGTATCTGTCCGGTAGATATAATGTTACTGGTAAGCTCAAACACTTCCATGTTCTCAGGGTTTCGCATATATAAACCTCCTTTGAATGAGTATATTATATCATAGATTTATAATATGGCAACCTAAAAATGCACCTGTTTTTTTCGTCTCTGAGGCAAACAATAATGCATAGATGAGATCGCTGAGACGTTATTGGAACAGTATATGGTTGAATGTGTCTGTGTAAAGCATCCGAGCAGAAAAGGATTATTACTTTGCGTAAAAAAAAAAAGTGCTGAGACTTATCACTTTTGTGTCTGAAATGATATCATTCAATGGTCCACACTTCATCCATATAGTTGTATGTGCAGGTATAAGTACCGCTCTGCTCGTCAGAAACGGTTATTATGAAGTCTATTGAATCAGATTCCGCAGATGTTATTGTAAGTCTTTGGCCGAATATGCCGTTCTTTTGGTGGTGATCGTTTAGCGTATTACCAATCAGGTATATGCCTTTTACAGGACACTCTATGTCATCAAGGCGGTATGGGTTGGTAAGATAATTGTATCCCTCATCTTCGCTTCCTGTATAAAAATCAGGTGTAGACAATAGATCCACTTCCTGCCCGATGAACTCCGAGGAACTATCTTCTATTGATGTTTTTTTATCTGTATTTTTGTAATTGAAGAGCAGGATCATTCCAAAAATGACTGCTGCCCCGATAACAGCTATTCTTTTACTGTTCATTTGCCACCTCACTTGAATACATACATAACTGAATCGTCAGAAGCCATCGCTGCGACATCTGACATACGATAAAGCAAATCGCCGTTTTCACCGGTACCCAAAGAGTTATCTTTTGCGCGTGAGCTGATGGAGTCCTTTACGGCAAAACATGCTATTCCCGATTCGTCATCCTGCATTCCTGTCAGAAGAAGATATGTCGAACCTTTTCCATAAAGCGAGTCATGATTTATATGCAGCAGGATAATTGCCTTTTTTACATAAAGTGCATTTGCCGCATCCCATGGACTGAAAGTCTGGGTGTCACATGTGACACCTTCATTGCAAATCTCTTTGTATATTTTCTCAGATATATTTGCATCCTGATCTACGTATCGGCTGTATTTGTCAATAAACATCTCGGGTGTCATGAGATAATTGCCGCTTGTATATGCATCTATGCTTGCAAGAAGGCAGATGAGTTCTCCATGCTCGCCAAGTGTGGTGTTACCTACAGAAACATCTATATAGTCATCAGTATAGTATGTGGGAATATAATCGAGCATTTCAGTGTCGGCAGTATTGCCATTGGCGGCAACAGCCTCCTCATAGGAGTCAAAGGAGTCACCGTCATAATAAGGCTTATCCCCTACAGGCTCCTCAGATGGGTTGTAAGCCGTTTCTGTCGAGTCTGCGGACAAATTCTCGTCCAAAACATTTGAGGGCGATTCTGGGGCTCTCTGACAGCCTGTGAGAGCTACAGATAGTAATAAGGGTATTATCAGATATCTTTTCATTTGCTTTCTCCTATATAACAACCGTTATTCACGTTATAGATATTGTAGTTAGTATTGTCGGCTTTTATGATAAGAAAATATACATGGTGTTCGTCGTCATATTCCGATGATAAATAGTTCAGTTCTGATGAAGCCGCTCCTGACATATCAGACAATGCTTTCATAGAAAACATAAGGATGGGTATGTCATCATCTGAAAGAGTCTCAATGTACTCATTAAAGCTGCTATTCAGCTCTAAGTTTTCCGTATCGACATAAGGGAAAAACAGTGCGCCCTCATAAGCAGCTTCTTTTATTTCGTTTTGTTCATCTTCGGTCATAAGGTCAAACTCCGGTATATCTTCAGTCACATTGACACCACCATTTAGATCGACTTCACTTTCGATATCGGTTTCTTCGCTCTTTTCAAAAGTCATGGTATCATTGCCGTAAGTCTGTCTCATAATCCCGAGGATAATGACCGTCGTAACGGCACTAGCTATCATTATCGCTATAAACGTACTTCTTTTCATTAGTTTGTACCTATAATCCTTCTTACTGCTACTATCTTTTCCGGTTGCACATTCGAGTATTTGGTTCCATTTTTTTCATTGCTTGCATTAACAATTACTCCGTTGCCGATATATATACCCACGTGGTCGCTGTACACTATCAGATCCCCGGGCATCGCATTCTCATAGGCAATCGGTACACCGCAGCTGCCTTGTGCATAAGATGAATGAGGCAGGCTGTATCCGAAGTGCCTATAAACAAGCATTGTGAAGCCTGAGCAGTCAGCACCGGTTTCTAATGACTCCCCGCCCCACACATAGGGCATCTTGCCGACATACTTTGAAGCGAATGTGACAACATCCTGTCCGGTCGTGCCGTTGGAGTCCTTGGTCAGGTTATATACCGGCTCTGAGTTGGGACTGTTATACACTATTATTTTCTTCAGCGTAAACTCATTATCAAGCCGGGATACGATACTGCTGTTTACGGCATAGCACCATTCTATCATTCCATGCCCTAAAAACGAATAGATATCGTAATAATCCCGATAGTTTCTTATGACATCAGATGAGTTCGCCGCAGTACCAAGCCCCTTTGCTCCGAAGTCACCGCCGGATGGAGTGTATCCGCATATCTGGTCGGAGTATGATTTAGGAATAGCTATGCCTGTCTGCATCACGCCGAACGGATAAGTGTGTGCTTTAGAGTCTCCCGGAGTGACCGGCACATACACGTCATTGCCCTTACTGTCTTTTAGCACGAGGTCCATTTTAAGATTGCCGTAGCTATACCAGTCGGCATTATTACCTACGCCACCGCTCTTAGAATAATAATCCCTTGCTACGATACCAGGTCCTACGGCAACAAGATACCTGCCGTTTGCTGTCGCGCTTCCTCCGGGCCCTTTCTGCCATGATACCCCTTGATATGAGGACTTCCACTTAGACGGACCAAATTCATAAGAACACCATCTGTCAGTACGGTAAGATGACGAACCCCCAAGAACCGAATTGAAAGCAGAAAATACATCCGCTCCCACACCCTCTACATCAATCTCGTAAGTAGCGTCCGTGCTTTTTTCGGTAGGACCGTCATAGCAGTTCATCCATCCGTCAAAAGTATATGACAGCTTGCCTTTTCCATTATAATCATCAGCAGTACTGTACCATTTATTTGATAGACTGTAGGCTGACAGATCCATATTGGCATAAGCTCCGACAAGGGATGATGTAGAAAGGTTTCTGTAGCTATTATTGTTCTCGCTGTAATCTTCAGTCTTGTAATCCATCACGTTGTCAAGCTTTAAGTAGTTATACGGTGTTTCTCCGTAGATCAGATTATCCTTGTCATTGGGATCGTTCGAGATATAGCCCTTAGTCATCTGGTCGGCGAAGTCGAGCATCCGCTTATTTCTTAGGTTTTGTCCTTGGAATCCATAATCCGTTGTATCAAACTCTTTATCGTCATTGTCGGTTAGCTTTTGGGTAGTGCCATTATGCATGTTGGCATTATCAAAGAAACTGTCAAGCGTCGAGCCGCCGATCTCAAAAAGCTGCTGAACAGATACAGGGTGGATTTTCACTATCCCGTAATATATCTTTACATCATTTATTATTACATGTGATTCACCCACGACCTCCATTGTGTAGAGCTTGCGTAGGCTCTCATCCTTCATCAGTATTTTTTTTAGCTTTTTGGATGTTATCTCATGGCTCTTACTACTAACGCCCTCGTATTTATAACCGTATATGGCGAGGTTTAGGGCGTTCACTATCGTACCGTAATTTACAGTCGAATAAACCGACTGCCAACTCGCACTGTTAGTGTCGCTTAAATGCGATCTTGTAAGCGAATAATCCCAGTTGTTCTGTCTGCAAAGCTGTCTTATCTCGAAAGTCGAAGAATAGTCTTTATAAGACTTGATGAGTGCTTTATCAACGGCTTTTCGGTGGTTTATCATCGAGGAGTCAGCTTCCTTGTCCTTGTTCTTTGCCGTATAGTCCGTAAGATCGGTATCGCCATCATCCCCGAAGCCAAACACGTTAGCAATCACGCCACCTACCTTGACTAATCCTTTTGATATGAGAGAGTCTTTACCGAACGTATTGTAGACCGATTCCACATAGTTGTCATACCATGTCGTGCTCATGACATCCTTCATGGAGTACTGGACAAGCGCACCAGAAAGTGATATGAGCTCGGACGCAAGAATAACAAGCACTATTATCAAGATGATGGGTGCGCCTACAGTTGAGGCGGCTGCTCCGCCGCCCTCTGCTGCACCTGCACTCGCAGTGCCGGAAGCACCTGCTGCGGCGGTACCTTCTGTAGCAGCGGCTTCACCCGATTCAGCTGCGGCAGCAGCAGAGCTGCTCTCCGCAGTTGCTGGGGCAGCAGTTTCAGCAGGTGCTTCTGTGGCAGCCTCAGCCCCAGTTGGTTTATTGTCTGTTGAGGGGGGCTCGGATGTGCCGGTTTCCTCAGGGTGCTCTTTGTCATGCAGCCTTTTCGCAATCCGGTATGCATCATCTGCGGCTTCTGCTGAACCCGGGGGCAGGTTTCTTTCTTGATCATCGTTATAATCCATATTAGAACCTCGTATTTTTGCCCTTTTGAGCCGCCATCTGGACTTCCATCATACCCTCGTTCATAGAGCTTCCTTTTATCTCGGATTCGTATCGTGCAAAGTTCTGAGGAACCTTTCCGTTCTTGAACACGGTCATCTGCTCGTAGCCGTTTATCTTATCTCCTCTTGCCCTCTTGCTGTAATCATATGCGGCAGACCCGAAAGTGGAGTGTCCGACCCATGTACGGTTACCATTTGCATCTGTATGCTGCGTGATAGTGGTATTATTGTCGAGCTTTAATGTATCCGTGACATCACCGAACTGGGCGACCTCGCTGTAAGACGCTCTTGTGCCCTGTATCATAGAATCCCCGCCGCTGACACCAGTATTGTCAGGATGCGTGCCATAAGACTTCTTATATGCTTCGGATGACATGTTACCCATGGTAGATCTTGTATAAACATCCCCTCTTGATGATACATGAGCGATGACATCGTTATTGTTGATAGGCGTGCCGTTAGAGCCTACTGCTCCTCCGTCAGCTCCGTTGTAAATGATGTTGTATCCGCCGTCTTCCGTCTTCATTTTCGATACGTCTGATAGCGATGCGCCGCTTGCATTTATGGTGCCAGAAAGCCCTTTGTTGTCCCAGTCAACCATGTTCTTAGCATAACAGCCCTTGTCACCTAATTCCGACCCGTTAAGTGATGTATTGAGGTCACCGGAGAAGGTGGAAGGCGCATTGCCGTCCTGCCATCCCTCGAAGCTCATATACATACTTGTGCCGTCAGCGTCCTTAAACTTAGCGATAGCATTATCATCGGGTACGGCCGAGATGCCGACATCGGCAACTGCTCCGTTTGCGGTTGTAACAGTTCCATGAAAGCCTCTTGTTCCCCACATGTCATAACCATCTTTGAACTCAAATGTGGAGCCATCTCCGCAGGCGCGCTCTAATGCGTCATTAAGTCCTACGCCGTCAGCGTTCTGCAACTGGGTACTGGACAGGTAGTCAAGCATCTGACTTTTTTGTGCCTCTGTCATGTTGCCGAAAGTCTTGCCGAATGACATGGGATCGGCCGCCATCTGGGATGAGGCTGTTTTAAGTGTTGATGCGCTTAAAGGTTCACTCGAACCAAAGCCTGCCTTTCCAAGTGCTTCGCTGAGCTTACCCATCTTACCTGAAGCTACTGCTTCATCAAGCGCACCTCTCGCCTGATGAGCAGCTGAACCCTGCATAGAGTTCATGACAGACGTAGGATCCACAGGTTTGTTTTGAAGTGCATTTGATGCTGCTATGAGCCCTGCGTTATTTGTGAAGCCTCCGACTGTTCCAAGAGCGTTGCCTACACCTTTTGTCGCACCGGATGCCATCATGAACATAGAGCCTGCCGAAATCGCCACAGAATCTAGAAGGGAGGCTCCAAGATTGGCAGTGCTTAAGCCGAGCCCGCTCATTATCTGTGTTAGCTTAAGTCCGAACTGCACAAATGCTATTACAGCCATCATGCTGACTATAGAATATTTGAGGTAGTACATCATGACGAGGGATGTTACGACCCACAATTTAGTTCCGATCAGAAGCCCTATCTCAAGAGCATACATCATAAGATAATTGACGAATACGTTATGTGTAAGCGAGCTTGCGAAGAAGGCTCCGAACATGGGCGAGCTTATATACAGAGCCATCATCGTTATGTAGTGCTTCACTATCTCGAAAATCAATTTTATGATACTGTAAACGAGCACTATGTACATTATGACCTGAATTATCATGGTCACGATGCCGGTGTTCATCGCTGCCTCGGCTTCGCTATACATGAGCTTTGCAATGGGGTTTATAGAAAATGGATCGGTGTTTGATTTTGAGTCACTCGGATCAATGGTGTTATCTGAAAGAGTCTTCGCTACTTTCTCAAGCGCGGCAGTATTTCCCTTTGTCTTGCCGCTTTTTATGGCATATTCTCCTTTGCCCTCGATGACCTTGACCACGACAGTACTGTAGAAGTTGTTCGAGGCAGTCATCACACTATTCACGAGATGCGGTGCTGTTACAACAAGGATTACAGCGAGTATAAATTTGATTATGACTTGACTCCACGTGTCTTTCATCTCTACTCCGATGGAAAAGAATATGAATAAGAATGAGAAGAAAAATATTCCTATTGCTATAAATATTCCGGCGGCGCGGAAGAACAACATGATGTTAAGCATGTTGTTAAGCCCTGTTTTGGAACCGCCGAGAAGCTCTTGAAAATATGTCGTTGATGGTACAAAGGATGATGAATCTATAACGGATGAAAAACAGGTAAGTATGATTATAGACGAAAGTTTATTTATAAGAGCGCATATCGCATTCAAAAACGCTTGGAGAATCTGAGCCATATAGTATCCTTTCTAAAAATTAAGCCCCTCTCCGCGAATTACGAAGAGAGGCCGTGTTGTTTCAGTGAGGTTTACAAGGGCTAACTAATCAACCCTTGAGTAGCGTCAATCAGATGCGCTGTGTAGTGGTGGGCATTGCCGATAAGATCGACCGTATAATGATGCACTCCCATAACAATGTCATGCGTGCCACCCCTGAAGCTGATTACATTATCTACTGTATTCTCGACTTCCTGCTTGTGCTTAAGTATGATCTTTAGAATGATCGTACCGACAGCAATACTTAAGCCAATACCTTTTGCGGTCTGATCCTTGAGGATGAATAGCATAAACAGCCCAACTCCTAATAGGATGAACCAGTAAGCATCGAATAACCCTGAAAGACTGGTCTCAAGATTGCCACCTGCCTTTTCTCCAAGGTCGAACAGGTCGTCTTTGGCAAAAGCTGTGAGTGAATATGCAAGCGGCGTACCTACTGCGGTCACTAAGGTAAAAATACCTTTCCTTACATTTTCTGAAAGTTTCATATTACACCTCCTGAACAACATTATCCGATGCTTGTAGTATATTATATCATAAAGTCACAGTCAAGTATATTTTCAAAATTGCGTCAAATCCTCAAGCATTTTCTTTTCTTCATCAGTCAGTCCTTCAGTCTGTATAGGTGCCTTTGGAGCAGCGTTATCGGAGACATATACCAGATTGTCTGATTTAATCGGTTTCTGTGTGGGCGCAGTAGGTTCCTGTGTTCTGCTGCCCTGCAATAGTTTAAGCAGAAGCTCCGTGATCTGAGGCTGTATCGGAGTGCTCTCTGCTTTTATAATTTTCTGGAGAGACTTCTTGTCCATTTCTGAAGCATCTTCTAATGTCAGCCCTTTCGACGAGAAGTATGTTTCCATAGCGGATACAACGAGCTCTGTTTGAGAACCCTTGAGCTTCCCGAGTATCGTACATGCTGACCTGTGGGACTGTCTATCCATGTCAAAAAATAGATATTTTCTATTTTCCATGTCACACCCCCAGACCGCGG
>ERZ842401.7108-NODE-7108-length-11611-cov-4.185531_pt1 | contig 11611 bp, 12 predicted proteins | sample MGYA00521270_ERZ842401 | MGnify/ENA primary metagenome ERZ842401 (study PRJEB31892, sample SAMEA3878208) | bioreactor metagenome | biome: Moose rumen | place: Sweden | collected 2011-10 | study: EMG produced TPA metagenomics assembly of the PRJEB12797 data set... | reverse complement strand
CTCCCGAAGCCAGTTGTTGGATGTTCCGCGTCTGGGGCAGAAGGCATATCAGATGGCTGCCGGCTTTTTGCGTATTCCTGGGGCCTCCAATCCTCTGGACAATTCGGCAGTTCATCCGGAACGCTATGCTCTTGTGGAAAAGATGGCAAAAGATGCCGGATGTAAGGTTGCGGAGCTGATAGGCAACAGCCATAAGATAGACCTTCTGCCGCTGGCAAGCTATGCCGGAGAGCAGGTGGGGCTCCCTACGCTGGAGGACATAGCCAACGAGCTTAAAAAGCCCGGAAGAGACCCCCGCGAAGCAGCAAAAGACTTTGAGTTTTCTTCCGAAATAGCTACAATAGAAGACCTTAGAGAGGGCATGGAACTCCCCGGCATAGTTACCAACATTACAGCATTCGGGGCCTTTGTGGATATCGGAATCAAGCAGAACGGCCTGATACACATATCAAATATGGGCCGCCGCTATGTCCGCAGCGCTTCAGATGTGCTCAAGCTCCACCAGCAGGTAATCGTGAGCGTAATGGGCGTTGATCTCAAGCGTCAGCGAATCCAGCTCAGGCTTCTCAAAGGTGCCGGCGGTGAAAATAACTAAATGGGCAGATTGTTATTATATTTGCAACATGGATATGCTTGAAAAACTCGTAGTAATACCAACATACAACGAAAAGGAAAACATAGAGAAGATAATCCGCAAGGTTTTTTCTCTTGATGGCGGCTTCCACATTCTCATAGTGGATGACGGTTCTCCGGACGGTACTGCCGATATAGTAAAGAACCTTCAGGGCGAATTTGAAGGGAGGCTTCATCTTATTCAGAGGAGCGGCAAACTCGGCCTTGGAACCGCATATATAACCGCCTTTGAATGGGCCTTGGAAAAGGGCTATGAATATGTGTTTGAGATGGATGCGGACTTTTCTCACAACCCAGACGACCTGCTCCGCCTCTACGGGGCCTGCAAGCAGGACGGTGCCGATATGTCTGTGGGCAGCCGCTACTGCAATGGGGTGAGCGTAATAAACTGGCCTATAGGAAGGGTGGTCATGAGCTACTTTGCTTCTTACTATGTACGCAAGGTTTTGCGCATGAAAGTCTATGACTGTACTGCTGGTTTTGTATGCTACAGCCGTAAGGTACTTCAGACCATAGACCTTGACAAGGTGAAGATGAAGGGCTACGGGTTCCAGATAGAAATGAAATACACTGCCCACAAGCTGGGTTTCAAAATCAAGGAAGTACCTATAATCTTCATAGACAGAAAAGAAGGCTCTTCAAAGATGAGTTCCGGTATATTCGGCGAAGCGTTCTGGGGCGTAATTGCAATGAAATTCAGAAAGTTCCGCCCCAAAGCTCAAGCATAGAGGCTCTATGGACCTACTCCTGAAGAATGCAACGGTGGTAAACGAAGGGCAGACCTTCAGAGGCAGCGTAGTTGTCAGGGGCGAGCGTATCAGCCAGGTTCTCAGGCAAAAAGATTTTGCATCCGTAAAACTTTACAACGAAGCCGTCCGCAATGCCGCCTCTCTGGCGGAAACCATGGACCTTGAGGGGCTTCATGTTTTTCCCGGTATGATAGACACTCATGTGCATTTCAGGGAGCCGGGCGATGGTTGGGCCGGCAATATAGAGAGCGAGAGCAAGGCCGCCGTACTCGGAGGAGTTACTTCTTTCATGGATATGCCCAACAACATTCCTCCGGCCACTTCAAACGCACTTCTGGAAGACAAATTTGCCAGCGCCGAACAGACTTCTTACGCCAACTATTCCTTTTATCTGGGAGCAACCGGAAACAACCTTGACCAGATACGATCCATCCGGAAAAAACAAGTTTGCGGAGTTAAGGTTTTTATGGGTTCATCTACCGGCAACCTTCTGGTTGACAGGGCAGAAGATATGGAAGACATCTTCCGGTACTGTAGGGTTCCGATAGCTGTTCATGCAGAAGACAACGCAGTCATAGCCTCAAATCTGAGTGCTGCAATCCAAAGGTTTTCCGGCTCCATTCCGCCCCAGATGCATCCAAAGATAAGGAGCCGCTCCGCCTGCCTGAAAAGTTCCGGCCTTGCTGTAGAACTTGCCCTGAAACATTGCGCCAGGCTGCACATCCTGCATATTACCACAAAGGAAGAAGTGCAGATGCTTTCTCAGGTTCAGAATTCCGGACTGATAACGGCCGAAACCTGTCCGTCCTACCTTTGGTTCTGCAGCAAAGACTACAGAAGATATGGCAACCTCATAAAGTGCAACCCGGCCATAAAGGATGTGGAAGATATGCTGGAGCTGCGCAAAGCTCTCAAAAACGGCATTTTGCAGACTGTGGGCTCAGACCATGCGCCGCATCTTCTGAAAGACAAGCTGAAGCCTTATAATCAGTGTCCTTCCGGCATACCGCTGATCCAGTATGAGATGCAGATGATGCTTGCCCTGGCAAAAGAAGGAGTTTTTGCCCTTGCCGACATCGCTGAGAAAACAAGCCATAATCCGGCACGTTGCTTTGCCATAAAAGACAGGGGTTTCATAAGAGAGGGCCAATATGCTGACCTTGCAATTGCAGATCTCAGCCGCCCGGCCTCCACAGACAGTCCGGCAGCAATGTGCCGCTGGAGTCCGTTTTCCGAGGAGGGCATCTGCATAAGAGGTAAAGACGGAAAGGCCAAAAGGAAGAACGGCTTTCCTTGTTCAATAGTGCACACAATGGTAAATGGCTGTTTTGTAGTGCGTAACGGCTTGCTCACCGGCAAAAGGCGCAGCAGGCGGCTGATGTTTGACAGATAAAATTATGACAAAGACCAAGGGCCTGTTCAAGGCTTACATATTTGCTCTGATTGCCATTACGGCCTGGGGGTTCTCCTTTGTATGGGAAGACTTCCTGATAAAGAACAATATAGAGATATTCACATTCATATTTGAAAGGATGATTGTAGCGGCCCTGATTCTCTGGGCAGTAGGTGGGGCGCTGGGCAAGATCCAGAAAATCCGCAAGGGGGATATGAAATACATGTTCCTTCTGGCCTTTGGGGAGCCGTTCATTTATTTCCTCGGCGAAAACTTTGGCATCAAATACACTTCTGGAGTGATGGCGGCCATCATAATTGCCACCATTCCGCTTTTCTGCACCGTAGTGGACCGCTTCCTCTACAAGTTCAGGCTGACTCTTCAAAAGGTTCTGGGATGCCTGCTTTCTCTGATTGGAATTGCGTTGTTCATGATGGAAAAAGCCGGTGCCGGAAGTTCTCAGCTCAAGGGGATATTGCTTCTGCTGTTCTTTGCCGTAGGAGGCTCACTCATATACAGTTACATAACCAAGAAAATGATCAGCAGCTACAATGCCCTAACCATAGTCACATATCAGTTCTCCTTTGGAGCGGTGCTGTTTCTGCCCCTGTTTCTGCTGTTTGGGCTCAAGGGGCTTACGCCGGAGTTCTTTTCCGTAAGCGTTCAGTCCAAGGTGTTTGCCCTGGCCATAATCTGCTCCTGCATCTGCTTTGGACTTTGGGCCTATTGTACAGGAAAACTGGGAGTTACAAGGGTGAGTATCTTTTCTGCGCTCATTCCTCTGGTAAGCGCCGCCGCATCCTACTTTCTTTATCCGGGGCAGGAAAGTTTCACACTGCTCAAGGTTGTAGGCATATTGCTTACCATAGCCGGAGTCATAACGGTGCAGGTTGTTAAGGATGTGAGGGTTGCAGCAATAGCCGCCGCCTTGCTTCTGACCATTTCGTGCAGGCAGGGCAAATCATATAAGGATTCTGCTCCTATGGTTGAAGAAGCAGAATTTGCGGACCTGAACTTTGACGGATATGAAGATCTTTTCCAGAGGCAGGAAGACGGTGTATGTTTCCTCTACGACCCCAAGGCAGAAAAGTATGTAGAATGTCCTTCTTTCAGCGACATAGCCTTCAAGGCTTCTGTTTCGGTATATCCGGAGCAGAAGTATCTGGTTACCATGCACTATGCTCCGCATACATCGGAAACCGCCTTTTTCATGTATGTCTTTGAGGGCGGCAAGTTCCTCAGCAAAGGCAATATAACCGAACATGAAGGCAAGTGGAAGGAGTATGACGGCAGCGGCAACTTGGTTCACGAAGCCGATTTGCCCGAAGGTCTGTCTCCGGTATGGTCCGATTACATCAATCTTACCATGGCTCAGTAGCAACTGGCCTTTCTAAGCCCAAATCAGAAGTCCGGCGCAGATGATGGCTCCGGTTACAAACAAGTCTATGAGGCAGAAACCCATAATGTCTCTGGCGTTCAGCTTGGCTATGGCAAGGGCAGGCAGCGCCCAGAATGGCTGAATCAGGTTGGTCCAGGCATCTCCCCAGCTGATGGCCATGCCCGTAAGCCCCGGATCTACATCCAGTTGGGCTCCGGCTGTGAACATTATAGGGGCCTGAATTGCCCAGTGGCCTCCGCCTGACGGAACAAACATGTTCAGAACTGCTGCGCAGAGGAAGGTCAGAAGAGGGTAGGTGGTATGGTTTGATATAGATATGCAGGCGTTGCTGACCTCCGTTCCAAGGCAGATTCCGCTTTCTCCCGTACCCATGATGATTCCCATGATACCGGCATAGAAGGGGAACTGGAGCAGTATTCCGGAAGCTCCGGTGGCGCTCTTTCCAAATGCCTTTACATAAGACAGAGGATTTCCGTGGAGCAAGATGCCCGCAAACAGGAAGAGCATGATTACAAAGTTGAGGTCTATGCTTCCGCCCTTAGCCAGTTTAATGACCAGAAACGACAGGCCCATCAGCGATATTATCCAGCTGAGTAACCTGCTGTTTTCCAGGTGCTCGGCCGGAGAAGAAGCCTTGGCCTTGGGAGCCGGGGAATCTTCGTTTAAAAGCTGAGGGTCTATGGCAATTACATTGTCTGCCTTAGGATGCATCACAGAGTTTACAAACACCAGAGCAACTATGATGAGGGCTACCATTACAAGGTTATGAGGGTCAAGTATGGTGCTGGAAATAGGTATGGGATTTTCCACTGCGCCTCTTGTAATTTCCTTAAGGCCGGAACCAGGTGTTGCCATAGTAAGCGGTATGCTTCCGGAAAGGCCGGCGTGCCATACAACAAATCCGCTGTATGCGGAAGCTATCAGCAGGCGGTAATCTACTCCGCGCAGCTTCTTGGCTATTTCCTTTGCAAAGATGACTCCCACAATCAGTCCGAACCCCCAGTTGAGCCAGCAAGCCACTGCGGATATGCCTGTTACAAGTGCTATTGCCGCAGCCGGAGACTTTGGAATTGAGGCCAGGCTGCTTATGCCTTTCTTGACTATAGGAGCCGATGCAAGGGTTGAACCGCAGACCAGCACCAGAGCCATCTGCATGGCAAACGCCAGAAGAGACCAGACTCCGTTGCCCCAATGCTCTATGACTTCAACGGGAGTCTGCCGGCAAACAGGCATGGCTATGCATGCGGCAATCAGGGTAAGTATGATGGCAAAGATGAACGGGTCCGGAAGGTATTTTTGGACCAGTTTTACACAGGCTTTTATTATTCTCTGAAACATAGCACTTTATTTATGTCCATGCAAAGATACTCAATTAAGGCATATTATGTTCTTTTGGAAAATTAGTGTCGTTTTCTGTTTTTTTGCTTAAAATTTATTCCCGATATTTTTCCTTGACTTGAAAATTTGTTATATTTGTTTCACCGATTAATATAAAAGCAAACAGTAATTTTTTACAGAAAATATGAAGAATCTAGATTGGGGAAAGATGTCTTTTGCATATACAAAGACAGATTACATCATTTACAGCACATTCAAAGACGGAAAATGGTCTGCACCCGTGCAGACCGCCGATTTCAACGTGGCACTGAGTGCATACGCAGGTGTTCTGCACTATGGATCTTCCTGTTTTGAAGGCATGAAGGCCTTCAGGGATGTCAATGGAAAGGTACGCCTGTTCCGCCCTGAGGAAAACGCAAAGAGGATGATCCGCAGCGCAAAATTCCTGGATCTTCCGGCTCCGAGTGTTGAGCAGTTTGTAGAAATGTGCATAATGGCCGTAAAAGCCAACGCAGAATATATTCCGCCGTTTGAAATTGCAACATCTTCGCTTTATCTGAGGCCTTTGCTCATAGGCAGCAACCCTCAGCTCGGCATACGTTCTTCCTCTGAGAGTACATTCATAGTAATGGCCTCTCCTGTAGGAACTTACTCTGGAGACAAGATTCTTGTTCCGGGTACCGCAGTTGTTGGAAGAAACTATGACCGTGCCGCTCCAAACGGCAGCGGAAGCTACAAGATAGGAGCCAACTATGCCCAAAGCCTGCATCCTTACAACATAGCCCATAAGCAGGGCTACAGGGAGCTTCTGTTCCTGGATGCCAAGACCAATTCTCTGATAGAGGAGTTCGGCTCTTCCAACTTCTTTGCAGTCAAGGGTAATACATACATTACTCCGGACAGCCACAGCGTTCTTCCTTCAATTACCAACGCCAGCCTCAGAACCGTAGCGGCAGACCTTGGAATGAATGTGGAAATGAGACCTATACCGCTTACCGAACTGGCCGAGGTAGATGAAGTGAACTCCTGCGGCACGGCAGTGGTAATAACTCCTATATGCAGGGTTGACGACAAAATCCGCCTGGAGGATGAGCAGCCGAGCCATGTATATCAGTTCAAGGACGAGTGCGGAGCAAAATCCCGCGCCCTCTATGAGCAGATAGTTGGCATACAGAGAGGCCTGCTGGACGACCGCTTTGGCTGGACTATGTTTGTAGATTGCTAACACTGAGAAAATCAGCAGAATGACCGCTCAGGACCTGGAAGTCATACTCAGAGATGAGGGTGCAGACAAAGCCATCGCGGAGGCAGAAAAATATATTTCTTCCTCTGCAGAAGACCTGGACTTTGCCTACTATATCCTGGGCAATTCCTACCGCAAGAAGGGCGATTGGCAGGGAGCCATAAACAACTACCTGCAAGCCATGGCAATAAATCCCCAAAGTCCTGCAAAGCAGGCTTATGACATGGCAAACGACATTCTCAACTTCTTCAACAAGGATATGTACAACCAATAGAACTCAAACCAAACTAAATACATTACTATGGCTAAGATGAAAGGTGCGACCGTAATCAACACCGAGCGCTGCAAGGGATGCGGCTTGTGTGTGGTTGCGTGTCCATTCCAGGTTCTGGCTCTTTCAGACAAGAGCGTGAACCGCAAGGGGTACAACTTTGCCGTCACCGTAAAGGAAGACACTTGCACGGGCTGTACCTCATGCGCTGTAGTTTGTCCTGACGGATGTATCACCGTTTACCGTAAAAAGGAGGAATAAATTATGGCAGAACAGGAAATTACTTTAATGAAAGGCAACGAGGCAATTGCTCATGCAGCCATTCGTTGCGGATGTGACGGATATTTCGGATATCCGATCACCCCTCAGTCCGAGGTGCTCGAAACCCTTGCCGAGCAGAAACCTTGGGAAACTACCGGAATGGTGGTGCTTCAGGCTGAGAGTGAAACTTCTTCTATCAATATGGTTTACGGCGGTGCCGGATGCGGAAAGAAGGTGATGACTTCTTCTTCCAGCCCCGGTATCAGCCTCATGCAGGAAGGTCTTTCTTACATGGCCGGCTGCGAAATCCCATGCCTTGTAGTAAATGTCAGCCGCGGAGGCCCAGGTCTTGGAACCATCCAGCCCAGCCAGGCAGACTATTTCCAGAGCTGCAAGGGCGGCGGACACGGAGACTATCACCTTATAGTCCTTGCTCCTTCTTCCGTTCAGGAAACCGCAGATTTTGTGGATCTTGCCTTTGAACTGGCTTTCAAGTACCGCAACCCTGCAATGATTCTTTCAGACGGCGTAATAGGCCAGATGATGGAAAAGGTTGTTCTGCCTCCGTTCAAACCCAGAAGAACCGAGGAGCAGATTCTCAAAGAGTGCCCTTGGGCTGCAACCGGCAGGCCGAAGACCCGCCAGCCTAATGTCATTACTTCGTTGGAACTGGATCCTGCAAAGATGGAGGAAATAAACATCCGCATCCAGAAGAAATATGCTCAGATTCAGGAGAATGAAGTAAGATTTGAGGAATTCATGCTGGAGGATGCCGAATATGCCATCTGCGCATTCGGTTCCGCTGCCAGAATTGCCAAGAAGGCTATTGAGGATGCAAGAAAGGAAGGCATAAAGGTTGGCCTTCTCCGTCCTATCACCCTGTGGCCTTTCCCTTACAAGGAAATAGAAGCCCTCTCGCACAAGGTTAAGGGCATTCTTTCCCTGGAAATCAACGCCGGCCAGATGGTGGAGGATATCCGCCTTGCTGTAAACGGGCGTATTCCTGTAAATCACTACGGACGTTTGGGAGGAATCATTCCTGCTCCGGACGAGGTAGTTGGCGAACTTAAGAAAATGATGAAATAAGGAGGATGCGTTATGGATATCAAAGAAATAATACAACCCGAAAACCTGGTGTACAAAAAGCCTGAGCTTTTGAACGATACACCCATGCACTATTGCCCGGGATGCAGCCACGGCGTTGTGCACAAGCTTATTTCAGAAGTGATTGCAGATATGAACATGGCCGATAAGACCGTGGGAGTTTCTCCCGTAGGATGCGCCGTGTTTGCCTACAAATACATAGATATAGACTGGGAAGAGGCCGCTCACGGAAGAGCTCCGGCACTGGCAACCGCCATCAAGAGGCTGTGGCCGGACCGCCTGGTGTTCACTTATCAGGGCGACGGCGATTTGGCATGTATCGGTACCGCCGAAACAATCCACGCCCTCAACCGCGGCGAGAACATCACCATAATCTTCATTAATAACGCCATTTACGGTATGACCGGAGGTCAGATGGCTCCTACCACCCTTTTGGGAATGAAGACAGCTACCTGCCCTTACGGAAGAGATGCAAAGCTTCACGGCTATCCTCTCAAGATTGCCGACATAGCCGCCCAGCTGGAGGGTACCTGCTATGTAACCCGCCAGAGCGTACATTCGGTAGCTGCCATCAACAAGGCCAAGAGAGCCATCAGAAAGGCCTTCGAGTACAACATGGCAGGCAAGGGCTCTTGCCTTGTAGAGATGGTTTCTACCTGCAACTCAGGCTGGAAGCAGTCTCCGGTAAAAGCCAACAAGTGGATGGAAGAGAACATGTTCCCATTCTACAACATCGGTGACCTCAAAGACATTAACCAATAAAAGGAGCGTAAGATGAAACAGGAAATAATTATTGCCGGATTCGGTGGACAGGGAGTTCTGTCCATGGGAAAGATCCTTGCTTATTCCGGACTTATAGAAGGCAAGGAAGTTACTTGGATGCCAGCTTACGGTCCCGAGCAGAGGGGCGGTACCGCCAATGTGACTGTAATAGTCAGCGATGAGGAGATCTCTTCTCCTATCCTTTCTACCTACGACACGGCCATCATCCTCAACCAGCCTTCAATGGAGAAGTTCGAGAAGACTGTAAAGCCTGGCGGAACCCTCATCTATGACGGTTATGGAATCAGCATCCCTCCAACACGTACCGATATCAATATCTACCGTGTAGATGCTATGGATGTTGCGGCCAAGATGAACCTGATTAAGATCTTCAACATGATTCTTCTGGGTAGCTATCTCAAGCTTCATCCTATCGTGCAGATAGAGAGCGTGCTGAAGGCCCTGAAGAAGACTCTTCCGGAAAGGCATCACGGTCTGATTCCTCAGAACGAAGAGGCTATCAAGAAAGGAATGGAACTTGTAGGTTAAACTTTAGTTATTTACGACATGGAACTGTGGCATGTGTGGCTGATAGTGGCCCTTGCGTTTTTCATCCTTGAAATATTCACTACCGGCGTTGCTGTGATCTGCTTCTCTTTCGGAGCGGTTGGTTCATGTGTGGCTGCCCTGTGCGGGGCCAACCTGACCTGGCAGGTGATTATATTCGCGATAGTTACCTTGCTGAGTTTCATATTCATACGTCCGATGCTCATCAAGCTTTTCTACAAGAAGGGCAAGGATGATGTCAAGACCAATGCCGATGCCCTTATCGGGCGTAGGGGTATCGTTTCCGAGGCTATAGACCCGGCAACCGGAGCCGGCAGGGTAAAGGTGGACGGAGACGACTGGAAAGCCGTCAGCGCCGATGACCAGCCGATAGAACTTGGAGCCAGGGTAAAGATCCTCAAGCTCGACAGCGTTATAGTAACTGTCAAGAAAACAGATGCATAAAGTTTATTAACCTCAAAAAACAATAGTCATGATATTTGGCATGGAACCAATTACACTTATACTGATCGCGATAATCGTGATTGTGGTATTGATCGTACTGTCTGGAATCAAGGTCATCCAGCAGTCTGAGACAAAAATCGTTGAAAGGCTCGGTAAATACCATGCGACTCTTCCTTCCGGCATAAACATCATCTGGCCCATAATAGATAAGCCCAGAAAGGTTTATATCAGGAAAGTGATAGAAGGCTATGATGGAAGCGCCCATGTAATCATGCGCCAGAGCGACAAAATTGACCTCAGGGAGCAGGTTTTTGACTTCCCTAAACAGAGTGTCATTACCAAGGACAATGTAACCACAACAATCAACGCTCTGCTTTATTTCCAGATTACGGACCCTATGAAGTCTGTGTATGAGATAGACAACCTGCCTTATGCAATTGAAAAACTCACTCAGACAACTCTTCGTAATGTAATAGGCGAACTTGAACTGGACCAGACCCTTACATCCAGAGATACCATCAACTCCAAGCTCAGGGCTGTTTTGGATGAGGCTACCAACAAGTGGGGTGTTAAGGTTAACCGCGTTGAGCTTCAAGACATTACTCCTCCTATCAGCGTCCGCGATGCAATGGAGCAGCAGATGCAGGCCGAGCGTGAAAGGCGTGCCAAGGTCCTCAAGGCATCCGGAGACAAGGAGAAGGCAATCCTTGAGTCAGAAGGTCTGAAAGAAGCCCAGATTAACCGTGCTGAGGCAGAAAAGCAGACCAAGATTCTTCAGGCTCAGGGTATCGCTGAGGCAAAAGTTCTTCAGGCAAACGCCGAGGCTGAAGCTATACGCAGGATTGCCGAGGCCGTTAAGGAGAGCAATATGTCTCCTGCCAGCTATATGCTTGCAGACAAGTACATAGCCACCCTCAAGGAGATGGTTTCCGGCAAGGATAACAAGACTGTTTACCTGCCTTACGAAGCCTCCAACCTGCTGGGCTCCATCGGAACCATAAAGGAACTGTTCAAGAACCAGTAAGTGAAAAAGACAGAGAAATACACCCAGCTGCTTCCTCAGCTGAAAGCTCTGACAGTAGGTGTGAACAACAACATCGGAGTTCTTGCCAATGCTGCCGCCCTGATTCATGAATCCATGGGTTTCTTCTGGACCGGCTTCTATCTTGTCAAGGACAACATCCTTCAACTCGGCCCGTTCCAAGGTCCTGTTGCCTGCTACACAATTCCTTACGGCAAAGGTGTATGCGGCACGGCCTGGAAGGAGGGCAAGACTCTGGTAGTCAGGGATGTTGAGGATTTTCCAGGCCATATTGCCTGCAGCAGCCTCTCCCGCAGCGAGATAGTAGTTCCTGTCTTCAAAGAAAACAAAATAATAGGGGTTCTTGACATAGACAGCACCGATGTAGGAACATTTGACAATACGGATCAACTGTATCTTGAGCAG
>ERZ842401.7107-NODE-7107-length-11611-cov-15.887677_pt1 | contig 11611 bp, 10 predicted proteins | sample MGYA00521270_ERZ842401 | MGnify/ENA primary metagenome ERZ842401 (study PRJEB31892, sample SAMEA3878208) | bioreactor metagenome | biome: Moose rumen | place: Sweden | collected 2011-10 | study: EMG produced TPA metagenomics assembly of the PRJEB12797 data set... | reverse complement strand
CAACCTCTCCGGCATCGGCCTCGTCTCCACCGCCTACATCCCCAAAGCCTTCCTGAAGGCTATAGTCGAATAACCTCTCCTCTTCTTCCGATTAACATGGGCTATTTCTATCGAATCGACTACACTAAGCATACCGACCGGGAAATCATCGCGAAGATTCTAGCCGTCCCGCATAACGAGGAGGCTGCCGTCTTCCTGCTCTACACCCGCTACGACCCCCTGCTGCATCGGATTTACTTCTCCCTTTCGAAGAGCGGATACTGGTACGACGACTGCGTCGACGAACTGTTCATCCACCTCAAGGGGAAAGACGGGGAATGGCAGACCCTGGCCACCTACGCGGGCCGCAGCACCTTCGGCTGCTGGCTCAAGCGTGTGGCGCACCATAAATTCATCGAAATCCTTCCCCGGCTGATAGAAAAAGACCCCGGCGTCACATCTATAGATGGTGACGACCTCAGAAATCCCGGTGTGCAGCTGCCCGACGGAGGCGAGGAGGATTACGAACGTCGCCAACGGAAAGTAATGCTTATGGAAGCTATAGGACAACTGAAAGACGACGACCAGCGCTTTGTGATACTGAAGCGGCTGGAAGGATACGACAGCAAGGAGATAGCCCTCCTACTACAAAAAAAGTGGCAGCGGCTGGGCATCGTAAAGTATGGATATAAGAAAAACAGCAAAGAAAAACACATCGTCGTGCCCGATGCCGCATACGTCGACATCCGTACGCAAAGGGCAAAAGAGAATCTGAGGACCATTCTTGCCGAAATGATATGAAGGAAATGAATATGGAAATAACAGACAGCCTGTTGGCTGCATACGTCGAGGGAAATGTCACCCAGACAGAACGTGATGCCGTACGCCGCTACCTGACCGACCATCCCGAAGAGCTGGAAACGCTGACCATAATGATGGACGAGGACTATGAGCTGGATGCCGATGATGATTCTGGCGTTTCGGACATAGCCCATATCTCCGCAGCCGGTTCCTTCTCCGCCCTCTGCTACAGTGCCGCAGCTTTCGTCCCACACCACGTGCCGACGAAGCACATCATAGAGACTCCCGGCCACGCAGACAGAGGCACCTTCAGCCAACGCCTGAACACCCTCCTGGACGAAATCGACCTATAACCAGGAAACTTTTAGCGTAATTATCAAAATAATGCGTAACCTTGCACGCCAAACCGACAGGCACGGTGTGCGATACAGATAACAAAAGCAAATGGCGACGCTGAGAACATATACCGAAGACCTCTATATAGCGAGGTCGCTCATCAACCGCGATGAGACGGTTACGCGTCGCTACTTCTATGAGCAATGCTACACCCTTTTCAGATCCATCTTGTCAAAGTGTTCTGTAATTAACAAAATATCAATATATTGTAATATAATTTAATTAAAAATTAACGCGCCAGAATTAATTAACTATTAAATTTAAAAACATGTATAAATTTAGTTTATTTGGAAAGAAAGATGCCGCTACAGAAGTGTTTGGCGAACCAGGTAACGGAACAGAGGCAAATCCTCGTTTAGAAATCTATCAAGGGTATGATAGCACTTGTGCCATCAGAAGTCAACAAATCATTTTGCGTGACTATGGTATAGATATGTCGCAAGAGGATTTGATTGCTTTTGCTGAGCAAAATGGATGGTACTCCGAAGAAACGGGAACTCCTATGGGATATGTTGGGTATATCTTAGAGTCAGCAGGCGTGAGTGTACATCAGCAATTAGATTCAACAATTTATGACTTGATAAATGAATTGGCACAAGGACATCGTGTCATTGTTGGTGTTGATTCTGGTGAATTATGGGCAGATCGCAACGGAAGTATTGGCGACAAATTAAAAGAGTTTTGGGAAGATTTGTGGCATGGACAAGAAGGTGCAGATCATGCATTAATTGTTGCTGGTGTCGAGGTTAATCCCAAGGATCCATCAGATGTTACTGTAATATTGACAGATCCGGGTACAGGAGATTTAAGAATAGAATATTCATTGGATGACTTTATGGATGCGTGGGAGGATTCACATTGCTTCATGGTCGCCACTGATACTCCAGCACCATATCAATATGATGAAACAAGGGGTGTGATGATACCGTCTAACTTTGCTTACGAACAGTTTACCAACGATAATAGTTACCCACTCTCCGATAATGCCCTTTACATTCCCGAAGGTTATTCTGCATACTATGATGAGGGTCACTTGAACAGTGTGGGACACGATGATGACGGAAATGAAATATCATACGACCAATTTAGTTCTGTTCACAGCAAATATAGGCAAGTTCTGAGGGGTGGTATTTCTAATATTGGACAGGATCATTTTGACAAGAAAGGGTTTGTTGATGCTTTAAAAGGATTGTTTGGACATCATCCAGAAGACCTCGAACCTGAACCGAATCCCGAACCTGAACCGAATCCCGAACCTGAACCGAATCCCGAACCCGATATTGATGAAGGAATAGATATGGATGATGACGATGAGTAGAACTCGCCAAATCATTAACATAACGATTAATTAAAGAAATTAAAGAAATAATGGACACAATAGCTGAAAACTCAAAGATAAAAGATGCTGTTCTTGAAATGATGAACAGCATGCAAGAGTTTGTGAACAAATACCCCAAAGCAGAACTTCCTGAACCCGCAAACGATTTTATTCTTGCAAAAGAACTATTGCAAAAGGGCGAATTTAATCTTGCAGTATGTGGAAAAGTAAAAAATGGGAAAAGTTCTCTAATTAACGCCTTTATTGGTAGAGAATTACTTCCTGTTTGTACAGATGTTGCCACTTCGCGGGTTTTTAAAATCTCCAATGCAAATGAGGATAGTTTTTATGTTGTGTATGCGAATGGCGACAAGAGTCAAATAAAAGAGGAACAACTTGCTTCGTATGGTTCGCAAGCCACTATAGATAATGCGGGAATAGTTGATGCAGACAAAACAATTGCATATATTGAAGTAAACACCAAGTTGGACTTTTTACCCGAAGGAGTCTCTATAATAGATACACCTGGCATCGGATCCACGTATCCACAACATACGGATATCACAAAGCAGTATCTTCGGATGGCTGATGCTGTTTTATTTGTAGCAAATCCTACTCCTTTGGAGAAAATGGAGGTTGAGTTTTTAAAAGAGGTTGTTGCAATTACTCCAAACATTATGTTTGTTACGACCAAGATTGACGAAAACGGCAGTGAAAGCGTTGAATCCACATTGAAAGACAATGTAGAAAAAATAACTAATAGTATAGGTGACAAAATGTATCGCAATGTCAATATGTTGACAATGTCAAGCACGATACTGTTGGATGCTGCCAAAACTAATGATAGAGAGGTTTCTGACTTCAATCTATTAATGTCTGGATTTGAGACCGTAAAAAGTGAAATGTTAAAGACAATCTTCCTAACTCAAGGGTATTACAGAGCGGGTGTGGCTTATAATTCACTTGTAAAGTACTATCAGATTATTCTTGGTTCACTAAATAATAGGCTTGATGCCGCTAGAAAGTCTGGAGCAGATTATGAACGATTACGTCAAGAATACGACGATGCTCGAGAAATGTTTGTAAACAAAATGGGCGAAGACAGACGACGCAGTGTATTGAATGAGGTTGAAATGATACTAAAAACCATGGATTATGATTTTAACCAAATATTTGCGGCAAACGGGGATTTCATAAAAGGATATGAGAACGATATAGATGCTCTTTCTTCAGAGACAATAAATGGGTATGGCGATGGACTTGGAGATAAATTAGTGAATGAACTCCAAAGCAGGTGGAATAAATTGACGAGTATGGTGTATGATAAAATGGTGGATGCTGTTAACAAATACAACGAAGATTGTCAAATGGCAATACCAGATAGTATACGCATCCTGAATCCTGACAAAAACGACCCTAATCTGCCAGATGTAACGTTCAAAGATAAAATGGCTGCTGCAAGAACAGAGATGCTGACAGCAGGTATGATTTCTACGGCAGCAACGACGGTCGTTAGTGCGGCCTGGTATTTTTTCCCTGCTGTTGTGGCACCAGCCCTTCCCGTATTAGCACCCGTTCTTGTTGTACTTGGTGTTGGTACATTGTTATGGGGCGCAGTGAGTGGTAGGAAAATAGCTATTGATAGACAACTCACAAAAAATAAAACCTCACTGAAAAATTATGTACATGAAACAGTCACGGCATGCAAAAAACAGTTGGTAGAGACTTCGTTGCAAAATGGGAAATACCAATCCCTCTATCAAGGTTTTGCAGCATCAGTTCGTCAACAAGCACAGATGTCTGTTACTGATATTTATGAGAAATACAAGAAAGAGCTTGATGCAATGAAGAAGACCTTAACTGAATCACGACAGAATCCGCAGCTTATCCCAGCATTGGAGCAGATGATTAATGAATGGCAAGCAAAGAAACAAGGGATTCAAGACATCAAAAAGAATTTGGAAACAGTCAATATAGATTAATCTATGGCTACGCTTGGAATTGACTTTGGAACTTCTTTTTGTACTGTCTCTTGGATAAACCCCAAGAGCGGAAAACCTGAAGCTGTCGTCTTCGATGGCGATGCCACAGTAAAAATGCCTTCGGTAATGCTTGCCACAAAGGATGGATTCCTTCTCGGATACGAGGCTGCCAGCTATCTTGATGGTTTGTATAAGCAGCCCCCTCATGTGCGCATGGAGTATATGGCCAACTTTATTCCTTCCCTGAAAAGGATATTAGACCCCAATGCGACTGAATTCTTTTTCGACAAGGAATATTCCCATCTTGATTTATTGAAAATATTTTTCAAGCATCTGATTAACAAAGCATTACTTCATTGTGGAAGTAATTGTTGTGTGGACAAGATAGTGTATTCCCACCCAGTTGATTTTCCACAATCAAAGGTAGCAATGATGGACCAAGCTTTCCATGAATTGGGATACAATAATATTGAAAAGATGTATGAGCCGGTTTCTGCTGTTAACGGATATAATGTCGATCACCTGGTTCAGGAGGGAGAGGGCATTTTGGTTTTCGATTATGGCGGAGGAACTATCGATGTGGCTTTTGTCAAAAATGTACATAATGAGTTCAAGGTTGCCACTCCTCCCAAGGGGGACAGTAAATGTGGTGGTAAGGATCTTGATTATCTGCTTTATGAAAATCTTCGTAATGCTGTCCAAAGGGAGTTTAATTTCGATATTTCAGTAGATGGAACGATAGATTATACAATCCTCAATCTATGCGAATATCTAAAAAAACAGTTTGGTGGAGATAATGATGCCTATGAGATTCCAGTGATGATAATGATCAAAGGCCATCCCCAAACATACAATTACAGATTAAGTCGCGAAACATTCAATAATATAATTTACCAAAAAGTATACGATGCTGTAACGGTTGCCAAGAAAGTAGTTCAAGATGCTACTAGTAAAAACTACAAGGTTGAAAAAGTCCTTATGATTGGTGGTAGTTCACGCCTAAAGTTATTGCAAGATTTATTAACTGAAGTTGTTGGAGATGCCGTCATAGAAACTTGTGGAGAAAGAGACATCGTTGTGGCATTAGGTTTAGTAAGGAATATTACAGATAATACTGAAGACCTTGGCGATATTAGTGCTCCAATGCTGGAACCTCGTGTTTTTGTCAAAAATTCAAGATTAGAAGAAATCAGGAAAATGTATAGAGATTCACTCAATAACAAAAACTCAAAGTAATGGATATTTTAATGATTGGACATAGCCGTTCTGGTAAAACCAGCTATATGGCAGGATTGTACAAACAATACGGCGATAAAAAAGACGGTATAGGAATTTGGACATCTGATTCTTCAAAAAGAGCCAGATTGACAAAAATTGCAAACAATATTTCAAAAGGGATATATCCGTCAGGCACTGACATATCTTCGGAGTATAATTTTTGGTTGCAAATCAACGACAAATTAATCATTCCTTTCAATTGGTATGACTATCGAGGAGGCGCTCTTTCTGAGAACTCAAAAAGTTCAAGAGATGCAAAAAATCTTATTGATCGTATTGAGAGAGCAGATGCACTGATTGTTTTCTTAGATGGCGAAAAAATCGTTTCGGAAACAGATGACGAATTGGAAGATGATTATGAAATATTAATGTGGGCAATTCAGAAAGCAATGGCAAATAAACATATTGACAACTATTTTCCAATCTCATTTGTCATTACAAAAGGTGATATGTATTCTGATTACTCTCCTTTATACAACTCAGATGGATTGCAGTTTTTCATGCCATTATTTGATAATATTAAGAATGGAAATACTGCTGCCGGAATGATATCCGTGTGCGAGGTCGCAAAATCAGGTATATACAATATTTTCCCCCCGCTATTGTTTTCTCTTTACTATGGTATGCCGGATTATATTCAAAGACAAAAGTCTGAATACAACTCTGAGATAGAATCCTGTAATAGGAAGATAGAACAATTAAATGAATTAATACCAACGTATACAGGACACGCATTAGTGGCTATCTGGAATGCACTTACCGATGACAATCACCAGTCACAGCTTGACAAGCATCGTGAAATGAAAAGAAAAATCGAGAAGCAAATCGAAGAAATACAAGATAAAAAGAAAAAATTAGCCTACCTTGACTCCTTGAAGGATGATATGAAAGAGGCTTTAGATTCTTTTGTTGAAAAGGATATCATAATGGCATTTTAATAAGTTCGAGTATGAAACAGATTAGTATTATCGGCCTTTCTCGTGCTGGCAAAACATGTTATATGTATGCTATGGCCAAAACAATGAAGCGCGGAGTAAATGGAATCACAATTTTTGCACCAGATGATAATCTTCGTGACCAATTGGATATGGGTTGGCGCAAAATACGAAGAGAAGGAAGGTGGCCAAGTGGAAGCGACAAAGTAACGCGTTGCAATTTCAACTGTATGCTAAACCTAAGAAGTGTACTTGATTTTTGCTGGGATGATTTTAAAGGAGGTACACTCAATAGTTTTAATGAAATAGACAGGAAATTTAGAACAGAATTTTATAGGTATTTACAGGATTCTGATGGAATGATTTTTTTCATTGCAGCCGATATGGTCAAGCGAATAATGAACAAGGAAGAAGATTCTGATTATGATTGGGATGATCTAGAAAAACTAAATGAAATTTTTAGCAAAATCGGGGAAAAACTAAAAAAAATACCGATTACAATTGCTATTACAAAAAGCGACCTACTTGACAATAAAGTAAAACCGGCATTGTTCGAAATGATTAGAGAATTGTTCCCTCCTTTATTCGAAGTTAATAATCAAATAAAGACATTGATTGTACCTGTAAGTTTGGGCGAAAACTTGGGTAATGGAGAGCAAAACCAGCCTGTATCAGGTACGATATTTGCTGATCCCAAAGAAGGTAATATACATTTGCCGATAATGTTCAATTTGTATCATTACCTAAAAGAATATATTTCTGAAACACGTGATGAGATAGCATCTTTGAAAAAGGATTTGTCAAATAAATCTTCAAGCATTAATGTTGCAAACAATCATGGGGGATTATGGCGGTGGTGGAACGGATATGATCTTGATGATTTGCAAAGTGATAAAAGAAGGTTGGAAGCGGAATTGCGTGATACAGAGTCAACACTTTCTCAATATGAAAGAGATTTAGAGCAAGTTCGCAGAGAGTTTACGAAAGATTGTCAATATTTTGTAAATGGAGTTCTTCAAAAATTATAATTATGGAGAAACACTTATTCATTTATTCCAGGACGAGACGATTTGATTATCGTTTGATATATACTCCAGACAGTACATTCGTCCCCGATGATATACGATGGAAATTCATAGACTTTGTTAGGGAAATACTCAATGAAGACAATGTCCTTAATGGAGATATAGTTGAGCCACGGTGGGGAATATATAAATATGGAAATTATCTTCTCGTTGGTATTGGTGTTAGGAACTCAATGTTGGGAGACTATGACTCCGATTATACTGGAACTAAAATACGGGGTTTTTATGGTCAGATATTTAATGACGTTAATATAGAAGCTATTTTGTTGAGTACTTCGATTGACTATTATCGGAACATCTTTGCAAATAAGATAGTACCAATATTTGATAGCAAAAACGAGAGTGAGGTTAATAGTATTGATAGTCAATATGTGCCAAACCTAGATTTGTACCCTATTAAGAAAGATGGATTTATTCAATTAAATACGAATAATAATATCATAAGGATTCTTCCATATGAATTCGAAGTGAAAGAGTTGATAAGCTCAACTCTATATTACGACGAGGTTAATATAGTTACTTCTTTAAAAGATAAACGTCATGCAATAGATGCGGATATTTGTAGGTTTAATAACATTACAGTTCTTGGTTGGAATGAGCAGCATGACATAGTTCTTCAGCAGACACAACAAGACTCTGGGAATAATAGTAATGGCAGTCGTGAAGAGTCTATAAGAACAATTACTCCCCCTAGGGAAGAAACTGGAGCAGATGGTTTCACTTCTATGGACAGGTTTGTTGACAAGCTTATCTCAATAATTGAGTCAATTTCAAAAAAAATAGGTATTCCTCCTATTTCAATAGTCGAGCGTCTTTATAAAAGATTCGGTAGCAAAGACAAAAATGAATTCCTTGATAATGAAAACGAAGAGTTGGCTGCAGAACAACAACCTTTGCAGCCAATGGTGTTCAAAAAGGCCGATCGTAAAAAAATAGATGAAATCATCAAACGTTATCAAGAAGAAAAACAAACGAGTAGTAGTGATGATGATTTATCACCTATTGAATTCCGAAATAAACAAAAGTATGAATGAGGAAATAATATTAGGGCAGACAAAAACACTAACCAATGAATTAATAAGGTTATTTGGCGGTTTCCCTTGGGGAAAACCCTATGTAAATGAGGTTGAATCATTGGAGAAAAGCCTATCTGATCCTTGCGTTCTAGCCATTGCAGGAAAGGTGAAATCCGGTAAGAGTTGCCTTATCAATGCGCTTCTCGGGGTTGATCTTGCTATGACAGGTGATACAGAGACAACAGCGACAATAAATGTGTTCCAAAAAGGTCGACCAATATCTCCAGAATTACCTGTCCTTTGCCAATGGGTTGATGGAAGAAAAGAATGGAAGCCCAAATCTTTCTTGGATTCACTTCAAGGAAAAGATTCTTCCGTACTCCAAGTGACGGCGAAAATTGACAAACTCATCTTCTTTGTTGAGGGTAACCCTTTGTTAGAAGATGTTATTTTGGTAGATACACCAGGAATAGGAGCAGATGTGGGTGAAGATGGCGATTCTCATCAAATACAAACCGATGCTTATTTCAAACTGCGCGAGAGACACCAAAACGAGACTAAAGATCTTTCTAAAGAAGCCGATGCTGTTATTTATCTATTCAATACTGTACCAACAGAGACCGATAAGAGTTTTCTGACAGCTTTGCACGATGGAGGCAAGGGGCTGTCTGCATTAAATGGAGTTGGCGTACTGTCCAAAATCGACAAAAATCTTTCCCAGTTAGAAAATCTTGAGAAATTCTCCAAGGAATTCGAAAGTATATTGTTTACAATCAAACCAACATCAGCAGCTATTGATAAATATTTACCGACATTGGAGAATGCGCAAAGATTGAGAACTATTTTGAGAAATGGTTTTGACTCGAAGGAATGGTTTGAAAACGCTTTGAAGATTGAAAGAGCTTTCACTATGGACATTTTGCCCCATTGTACTATTCCTGTTGAAAAAAGGTGTCAGCTATTAAAAGATTTTGCTCCTACGGATTTGCCTTGGAGTACTTTTAAACTTATTGCTACAGAATTGTATAATAGTGAGAATGTTGAAGAGACGTTATCAAAGATAAGGAATATCTCGGGCATTGATAATTTACGCAATTTAATAGCCAACCATTTCTTTGGAAGAAGCCGTATTTTGCGCTGTAATAGAGTATTGGCGGACATGATGCGAATATTGTCAGAAATACAATATTCCCCTTATTTTAACGAGTTAGAATATACTGCAAAAATAAAGCGACCATGTCTTGCAAATTGTTCTAAGTTAGATGAACCCTATAGGTCTGTGGTCATTAAATTGATAGAGCAGAACATTCCTGATATGGATTCTGTTCAAAGCATACAAGAGGAAATAGTATCTTTTAAACGTAGAGCCGAGGATTTGCAATTTGAAATGGCTGATATTAACGATTGTTATTTGGCATACCAAAAAATGCTATCCGCAAGAAGCCAATTCTCAGAGAATGAGTTTGTCGAATTGACAGATTTACTAAATAGGAAAGAAATAAGTTGTAATTGCCGTCAGCGCCAAAACTACTGGTCGGCAGTATTTAACATGTCTGCACCAAATAGTATTAGGCAGGTTGTCGCTGGTGTCGCAAAAAGAAGATATAATATTTTAACAACAAACAAATAATATAGTGAAGTTTTTTGAATACTTGAAACATTTTTTTTCTTCTGGAGAGTACGTCAACGAGAAAGCCCCTATCGTATATGAAGACAATCAGGACTTCGAGTCGTATTATGTTCCTCCTGCGGAAAATATGTTCCCAAATGAAAATATATCTGAATATACAAGACCGCAGGAAGAGGACTTTTATTTTCATTCACCTGAGGTCATAGTCGTAGATCCCATAAAAAACGACGATTCTGAAAGTATGCAGGATTCGCAACCTGAAGCAAATATAGATTTGCCTGAACCCGTTCCTCAGATTAAGAATGATGAAGAATTGCATCACTTTCAAGATAATGTCATTTCAGTTATAGAAGAGTTCGATTCATACCTCAATAGAATTGAAAATGGCGATGCTAAAGAACTTGTTTCTTTGTTTCAGCACCGCCTTGTTGAATCTCTCGCAAAAAGTGGTTTGGAAAAGATTGATTCGGATACAGTATTCAATTGTTTAAAACACACACCTGTTCCCTTTCAGATTATACCTGACGGGAAATCTTTAAAAGGAATAAAAAGAGCAGGATTAATACGAAATGGGGAAATCATTCTTAAGGCCTTGGTAATAGTTGATAAGTGATAACGAGATACTTATAAAAACTTTTCTGTATAATTGCAATTAATACCCTGTGGCAGTGATAGAAATTGACCAAAGATTGTCTCTATAACAGAAAACAATCTAATCTTTACAATTATGGGACTTATCACGAACATCAATTATCAGGAGCTTTGGGATAGAATCAAGGAGTATGCAAACAAGGTGGGATGGGTGGCGGTGCGGCCGGTGCTGTTGCTCTACTACGTGATGCGGAGCGACGAAACGCCGTGGAAGGATAAGTTGACCATCTTCGGAGCATTGGCTTATCTGGTGTTCCCCATCGACCTGCTTGATGCCAAGCGATTGCCCATCATCGGATGGCTTGACGAGGTGGTGTCTTTAGCCGTCGCCATCCAACGGATGCAGAAATACATCACACCTGAAATGGAGGCGAAAGCAGACGAACAACTGGACAAGTGGTTTCCTGAATACACCTCGTATGTCGAAATAGAAAGCTGAAAAGTGACTGCAACACTGCAACACTGCAACACTGCAACAAACGAGGGCAGACGAAAGCTCGCTTTCAGTATGCCGAGTGCCGGCAGTGTCAGCGAAGCTAA
>ERZ842401.7106-NODE-7106-length-11613-cov-46.932428_pt1 | contig 11613 bp, 12 predicted proteins | sample MGYA00521270_ERZ842401 | MGnify/ENA primary metagenome ERZ842401 (study PRJEB31892, sample SAMEA3878208) | bioreactor metagenome | biome: Moose rumen | place: Sweden | collected 2011-10 | study: EMG produced TPA metagenomics assembly of the PRJEB12797 data set... | reverse complement strand
AATTGTCAATTATCAATTCTCAATTATTCTATGACCACCGTCGTCCAGCCGTGCTTGTCCTCGATTTCACCGTACTGGATGCCGCGCAGGGTGTCGTAGAGCTTCTTCGAGACGGGGCCGGGCTTGTCGCCGAAGGAATAGCGCTTGCCGGTGTCGAGGTCGTCGATGTACGAGATGGGGCTGATGACGGCTGCCGTACCGCAGGCACCGGCCTCCTCGAAGGTCTCCAGCTCTTCCTCGGGAATGGGACGGCGCTCAACCTTCAGGCCCAGGTCCTCGGCTACCTGCATCAGCGACTTGTTGGTGATGGAGGGCAGGATGGAGGTGGACTTCGGGGTGACGTAGGTGTTGTTCTTGATGCCGAAGAAGTTGGCGGCACCGCACTCGTCCATGTATTTCTTCTCCTTGGCGTCCAGGTAGAACTCGCAGGCGTAGCCCTTCTCGTGAGCCAGGTTGTTGGCAAAGAGCGAGGCTGCATAGTTGCCGCCTACCTTGTACTTACCCGTGCCGAGCGGTGCCGAGCGGTCGTAGTCGCGGATGATGACGTAGGGGTTGGTGGAGAAGCCTCCCTTGAAATACGGGCCCACGGGGGTGACGAAGATGAGGAAGCAGTACTCCTTGGACGGGTGTACGCCTACCTGTGCCGAGGTGCCGATGAGCAGCGGACGGATGTAGAGCGTGGCTCCGCTCTCGTAGGTGGGTATCCACTCCTGGTTGAGGCGTACCACCTTCTTCACCATCTCGGTAAACAGCTCGGTAGAGACTTCGGGCATGAGGATGCCGCGACAGGTGGACTGCAGACGGGCGGCATTCTCGTCGACGCGGAAGATGCGCACCTTGCCGTCCTTGCAGCGGTAGGCCTTCAGACCCTCGAAGGCTTCCTGTCCGTAGTGCAGACAGGTAGCTGCCATGTGCAGGTTCAGATACTCGTCGGAGCAGACCTCAATCTCGCCCCACTTGCCGTCACGATAGTAACAACGTACGTTGTAGTCGGTCTTCATGTAGCCGAAAGACAGACTACCCCAGTCTAAATTCTTCATAATGCTTATCTTTTAATGTTCTTTTGTTGCATTTTGCCCGCAAAAGTACATAAAAAATAGCACACGCGCAAGAAAATCGGCCTAAATTTCCGCTTTTGGCTGTATTTTGGCAATGTCGGTCTCGGCTTGGGTCAGTTTGTCCTTGCAGAGCTTGATGAGTTCCTGTGCACGTTTCAGCTGGGCTGACAGCTCGTCGATGTCGTACTCGTTGGCTTCCATCTTGCGGACGATGGTTTCCAGCTGGGAGAGGGCTTGTTCGTATTTCAGATTTTCCATAGGGTGTTGTGGGTTTTAGTGGGTGATGTGGGTGACGGTGGAACGGACGGTGCCTTTTTCCACGCGGGTCTCTATCTCGTCGCCGGGCTGCAGTTCGCGAGGGTCGCGCACGGCACGCCCGTCCTTCAGCGTGATGCTGTAGCCGCGGCTTAGCAGCACTTGCGGGTCGAAGCCTTGCAGCTTCAGTTCCAGCTGCTCCAGCAGGTGCTTTTGCTGCGTCATCCGTCGCTCGATGGCAATGGGCAGTCGATTCTGCAGCAGGTCCAGCCGGTGGTGCTCGTTGCTGAGTCGCTGCTGGGCGAGGGTGGGGATGAGTGTGGCCAGCTGGCTGATGCGCTGCTGCTGGAAGCGTATGCGGTTGGTGATGTACTGGCTGATGCGGGTCTCGGCTTGCTCGACGCGCTCCTGGACGCGCCGCAGGTTGTCAATGAGCAGGGCGGCAGCGGCTGTGGGCGTCTTGACCCGGGTGTGGCTCACCATGTCGAGTATGCTCTCGTCGCGCTCGTGGCCTATGCCCGTGATGATGGGCAGGGGAAACTGGGCTACGTTCTCGGCCAGGGCCAGCGTGTCGAAGCCGCTGAGGTCGGCTGTGGCTCCGCCACCGCGGATGATGACGACGCAGTCGAAGGGCTGTTGGCCGTCAGCTGTCAGCTGTTGGCATTGCTCGTAGATGCTGTTGAGGGCGGCAATGATGCTCTGCTCCACCTGTTCGCCCTGCATGACAGCAGGGAACAGGGTGGTCTGGAATGCCAGGCCGTAGGCATTGTCGGCCAGCTGTCGGCAGAAGTCGCCGTAGCCGGCGGCTCCTGCTGCTGAGATGACGGCTATGCGCTGGCAGAACAGTGGCAGGTGCAGCTCGCGCTGCAGGTCGAACACGCCTTCCTCCTTCAGCTGGCGGATAATCTCCTGGCGGCGGCGTGCCATGTCGCCCAGGGTGTAGGTGGGGTCGATGTCGCTGACTATCCACGAGAAGCCATAGGCCTCGTGGAACTGGGCATAGACCTTCAGCAGCACTTTGATGCCGGCTCGCAGGGGCTGGCCCGTGGTGCGCTCGAAGTAGGGACGCACCATGAGCCACGTCTGTCGCCAGCACTTGGCAGAGGCGCGTGCCACGGGGGTGTTGGAGCGCTCGTCCTTCTCGATGAGCTCCATGTAGCAGTGGCCTCCGTGTTCGCGGCACTCTGACAGTTCGGCCTCTACCCAGTATTCGTCGGGCAGGGCCGTCTCTATGGCGTCGCGCACCATGAGGTTGAGCTGGCGGAGGGAAAGGTGGGAGGATATGGGCTTGGTGGACATGGTGGTCTTAAAGGGGCTTATAGGAACCAATCTGGTAGGCGCGCCAGAAGTTGGGAACGCCGTAGCCGTAGATGTTGTCGGGGTGTTCGTAGTTGTTGCTGGTCTTGCGGATAAGCGCTATCACCTCTTCGGCTGTCATGTGGCGGAGGGCCTGCCAGAGACAGGCGGTCAGCCCGCAGACGATGGGGGCCGAAAACGAGGTTCCCATGTCGCTCATGATGACGCCGCGGCCGTTGATCAGGCGTGCCGGTGCACCGATAGCCACCACGTCGGGCTTCACGCGCTGGTCCTGTGTGGGACCGATGCTGCTGAAGGGGGCTATCTTGTAGGGCTCGTCGTCCATGATGGCTCCTACGGTCAGTATGTGGTCGGCGTCGGCAGGGACCCCGATTTTCTTCCACGTCCCCATGCCGGAGTTGCCGGCAGAGTTGACGAGTATCATCCCTTTCCGGGCCATCATGGCTGCCGAACGGCTGGCAAAGGCCGTCTGTCCGTCCAGCTGCCACTGGTGGTACGACATCTGCGGGTGGTCGTACTCGTTGTAGCCCAGCGACGAGTTGACGAGGTCGCAGCCTACGGAGTCGGCATACTCGGCAGCCATGGTCCAGTAGTCCTCTTCCACCTCCTGCTCGGTCTGCTGGTCTTCGCTGCGCAGCAGCCAGTAGCTGGCGCGTGGTGCCGAACCCATATAGTAATAAGGTTGGTTGACGGCCATGGCGGAGAGTACCTTCGTGCCGTGGTCGGTCTCGGCAAAGATGCTCGGCGAGGCCGGCACCACAAAGTCGCGATGGCCGCGAATGTCGGCATGGAGGAACGCCGGAATCTTGTCTACGTTCTTGAACCCGCCGTCAATGACGGCAATCATCATGGCTTCGCCACGCAGCCCGATGTCGTGCAGACGGTCGCCCTTCAGCTTGCTGATCTGTTCTGCCGACTGGCCGTACAGGTTGCCGGCCACGCTGTCACGCTCCTCGAAGTGCTCGTGATACTTGGTCTTGATGGCTGTCGGCGAGACGGAGTCGGGCGACTGCCATACCAGCTTATGTGACTTGACGCAGGCCAGCTGGCTGATGGGGCGGATGCGGGTGGTGTCGCTGATGCGTATCAGCAAGGTGTTCTGCCAACGGCTCTGTCCGACGACGGCGACGCCGTCACGGGCTATCAGCCGTACGTAGCGCTCGGAGACGGGCAGGTCGGTGGAGTCGACGGGCAGTCCCTGGCGCTTGCGCCGCTCCACGCTGCGCTTGGAGAGAAAACGGGTGGGGTGGGCGAGTGAGTAGCCCGTCCCTTTCTTGTCCGTCAGGGTGATGCGATAGATGTAGGCCGACCCGTTCTTGTACTTCACGCGCCGGGCCGTTTCCTGGTCTGTGGCGGCATGAAGGCTGGCGGCTGAGAGTAGTAGTATAGTAAGCAGTAATAGTGGTCTTTGCATTTTATTGGTGTTTGTTTCTGGCTGCAAAGGTACAAAAAAAAGAATGAATATGGAGGGATTCACATTTTTTTTGTACCTTTGCACGCGAAATTAATTAAGGAGCAACGATATGGATAATAAGCAAGCAGCTTTGGAACTGGGGACCAAACCCGTCGGACGACTGTTGACTCAGTATGCCTTGCCTGCTATTGTGGCCATGACGGCATCGAGCCTTTACAACATTATCGACCGTGCCATGATAGGCCAGATGGTAGGCCCGGAGGCTATTGCGGGTCTGGGCATCACATTCCCCTTCATGAACCTGAGCGGTGCCTTCGGCGCAGCGGTAGGCGTGGGAGCCTCGACGTGCATCAGCGTGAAGCTGGGACAGCGCGACTACGAGACGGCCGAGCACCTGCTGGGCAATACCGTCACGCTGAATCTGATTATCGGTTTCCTGTTCATGGCTGTCAGCCTGATATTCCTGGACCCCATCCTGCGCTTCTTTGGTGCCAGCGATGTGACGCTGCCCTATGCCCGCGAGTTCATGGTCGTCATCTTGTTGGGTAACATGATTACGCACATGTACTTTGGCATGAATGCCGTCTTGCGCGCCGCAGGCAAGCCCCGCCATGCGATGTATGCCACGCTGTTTACGGTGGGCATGAACATCGTCCTGGTCATAGCTTTCGTGTGGTGGCTGCGCTGGGGCATCCGAGGGGCGGCGCTGGCTACGGTGACCTCGCAGACGCTGGCGCTGTGCTGGCAGATGAGGCTGTTTTCGAACCCCAAGGAACTGCTGCACCTGAAGCGTGGCATCTACGAGCTGCGTTCCGACCTGGTGCGTAACATCATCTCTATAGGCATCTCGCCTTTCCTGATGAACCTCTGTGCCTGTCTGGTGGTCATCTTCATGAACAACCAGTTTGTGCGTTATGGCGGCGACATGGCGGTAGGGGCCTACTCGATAGCCAACTCGGTGGTCATGGTGCTGTTTATGTTTGTCATGGGTATGAACCAGGGCATGCAGCCCATCGTAGGCTACAACTACGGGGCTGAGCGCTACGACCGCATGTTCCGTTGTCTGTGGCTCACCATCGGCACGTCGACAGCCATCCTGCTGGCCGGGTGGACGCTCTCCATGCTCTTCCCGCAGCAGATAGCACGCATCTTTACCACAGACCAGACGCTGGTCGGCATGGCGGCACGCGGCATCCGTCTCAACATGATGGTGTTCTTCGTGGTAGCCTCGCAGGCCGTCATCACCAACTTCTTCCAGTGCATAGGCAAGGTGAAGATCAGCATATTCCTCAGTCTCTCGCGGCAGTTGACGCTGCTGATACCCATGGCCTATATCTTCCCGTTGTTCTGGGGGCTGGACGGTGTGTGGTACTCGATGGCTGCCAGCGACTTCGGCTCGTTTGCCATGACGCTGCCGCTGTTGTTCTGGTATATGAAGAAGTTAAAAGTAAAAAATCAAAAATATGCAACTGTATGATGAATAACAGTCATATCATCATTTGTGTAGGGCGCCAGTTGGGCAGCGGCGGACACGACATTGCCCGTATGCTGGCCCTGGACTTCAATGCCAAGTACTACGACCAGGAACTGCTCAACCTGGCCGCCAAGGAGAGTGGCATCAGTGAGAAATTCTTTGAGCAGAACGACGAGCAGCGCGGCATCTTCCGCTCGCTGTTCCACCTGCATGCCTCGCATGTGGGCGACAACAACCTGTATGCCAACAACTTCTCGCAGGAGAACCTGTTTAAGTTTCAGAGCGACGCCATCCTGAAGGCTGCCGATGAGGGTTCGTGCGTCTTCGTCGGGCGCTGTGCCGACTACGTGCTGCGCGAGCGGAAGGATGTCGTGTCGGTGTTTGTCACGGCCTCCATGGAGTTCCGTGTGCAGCAGATCATGGCCAAGCAGAAACTGGAACATGCTGCAGCCCGTAAGTACATTGAGCAGCGCGAGGCTAAGCGTGCCGCCTACTACAATTACTACACGGGCAAGCGCTGGGGTGTTGCCGAGTCGTATGACCTGTGTATAGATACGTCAGTGCTGGGCTTGCAGGCTACGGAGAAGTTTATTGCCGATTTCGTCAAAAAGCGCTTTGGAAGATGAGGAGTTGGCGACGCATCTGTCTATGGCTGTTGTTGGGAATGGCCTCTGCGGCACAGGCGGACACAATACTGGTTCACAGGATTGAAGCCGATGTGGTGCCCAGCGGAGTCATCCAGAACAACCGTTACCTGCGTGGCGAGAATCCTGAAGGCGTGAAGATAAACACCTCGACCACCCTCCGGCTGAAATATGCCTTGCAACGGGCGGGTAACCCCTCAGAGGTGGGAGCCTATGCGGGCTTGGGCGCAGGTGTACTGCTGACCAACCGGCAGCTGGGCACGCCCTTTCTGGCATTCATCGAGCAGGGGGCGCCCATCATCAATTTCGGCCGGCACGTATCGCTGAACTACGAACTGAACTTAGGCATGGCCTTCGGCTGGAAAGCCTATGAGGCGAAGATCAATGAGGACAACCACGTGGTGGGCTCCAGGGTGATGTCCTATATCGGAGCCGACGTCTTCCTGCGCATGGTGCTTGGCCGGCACTGGGACCTGAACCTGGGCTATGGATACGCCCATTCGTCGAACGCCAACCTGCGTATGCCCAACGAGGGATTCAACACCATGGGCGGACGCCTTTCGCTGGCCTACTACTTCAATCGCAATGAGGATATATCACGGGCTTCGCTGTTCTCGGCCGAGCCTCTGCCGCGCGGACATCGCTGGGCATGGGACATCGTGGGCTACGGCGGGTGGAAGAAGAAAAGCCTCTCCAACCCCAAGACCTACGGCGTGGGCGGCATCAGCATCAGCCCGACCTATAGGCTGAACAGTGCCTTTGCGTTAGGTCCTGCTGTCGACGGTGTCTACGACAACAGCGTAGAAAACACTCTGTCGCTGGGCTTGCAGGCACGCGCTGAGCTGACCATGCCTGTGTTCCGTGCCAGTGCAGGCTTCGGACGCTATGTCGTGGGCGGACTGGACTGCTTCTACGAAACGCTGGCCATGAAGGTGGACCTGAGCCGGCATTTCTTTCTCAACGTTGGCTACACCCTTTATAACTACAACTATACGAACAACCTGATGCTGGGCATCGGACTAAGATTAGGCTCATGAAGAAAATTGGCATTATCAGTGATACGCATTCCTACTGGGACCCGAAGTATCTGCACTACTTCGAACCCTGTGACGAGATATGGCATGCCGGCGACATAGGCTCGTTAGAGGTGGCCGAGCGGCTGGCTGAGTTCCGTCCGCTGCGGGCCGTCTGTGGCAACTGCGACGGTGGCGACCTGCGCCTGATGTACCCGGAGGTGCTGCGCTGGAAGTGCGAGGACGTGGACGTGCTGATGAAGCACATTGGCGGCTATCCCGGCAACTACGACTACTCGATACGCGGCCAGCTCTATGCCTCGCCGCCACAGCTGTTCATCGCCGGCCACTCACACATCCTGAAGGTCAAGTTCGACAAGACCTTGAATCTGTTGCACATCAATCCCGGTGCCGCCGGTTTGCAAGGGTGGCACAAGGAACGCACACTCATAAGATTGACCGTCGAAGGCAATAAATTCACCGATTGTGAAGTTATTACATTAGGAGATAATAAGAAATAAACAATAAGAATGATGAAGACAATCGTTATTACTGGTGGCGCAGGCTTTATAGGAAGCCATGTGGTGCGCCTGTTTGTGAACAAGTACCCGGACTACCACATCATCAATCTGGACAAGCTGACCTATGCCGGCAACCTGGCCAACCTGAAGGACATTGAGCAGAAGCCCAACTACGAGTTTGTGAAGATGGACATCTGCGACTTCGACGCCTTCCTGAAGCTGATGCAGGACAAGCAGGTAGACGGCATCATCCATCTGGCTGCCGAGAGCCACGTAGACCGCTCTATCAAAGACCCCTTCACCTTTGCACAGACCAATGTGATGGGTACGCTCTCGCTGTTGCAGGCTGCCAAGCTCTACTGGGAGAGCCTGCCGGAGAAGTATGAGGGCAAGCGCTTCTACCACATCTCGACCGACGAGGTGTATGGCGCACTGGAGTTGACGCATCCTGAGGGCATCGAACCGCCCTTCACCACGACGGCATCGAGCTCGGAGCACCACCTGGCCTACGGCGACAAGTTCTTCCTGGAGACCACGAAGTACAATCCGCACTCTCCCTACAGCGCTGCCAAGGCCAGCTCCGACCATTTTGTGCGTGCCTTCCACGATACCTACGGCATGCCTGTGGTGGTGACCAACTGCTCGAACAACTACGGTCCCTACCAGTTCCCGGAGAAGTTGATACCGCTCTTTATCAACAACATCCGCCACCGTAAGCCGCTGCCTGTCTACGGCAAGGGAGAGAACGTGCGCGACTGGCTCTACGTGGAGGACCACGCCCGTGCCATCGACCTCATCTTCCATGAGGGTAAGATTGCCGAGACTTATAATATCGGCGGCTTCAACGAGTGGAAGAACATCGACATCATCAAGGTGGTCATCAAGACCGTCGACCGCCTGCTGGGACGCAAGGAGGGCGAGGACATGGACCTCATCACCTTTGTCACCGACCGTGCCGGTCACGACCTGCGCTACGCCATCGACTCCTCGAAGCTCCAGAAGGAACTCGGCTGGGAGCCGTCGCTGCAGTTCGAGGAGGGAATCGAGAAGACCGTCCGCTGGTATCTGGACAACCAGGAGTGGCTGGACAACGTCACCTCCGGCGACTACCAGAAGTATTACGAAAAAATGTATAGTAACCGTTAATGTTCTGTCTGTTGCTGTGCTACAGCAACCCCATTGCTTATGAAGAAGATATTGCTATTAGGCTCAGGCGAGCTGGGTAAGGAGTTTGTGATTGCCGCCATGCGTGCCGGTCAGTATGTCATAGCCTGCGACCGCTACGACAATGCCCCTGCCATGCAGGTGGCCGACGAGCGCGAAGTGTTCTCCATGTTGGACGGCGACGCCCTGGAGGCTGTGGTCCGGAAGCACCAGCCCGACATCATCGTACCCGAGATAGAGGCCATCCGTACGGAGCGCCTGTTCAAGTTCGAGGAGCAGGGCATCCAGGTGGTGCCGTCGGCGCGTGCCGTCAACTACACCATGAACCGCCGCGCCATCCGTGACCTGGCTTCTCGTGAACTGGGCCTGCGCACGGCCAAGTACTTCTATGCCAAGACGTTCGACGAGTTTAGGAAGGCTGCTGACGAGATAGGCTTCCCCTGCGTCGTGAAGCCCCTGATGTCGTCCAGTGGCCATGGCCAGAGCTATGTCCACAACGACGCTGAGTTGGAGCAGGCGTTCAAGGAAGCTATGGAGGAGGGCCGTGGCGATGTGAAGGAGGTCATCATCGAGGAGTTCATTGACTTTGACTCGGAGTTCACCCTGCTCACCGTGACCCAGCAGCATGGCTGGCCCACGCTGTTCTGCCCTCCGATAGGACATGTGCAGAAGGGCGGCGACTATCGTGAGTCGTGGCAGCCGTACAAGATATCGGATGAGGCGCTGAAGCAGGCCCAGCACATGGCCGACCAGGTGACGCGGGCCCTGACGGGTGCCGGCATCTGGGGTGTCGAGTTCTTCCTGACCAAGCAGGGCGAGGTCATCTTCTCAGAGCTGTCGCCACGTCCGCACGACACGGGCATGGTGACGCTGGGTCATACCACCAATCTCTCGGAGTTCGAGCTGCACTTCCGTGCTGTGATGGGATTGCCCATCCCGGCCATCCATCTGGAGCATGCCGGTGCCTCGGCCGTCATCCTGTCGCCCAAGGAGGCTTCGACGCCTGTTGACCGCTCGCTGTTCGACTACAACCTGGAGGAGGCGCTGAAGGAAGACCGCACGCGCATCCGCATCTTCGGCAAGCCCGAGGCTCACAAAGGCCGCCGCATGGGTGTCGTGCTGTGCTATGGTGAGGTGGGCGACGATGTAGATGCCCTTCGCTCGAAGGCGAAGCGACTGGCCAAGACTGTGTTAGGCACCGAGCCCTATATGCAGAAATAACGGTTATGTGAAATAATAGGCTTCCGCGTATGGATATTAAGCTCATCGACCTCCCCAAGATAGTAGACCCGCGAGGCAACCTGACCGTTGCCGAAGGGTTTGACTTGGTGCCCTTTGACATCAAGCGGACCTATTGGGTGTATGACGTGCCTGGTGGCGAAAGCCGGGGCGGACATGCCCACAAGCGGCTGCAACAGTTGGTAGTGGCACTGAGTGGCTCGTTCACCGTTACGCTTGACAATGGTCGTGAGCGTACGACGGTGCTGCTGAACCATCCTTGGCAGGGACTGGTCATCGATACCAATACGTGGCGCACGCTCGACGACTTTTCGTCGGGTGCCGTCTGTCTGGTGCTGGCCTCGGAGCACTACGACAAGGACGACTATATCTATGACTACGATGAATTTCTGAAGTACGTCGGATGTTCGAGATAAGACGATATACACCCGACGTGGCTGGTGAGTGGAACCGGTTCGTGGCACAGTCGAAGAATGGGACGTTCCTCTTCGACCGCGGCTATATGGACTATCATAGTGACCGCTTTCAGGATCACTCGCTCATGTTCTATGCCGATGGCAGACTGCTCGCCGTGCTGCCTGCCCATGTGGCTGGCGACACGCTGTACACACACAAGGGCCTGACCTATGGCGGTCTGGTGATGAGTGTCGGACTGACCATCGTACAGACCATGACGCTGTTTCGTGAGATGAACGACAACCTCCGTGCCGAGGGGCTTCACCGTGTAGTCTACAAGGCCATACCTGCCATCTACCACCGTCTTTCTGCCGAGGAAGACCTCTATGCCCTTTACCATGTGTGCCAGGCAAAGGTGGTGGCACGCGACTATGGCACGAATATCGTGCTGCATGCCGGTCTCCGATGGGAGAGGGTGCGCCGTCGCGGCGTGGTGCGTGCCCGGCAGGCGGGGGTCACCGTGGAGCGTTCTGACGACTATGCCGCTTTCTGGCAGGTGCTGACCGACAATCTGGGTACGAAGTATGGCGTGAAGCCGGTGCATACCTTGACCGAGATGCAACTGCTTCATAGCCGCTTCCCTGAAAACATCGTCCTCTATCAGGCCGTCAGGGACGGCGTGGTCCTGGGGGGCATCGTGCTCTACGTGACGCCACAGGTGGTTCATGCCCAGTATAGTTCGGCGACAGCCGAAGGCAAGCGCCTCGGAGTCATCGACCTGCTGTACGACCGGATTATCTGTCACGACTATGCTGATTATCCATATTTCGATTTCGGGCGTTCCACAGCGCATGCTGACGGCAGCGGACTTAACGAGCAGCTGGCTTTCCAGAAGGAAGGTTTTGGAGGCCGGGGCATCTGCTATGACACCTACGAATGGCAATTATAACAAAAGCGGTTGGCAACATGTCCAACCGCTTTTGTTATGATGAACAATCTCTAATCAATCACTCGGGCAACAGCAGCACGGTGGCTGAGCGGGCAGCCTGGGCTCCCATCACCAGCACCTGGGCGATGTCGGCGGTCTTCGACGGACCGCTGATGAAGGTGCCGTAGCC
>ERZ842401.7105-NODE-7105-length-11614-cov-3.120772_pt1 | contig 11614 bp, 10 predicted proteins | sample MGYA00521270_ERZ842401 | MGnify/ENA primary metagenome ERZ842401 (study PRJEB31892, sample SAMEA3878208) | bioreactor metagenome | biome: Moose rumen | place: Sweden | collected 2011-10 | study: EMG produced TPA metagenomics assembly of the PRJEB12797 data set... | reverse complement strand
TTTGATGTTGAATAGCTGTGTTCGTGATGCGTTGCTGTAATCCGTCTGGTGTCTACTGCCTCCAGTAAGCTTATACACTAGCCATGAATCAATCGTTCCTACTGCGATATTTCCCGACTTGGCAGCGTCAACATTCCTGAATATCCACGCCAATTTTGCCGCAGGGAAGTACGGAGACAGCTTTAACCCGGTCTTCGAGTAAACCATTTCCGCACTGTCCTTCAGTTCCTCACAGATTGAGGCAGCACGGGCACACTGCCACACTATAGCGTTATATACAGGTTCGCCCGTAAATTTATCCCAGCATACGGAGGTTTCACGCTGATTACTGATCCCTAATGCCTTAATGTCTGCCTTGTCTATTCCTGCTTTAGCCGTTACGTCCTTCACTACTTGAAGTGTATTGGCGTATATCTCTTTCGGGTCATGCTCAACCCAGCCGTTAGCGTCAATGATCTGTTTATGCGGTATATCTGCCCGGCAAATCAGGAGACCTTCAGCGTCAAACAGTAATGCTTTAGTTCCCTGCGTACTCTGGTCAATGCTCAATACGTATTCAGACATCAGCCTAATATCTCAGCAGCTTTTTTCGCTATGCCTTCTGCGTCCATGCCGTAATATGCAAAGACTTCCTGCGATTTCCCAGTGATTACCGGCTCATCAGGCAGTGAAAGGCTGATTACTTTTCTCGGTGAATTTGCGCTGATTACCTGTGCTACCATGCTGCCCATTCCTCCGAAGGGTGAATGTTCCTCAACTGTGATCACTAACTTTTTCCCTTCAGCAGCCTTCAGCAGTGTATCAGCGTCAAGAGGCTTCACGCAGTACATATCGAGAACTCCCGCAGAAATTCCCTTAGCCTTCAGGAGTTCGGCGGCATCCTTCGAGGGCTTGACGAGTTCACCGCAGGCAACTATCAGGACATCAGAACCTTCTGCTAATACTGTGGCTTTGTTGAACGCAAAAGGTACATTGCCCTCACTGTAGACATCTTCAACGGGATTGCGGCCTAAACGAACATATGCGGTCTTGTTGTCCTTGAGTAGTTCCTCGAATACTAGGCGGGTCTGAAATCTATCGGACGGAAGATATACGCGCATATTCGGTATTGCTGACATTGCGGCTATGTCTTGGGCTGAATGATGGGTCATGCCTAATGCTCCATAACTGACACCTCCGGATATTCCTATAAGTTTTACGTTAGTGTCAGAATATGCACAGTCAACTTTGCACTGCTCATAGCTTCTCGTTGATATGAATGATGCAGGAGATACAGCAAATGCCTTCTTCCCACATGACGCGAGACCTGCGGCAATACCGACTAAATTCTGTTCAGCTATGCCGACTTCAACGAACTGTGCGGGGAAAGTATCAGCAAATGATGACAGAGACGCAGAACCCCTTGAATCACTGCAAAGGACTACAACACTTTTATCGGTCGATGCAGCTTCCTTCAGGACTTCACACATTACTGCACGGTTAGCGATTTTGTTAGCCATTGATTACAGCCTCCTTATATGCGGCAATATCTGCGGTGATAATTTCATATTCCTCTTTTGACGGGAGCTTATGATGCCAGCCTGCTTTATTCTCGATCATAGGCGACCCTTTGCCCTTGAGTGTCTCCGCAATAATCACAGTAGGACGGCCTTTAGTTCTCTCCGCAACATCAAGAGCAAAACTCAGCTGCTCCACGTCGTTACCGTCAAGCACATCAAGAACCTGCCAGCCCGAAGCCTCAAACCTTCCGCGGATATTACCCGGCGACATTACGTCATCAATATTTCCGGAAATCTGCAGGTGGTTATGATCTATTACTGCGCATAGGTTATCCAGCCTGAAATGTCCTCCTGCCGTAGCTCCTTCCCACACTGAACCTTCAGCAAGTTCACCATCTCCCATTAACGTATATACGCGGTAATTCTTGCCGTCCATTTTCCCGGCGAGTGCCATTCCTACGCATACAGACAGGCCATGACCGAGAGAACCCGAATTCATTTCGATCCCCGGTAATGTGTTGTGCGGGTGTCCTATGTATTCACTGCCGAACTTCGAGAATTTCGCTTTGACCTCGTTGATGTCCATGAATCCCTCATAGGCTAAGACTGCATATAACGTCTCGACACAATGTCCCTTGCTTAGGACAAATCTATCACGATCCGGGCTGCTCTGAGTTTCGGGGGTTACGTTCATGCGTTCATAGAGTGTCAGCAGTATTTCAGCCTCGCTCATGTCTCCGCCGATATGTCCTCCTCCTCCGGCCATGATAATATCAAGCGCGTCCTGCCTGATGTCAAAAGCCTTAGCCTTTAGCTCCTTAACATTCTTTATTTTTCTCATTGTTACACCTCATCAAATATTACGTCCTCACCATGAAGGTACGCTTTAACTTTGTCTTCAATCGGGTCATAGAGGTCTGGTTTTACGCCGATATACTTGCACGCTTCATATACTACAGGGACAACATCGCCGTGAATTGCCGCAACATGATGGATATATGGCCCTTCAACAACTTTAGCCTCAAGCCGTTTCAGGTTGTTGACCTCAATCCATACATACGTCCCGCGAGTGAAAGGCCCATCAATTCCCCTTGCATGTCCGAGAAGTATCGAATATTCCCCGCCGTCTCCGTCGAACCGTACAAGGCTCATCAATCCGTGTTTAGCCTCAGCAGACACAGCCCCATTCTGTGGGAATGCAACAGGTACGCATATAGTGGGCTTCTCTTTCGCTACGGAGATAGGCCAAGGCCCGCAGTGCTGTAGTAATTCCCCGTTGTCGTTGTCCGGGTGTCTTACCGTCCAGTCAGAGAACATTACCCGGCGTTCATTCATTGATGCGGCTTCTGCTATGAGCTGGGAAATTGTACCGTGTATATCTGTCTCGCATACTACCGGGATTCCTTCTTCATTGAGCAGACTGTTAGCGGCGCAGGGCATGATGTTTATTTCGTCCTGAAGGGCATTCCAGCACTGAATGGCTACAGCATTGCACCCGTATTTGTCGGTTAGGCTCTTCATTGCGACTTTTAGGGCGGCGACATCCTCAAGTGATTTGTCCTCAATCTTGCAGAACATGTTATCCTTGCAGTACTGTATTACTTTAGCTACTTCGTTTTTCTCCTCCTTCCATTTGCGCATTTCAGCATAAAGCTCCGGCAGTGGTATAGGTGATAGCTGAATGTTGAACTTTTCGAGTAGCTCACCTTCATTACACATAGTGCTCCAGAAATCGAAAGGTCTCGGCCCTATCTGTAATATTCTCATGTGCCTGAAGACTTTTACGACATTGCAGACGGCGATAAAATCACGTAATCCGCGCTCAAATTCCGGGTCTGTCAAGTTGCAGTTATTCATGTAGGTAAACGGCACTCTGAACCTCCGCAGAACTTTACCCGTAGCGAATAATCCGCACTGGCTGTCCCGCAGTCTCATTCCGTTAGCGTCAGGTCTCTCATCACGAGGCCCCCAAAGCAATACCGGAACGTTAAGCTCCTTCGCCAGCCTTGCGCATTCGTATTCTGTCCCGAAATTGGCGTGCGGCAGGAATAACCCCGCAACTTTCTCCGCCTTGAACTTGGCCGTTATCTTCTCTAGTCCTGCATCATCGTAGAGCAAGCCCTCTTCATTTACGTCGTCAATATCGACAAAATCAATGTTCAGTTCCCGCAGACGTTCTGCCGTCAACTTCCTGTACTCCACTGCTGCAGGTGCGCTGAATATTGCCCGTCTCGTTGGCGCAAAACCTATCTTGATTTTTGCTCCCATGCTTTTACCCCCTCCATAAAATTATTTCGATTCGTTGCGTGCCTGAAGTGCCATTTTCGCCTGTAAGTTCCTCTGCGTCTGGTCAATCACTACGGCCAAGATAATTACTGCACCGCGAATAATTTTCTGCCAGAACTCCGAAACTCCGCACATCGTCATTCCGTCATTGATTACGCCGATAACGAACGCACCGACTATAGTTCCGATAATTGTTCCCGAACCTCCGGACATTGACGTTCCGCCGAGAACCGTAGCAGCTATAGCGTTCATCTCCCAGCCGTCTCCGGAAGCAGGATGTGCTGCCGATAACTGTGCCGTATTGATCAGCCCGATCCATGCAGCACAGAAGCCTGAAATGATATAGGCCGTAATCTTTACCCTGTCTGCCTTAATGCCTGAAAGTTTCGCGGATTTCTCATTGCCGCCGACTGCGAGGAAATGCCAGCCCGTTGGTGTCCTGTTGAGGAGAAGTGCCGCCATTATTGAGAGTATCGCGAACACATACACTCCCGCAGGAATGCCGAACCAGTTAGCACCAAGAGACTTTAATCCGACATTGCCGAGTCCCTCATAGCCTCCGATATTCGAGAATGTCGCCCCGCCTGATCTAAGGTTAGCCAGTCCTCTGCATATATACATCGTGCCGAGTGTCGTAATGAATGCTGCTACGTTCAGTTTTGTTATGATTAGACCGTTAGCTAACCCTATAAGACAGCCTATACACAGCATTAGAACTATTATTGCGGGGACAGTGAAATATATTGTCTTGCCTCCTATAGTCAAGCCTTCCTGTATAAGCCCTCCTGCAAGCATTCCTACAAGTCCTACAACTGAACCTACGGATAAATCAATGCCTCCTGTAATGATTACGAACGTCATACCAAGCGCAAGGATTCCATATAACGCAACGTGCTTCGCTACCATCGTTAAAGTATTGAGAGAGAGGAACGATGACGATGCAAAGCTGAAGAATATAATCAGAAGTATCAATACTATAAACGTTCTGCCCTTTAGCAGTGTCATTATTAGCTGATTGTTGTCCTTTTTCATGTTTTCACCTCATTATGCTGCGGCATGTTTACCAGTTCCGAGACCGGCATACGAAGCACGCACTAAATTATCTTCTGTGATTTCAGGCCCGGTTAATTCTGCGGTACACTTTCCGTTAGACAAGACATATATACGGTCAGCAATGGCCATTATCTCTTTGAGTTCTGATGATATTACTATGATAGACAATCCGCGCTCCGAGAAGTCATGAATTATCTCGAATACTTCAGTTTTTGCCCCGATGTCGATACCGCGTGAAGGTTCGTCCATCAATAATATTTCAGGCTTCGTCATAAGTCCCTTAGCGATAACTACCTTCTGCTGATTGCCTCCCGACAGTGAGAGAATAGGCAGGTGTTTATCCGCAACCTTTATGTGAAGTTCCTTTATCTCTTCATCTACTGCTTTTCCTTCTGCTGTGTAGTCCATGAAATAGAATTTAGTGAACTCCTCCAGTGAAGCAAGTGAAGCATTCTTGCATATGTCCAGGCTCTGAACTAATCCTTGACTCTGTCTGTCCTCCGGCACTATGGCAAATCCTGCGTTGAGCTGATCCGCAATAGTTCCTATCTTCATAGTTTTACCTTTGTATATGACTTCTCCGGAGTGTTCCGGGTGCATTCCCATTAGGCATTCAAATAATTCGCTGCGTCCTGCACCGAGAAGCCCATAAATGCCTAACACTTCACCTTTCTTCAGGTACATGCTGACATTATCGAGAAGCCAGCCGCCTCCGGTCTTAGGCAAATACAAGTCCTTAACCTCTAAAACTTTTTCTGCCTTGTTGAGATCAATACTGCGGGTAAATCTATGATACTGTGTGTTTTTCCCGACCATATTTTCGACTATCCATTCAAGCTGAATGTCTTTGATGTCCGCGTCAGCTACATACTTCCCATCACGCAGAATCGTAACATGATCTCCTATCTCCATAATTTCCTCTAACCTGTGGGATATATACACGATAGAAATTCCCTGCTCTAAGAGTTCACGCATAATCTTGAACAGAACCTTAACTTCAGCGGCAGAAAGTGATGATGTAGGTTCGTCCATAATTAGCACCCTCAAATCATCGTCAACTAAATTGCGTGCAATCTCTACCATTTGCTGCTGTCCTACGCGAAGATCTCCGACCATAGTATTCGGGGGTATCTCATGCTCAAGACGTTTCAAGATTTTCTTTGCGCCTTCAATGTGCTTTGCGTCGTCAAGAAATCCGCCTTTAGTCTTTTCGTGGCACATGTATATATTCTGATAGACCGTGAGATTAGGGAACAAACTTAGCTCCTGATGTATTATCCCGATACCTTTTGCGCGTGCGGCGTCAGTGTCCTTGAAGTAGACTTCTTCACCGTCCATATACATTTTTCCTGCTGAGGGCTGCTCTATTCCGGCGATCATCTTCATGAGGGTAGATTTTCCTGCCCCATTCTCACCGATAAGAACGTTTACTTTGCCTTTGAGGAGGTCAAATGATACCTGATCCAGTGCCTTAGTGCCGGGATAAATTTTGTCTATCTTTTCGCAGTGAAGCACTACATTGGGATCGTCAAACATGCTTCAATCCCTCCGTTACTCAATCACTATAGCAACAGGAGTTACAGTAACATTACTTCCTGATGCCGTAGCTGCTCCGGTAATGGTTACGTGTTTGCCTTCTATGCTCTTATCGATTGCCAGAGGTGCCACCACTGCCTGATCTAGCTGGCTGTTCAGTGCCTTAGCGTACTGGCTCCATTCTGTTTGGTTGGTGAAGTCCCCGAAACTCTTCAGCGTCTGAATATCCCTTACTGATGTACCGGTGTATATGCTCCCTAACTGTACGGTAAATTTTGCGTTCCCGGTATATCCGTCGGGTGCTACTGTGATTGTGTTGCGTTTCCCGTTAGCCTTAGAGTCATACGCGCTGACTGTCCCTTTTAGTGTTACGGCCTTCCCTGCACCTAACGCCGTAAGGTCTAATGTCGTGATGTCTGCTGCATTCCCGGTAATTTCTGCGGCTATCTTGTCCCAATCACTGCTTGAACTTGCTTTTGCGTCGAACACTGCCACTCCGGTATATTGTGCTTCTGTTCCTTTCTCGATGACTTTAGCGGACTTCGCAACAAATACTATCAGGGCAACAGCAATAATTACGGCTATAATCTTGGCCTTCAAGATATATCTCTCCTTTCTTTTGGGTAGAAAAATGGGGAGCTGTAATTACTCCCCGCGGTGTAGATGATTATTTCTCGGTATAAACGAACTGTGAAAGGTTTGCAACGTTGTCTTTGGTGATTGCCACGCACGGAACTAACTGTTTTTCGCTTGCTGGTTTTGTGCCGTCCTTCACGTAAGCGTCAGCCTGTTCAACTGCTATTTCAGTTATTCTTGCGATCTGCTGAAGTGCTGTCCCTACCATCTGGCCCTTCATGATGTATGATGCCGCATCGTCTGAACCGTCAAGCCCGATAACCTTAATGTCAGTCCTGTTAGCGTCAACGCAAGCCTGAGCAGCTCCGCAGGCCATCGTGTCATTTCCGCAGATTATGCCTGTGATCTCCGGATGTGCCTGAAGTATTGCCTCAGTCTTCGAGTAGCCTTCTGTCTGACTCCAGTTAGCGGACTGCTGTGCTACCATCTCGAAGTCAGGATATTCATCGATGACTGAATGATAATTCTGTGAGCGAACCCAGCAGTTAGTATCTGACTCAAGGCCAAGAAGCTCGGCATATTTCCCTTTGTAGTCCATAGCTTCAACCCACTTTTCAGCTATTGCCGCAGCTCCCTGTGCGTTATCTGCAACTATCTGAGCTATAGCAAGTCCTGATTCATTGATTTCACGGTCAATCAGGAATACGGGTATTTTTGCCTCTACAGCTTTGCGCACTGCCTCGATCGAAGCATCAGCCCCAGCATTGTCGCACACTATAGCAACAGCACCGTCAGAAATTGCGGCCTCGAATAACTGAAGCTGAATGGCTGCATCGTCATCATGCGAGAAACATTTTGGCTCATAGCCCAACGCTCTGGCTCTTGCAGCTCCTACCCTCTGCTCAGTCCCGAAGAATGGGTTTGACGTTGAAGGCGTGATAATGTAGATAACTCCTGCGGCGTATGCAGAAAGTGCAAACACCATAACCATTAATACAGCTACAGAAAGAGTAAGTAACCTTTTCATTAGGATACCTCCTTTATATTTTTCAGACCCCCCTCAATGATTAAAGAAGGTCTAAATTTCGTTTTTGGGATTTCGCAAATAATACAAAGTTATACTCTAAATTTCAATAAAGCATTTGGCGTTTCTTTAGAGAATTTTAGTTAATCTGACTGTGATAGAATTTTTCACGGTGATGTTAAATGACAGTAACTGCAAAGAAGATAGCTGAAACATTAGGATTATCCGAAGCTACTGTGTCCATAGTACTAAACCACAAAGAGGGAGTAAACAGAGCGACAAGAAAAATGGTTCTTGATGCCGCTATTGAGATGGGCTATGACTTCAGCAGGGGCGCAGCAAAATACGGAAGAAAAGGGACAATATGCCTCGTACTCTACAAGAAGAGCGGGGCTGTTGTATGTGATACTCCGTTTTTCTCTGAACTCCTGCAGGGGATAAAGATAGAGTGCAGAGGACAGCATTATGATTGTGTTGTGCGTACATTCTTCGAGGACGAAAATATTTTGCACCAGATATATACGCTCTATAATCTCAGGTTCTCCGGGATAATTCTTCTTGCTACGGAAATGAATGAATACTCACTAAAGAACTTCGCTAATATCAGCATACCCGTATTAATTCTTGATGCCTATTTCGACAAGCTCGCATATAACTACGTAGTCATCAATAACGTACAGGGAGCATTCACAGCAACAGATTACCTATTCAAGCGCAGGAAGAAACAGCCCGGCTATCTGCGTTCAATGTACCCTATAAGCAACTTCGAGCAGAGAGCAAACGGCTTCTATCAGGCAATACGGGAAAACGGAATGTCAGCCTCAAAATCAATAGTTCACCGTCTGACACCATCACAAGAAGGAGCATACGAGGACATGAAAACTCTTTTGCTTAACGGTGAAGAACCTGCGGACTGCTATTTTGCCGATAATGATTTGATTGCTGTCGGTGCTCTTCAGGCATTCAGCGAGGCAGGCTACAGAGTACCGGGAGATATTGGGATAGTAGGATTTGATGACCTTCCTGCGTGTGAACGTACCAGCCCTAAACTCAGCACCGTAGAAGTGCCAAAATACTTTATGGGAGTTACTGCGGCAAAAAGAATAATAGAGATGATAGAAGACAAGGATACACTCCCGCTAAAAATAGAAGTTTCCACTAAACTTATAGCAAGAAAAAGCATATAAAAAAAAAACAGAGCCGGAAAAATTATCCCAGCTCTGCATAAAAATTCATCGACAATAATTTATTTTGTGTGGCGTGATACAACATCCTCAACCGAAAGTTTTGCGCAGGCCGCCGCAAGATCCTCATAGCTCAGATCCGCAAGTGCCTTTATCTCGTCCGCAGTATAGGGCAGCTGATCCCCGGTGAAGTATTGCGCATAGTTCGCGTAGTCTTCCGGTGAAGCAACATACATATACGGGAACACCATATCATGGAAGCTGTTATCACTTGCCGAATATTTGCCCCTCACAGTGTTATAGACCATAAGGAACGCAAAGAAAGGATCTGCATAATGTCCGCCGCTCTCTGCAGCCATTGCACCAGATTTCAGTTTTGCGTCAAGGTCGGGCAGGAAGTCAGTTGATACCACTGCTATTTTGCCGGTAAGTCCTTTTGCCTCTATTGCCGCGATAGCTCCGAGAAGTGTATCACCGCCGCCACCTGCAACGATAAGTGCGTCAATGTCCGGGTTAGCGTCAATGATTGCCTCTGCCGTAGCTCTTCCGGTATCCGTTGTTGTGCGTCCGTACTGAGGATCAAGAAGCGTAACTTTGTCGTCAGGGTGTTCTGCGTTCCATGTCTCTACGCCTGCCTTATAGCCTGCCCAGCGTCCCAAGAATGTAGCATCGCCGGGTTCCCAGCCTTCAAGGCCGATCTTTCTGCAGCCCTTCTGTCCTGCAAGAATCAGCACTAATGTTTTGCCGTTGTCGAACTCGGATTCATGTACTGCACCGACATAATATTTTGACGCACAAGCCTGAGCATATTCATCGGGGTTAACGTCCTTATCGATTACGCGGAAGAACTGAGCAACATATACTTCATTCTCGTCGCATGTCTTGATGACACTTCCCATTTCTGCACTGGCACTGTTGCAGATTATTATTCCGTCGCAGCCTGCAAGTGCCAATGTCTCTGCACTTGATGTTACCTGTTCGGAGATATGCGCCTGATCTACCCACTGTGTCGTAACTCCGAGAGCCTTAGCCGCAGCGTCAATCATTCTCTTGCATTCACTGCCTAGTGTGTCCGTAGAACTCCATATAGAAATTCCTATTTTGATGGGAGCAGCAGAAGCAACGGGAGCAATACCTAAAGTAATCGTAGCAATAAGAAGGAGCGCAACAATCTTTTTCATCTTGTCTTAGACCTCCATAAAAATTTTTATGTTTGTTTGGAACTGTGAATATTATAGCCTTAAAACAGCAATCAATAACGGTAATATAAACTATTCATAAAGCTGACAGGTAAGTTAACTGCGTCCTGCATCTGTCAGAAAATCGATAATGTACGGGAGTGCTGCACCTATTGTTATATTGTGTGAGGGCATTTTGCTGGGCAGAATATAATCATCGTCTTCTATGAAGGGTGTACGCTCCCTGACATAATGATAAAGTGTCTTGATGTCATTCTCCGTAAAGTATGGTGCTAAGTGTCCGCCGAGAATGAATTTTGTATCTACAACTATATGAAGGTGTGCTATCAGTCTTCCGAGACAACGCAAAAAATTCTCCCATCGTTCTGACGCTTCAGGCTTTCCGTTACGTACTTTCGTGAAAAATTCATCGGGTTCTTCTCCCCGCAGTAATGCCACCTTTGAGCATATAGTTTCATAGCAGCCGCGTTTACCGCAGTAACACAATTCACCGCCGGGACAAACCGTAATATGTTCGTATGTTGCTGTATGTCTGTGCATTCCGTTCAGTAGTTCACGATCCTTTATCATTGCTCCGCCTAAATGTTCACTCAATGAGAGATATACAGCGTTATCCAGTTCCGGAGAGACCCAAAGCTCAGACAATGCCGCGCCGTCTGGTTCGTGAATGAACTTGCAGGGATAATCTATCCTTTTCGCGAACACATCTATTTTCATTCCCGTACACTTCAATATTTCCCCGTAAATTATCGTTGTCCCATCCTCTGAGACAAGACCCTGAAGAGCAAAACCTATCCCTAAAATTTTATCCTTCATGCCGAGTGAATTAATGAACTCCTTGACCATTATGCTTATACGTTCGTAATATGTCTCGCTGTTCTCGTATGCTGTGTATGATGTAGTTATCTTCAATGCCCTTCCGTAGAGATCCACTGCGGCAATCTTAACCCTTTGCTTCACTATCTCGACACCAATAGCAATCTTGTATTCAGCAGATATTGACCACGTTACAGGCTTGCGTCCCGGCATATCACCATCAAGCAGGCCGCTCCGGAAAATCAGTCCTTCTTTCTCCATTGAGGCAAGATTACCCGCTACAGTAGGGCGGCTCATTCTCAGGGCGCGCGAAATATCCTGCTGTGATACTTGTCCGTCTTCATGGTTATAGATATACTCATATATCAAATGCCTGTTTGTCTGTCTTATCTGTTCTGCTGTAATCCGGCTCGTTCTAGTCAAGCTGCTTCACTCCTTTAC
>ERZ842401.7104-NODE-7104-length-11615-cov-3.880450_pt1 | contig 11615 bp, 8 predicted proteins | sample MGYA00521270_ERZ842401 | MGnify/ENA primary metagenome ERZ842401 (study PRJEB31892, sample SAMEA3878208) | bioreactor metagenome | biome: Moose rumen | place: Sweden | collected 2011-10 | study: EMG produced TPA metagenomics assembly of the PRJEB12797 data set... | reverse complement strand
GATTTTTTATTTGTGTCAAGCATTTTTGGCAAGGTTTAGTTGGGGGAGCAATATTATGATACTATTTTATCTGCCCATCGTCAAGCCAAAAATATGACCCCCACCGCCAAAGCGGTGAGAGCCATACAAAATCATGTTTTTACGCTTTTTATCCTGCTTATTCAGTGAGAGAATAAGTATCAAACTTAGCGCTTTCAGACAAGCCTGCGGCTTTAAGTGCGGCTTCGATATCGCTGCGGTCGCTGTCGCTGAGCCTTGATGACAGGTGGACTGTCACATCATCGGGCAGTCCTGCAAATGCGTCCTTCTGGAGATGATCTTCGTCCAGGAAGTTGGTAAATACTCCCGATAAATAAATATCTTTAAGACTGCTGCTGCCGCTGAAAGCATTTGACTCAATAGTATAGCATGAGCCGGGGATAACTATGCTTGTTAAACTGCTGTCCTTGAATGCGCCTGTTCTTATGGTAACTATCTTTCTGTTCCTGTTTTTGCAGGGCAGATATACATCTGTCTTTTCGCCCGTGTAGGCTGTAAGTCCTGCGTCCTCGTCTATCTCATAGCCGCTGAGGTCAGTCTCCATATAAGGCAGGCTGGCGCTGGTCCAGGTAAGGTCGCTGAGACCAAGGCTGATAAGATACTCGTCAAAATCCAGAGTATCCTGCACATTAGCGTCAAGGGGGAGATATACCTGGCTGCTTACGTTTGTCTTGGTGAGATCGGCAGGGGCGTTATCCTTTGAATATACGCCGTCAAGGTAGAGGTAAATGCACCTGAATGTGTTCTCGGCGTCGTTTATGCTGATATTGCTGTTTTTAAGATAAGCGCCGCTGACATCCACCGTGAACATATCCTCACCCTCGGGAGCTTCAACAGTGGTCAGGGTCGAGGGCAGTATCACCAGGGCATTCCAGCAGTCTGCAAAGCAGTTTGCTGGTATAACCGTTACACCCTCGGGCACGTTGATAACATCAATATTGCTCATATAGAAGCAGGCTTTGCCTATTGATGACATGGTGCTTGGCAAAGTAAGCAGCATACCGTCATAATCGCCTGCGCCCTTGAAGCATTCATCGCCCAGCGAGTCACAGCCGTCGCCTATGGTCAGGCTCTTCACCCTTGCGTCCTTGAATACCCTCGGCTCACTGAGGTCGCTGTTCTCACCTACTGTAACTGTGCCGAAGTTTGTAAATTCCATAGCGCTCTCGGCAAATACTGCGTTATCGCCGATCGTCAGCGTGCCGCCGTTGCCTACCGAGTCAAAGGCATTAACGCCGATGTAAACGCCGTCGCCCAAGGTCACATCACCTGTCAGAGCTGTGCGTGAAAATGCCTCGGCGCCGATATTTGTAACTGTTGAAGCCATCTCTACCGTTTCTAGAGCTCTGTCCTCCCAGAAGGCTCTTTCGCCTATGAAGGTAACACCCTCGTTGATCTTCACGCTCTTCAAGCTCTTCAGTCCCGAGAATGCGTATTCCTTAATAATGGGCGAGCCTGTTACCTCGATAGATGTCACATTATTTTTGTTGTTGAACAAAAAGCTTTTAAGCTCCTTGATCTCGATATCACCTATCTTATCGGGAATGACCACATCTGTGCTGTCACCGCGGTAGTCTATCATAACGCCGTTATCATCGCATACAAAGCCCGAGTCCTTATCGGTATGCTCACCCGGCAGCTCGAATGCGTCGGGGTCGATAGCTACAGAGTCCATAAAGCTTGCAAAGGTATTGCTGCCAAGGAGAGTATCCAAGCCCTCCTCAGTGGTGTTATAAAGCACCCACTTTACCATTATGCAGCGCTCGTCAGTAAAGCCTGTGTACATGGTATAGATGTAGTTTTTAGCTCCGTCTGAGCGCTCCACCTCTTCGGTCTCGCACTTATACTCATAGCTGCCTGCTGTCTTTGCTTCGCCGGTGCTGTTGTTATAGCCTGATGCAAAGGTGTTCTCAACATAAACAGCACCCTTTACATTGCCGTCGCTGATACCTGCATATGCGCCGTAGGTGCTCTCGTGAACGTCCCAGCGGCTGGGGAACACAGCTTTAAGACCGTTCTGGTCATAGGTTATGCCTGCATCGCCCTCGATGACCGAGAAGTTGTTGAGCACAGCCCTGACGTGGCGCAGGTAGAGCAGTTCATAGATATTGGTATCTTCCTTTATCTCCTGTGCGGTAAGGGTTATCCACAGACCGTTCCACTTGCCCACAGCCTTATCGCCGTAATCAAGGGTGATATCAAGTCTTGCCTGTTCCTTTATCTCGTCATCTCTTATGTGGTCCTCATTCTTGGCATAGATATGTCCGCTGTAGCCTGCCAGAGTCAGGTCGCAGTCGTCAGCGTCGGGATTGCCCGATTTCCACAGATCGTAACCGCTGTAGATCTGGTTGTTTTCAGTCACCCAGCCGTTTGTGTTGCGCTGGCTGAACCTTATCTGCCACTGACCGTCATCGCTCTTAACGATAATATCATCGCCCTCGGCAGAAGCCGTAACACCCTCGGGCAGTGCGAGGGTCAGCTGCTGGTCCTCAAAGCTCTGCTCTGAAAGCTCAAGGGTACCTGTGTCGGCAGGTACTGGGGATGAAGTATCAAATGCATTTGAAGCGGGCTTTTCCTCGGTAAACTCCTTGACTGCGGCCTCCTTCATCGATGATGAGCTGTCCTTGCTCTTCTTATCACCGCAGGCAGCCATAACAGACGTCATTGCGATGACCAGAGCGGCGAGTATCGCCAATTGTTTTTTCATATTACACTCTCCTTACGTTAAGCCCAGGGGTCAGCACTCTCGGGCTGTCTTATATCAGAGAGCAGAAACTGCTCCCACAGATACCATTTGCCGTCCTTAGCCTGCCTCAGCTGAACATATCTGGGGCTGTCAGCTCCCCCCGAGGTCAGAAACAGCTTTGCATAGCCCTGCTCCGAATAGGAATAGGGGTTTTCGCTGACCTTTATGGTATAAGGCTCAGCGGGCAGATAATCATTGGCAGGCACTGCCCCCACAAAATACGACCTTGGCACATAGTCCTTATCCATAAAGCGGTCCCTGATAAACTGCTGGTCATAGTTGCTCAGCGGACGGGGACCCCTGAGATAATTGAGCATTTCAATTGAAAGCTCCCTGTTGGTTGGATAAAAGCACAGAGCCACCACCGTAAGTGCGGCAGTATCGAACTGAGACGTCAGCTGAGCCTGGGGCAGAGCCTTAAACTCCTCAATAGTTTCGGGCAGCTTTGCAAACTGCACCCCCACCGTTCTGTCTGACCCTGCGGGAGCGCTGCCTGCGGCAGTATTCTCCCTCGCCTTTTTAAGATCGTCAAATAAACCCATACTTATCCTCCTTTTCTTTTTATCACCACCGGGGCAGCTCAGTCAGGTCGATATAAACATTGTCCCAGTCTCTGCCGTCTGCGGTGGTGCGGTCTATGGTGTAGATGTTTATCGGCTCCTCGTCTGAGTCGCCTTCAAACAACTCAATAACTATCATATCATCGTCATTTATATAAGCCCTTGTGCTCTCACAGCCCCTGCCGTCTGAGGCATTGAAAAATTCCTTTGCCATATCCTCCAGCTGAGAGGTGGTGTAAAACTCATACTCGGCAAGCCTGCCGTCGGTGATATATCTCCAGCTCATCACAAGGTCAAAGCCGAAGTCAAGCACCATTTCGTCATCACTGACCGTGGTGATATCGGCTTTCAGCTTTGTATCATCGGGGTATGAGAATATCACAGAGGGGGTATTATCTGTCTCATAGGTAAGGTCCTCGGCATTGCCTGTCTGCTGATAAACGCAAATGCCTGTACCGTCGGCATTTATCTCATAAAACCTGTCCGTCCTGTCGCTTACGCTGTCCTCTTCGCTGTATGAAACAGCCAGCCATACCCCCGGCTTTATAGCAAACCCCTCACTCTTTTCACTTTCAGAGTCAGAGGTATCGGCAGGGCTGCTGTCTGTGCTGTTATCGCTGCTTTCGGCTTCCAAAGAGCTGTCACTGTCCGCCGTGCTTTCCGCAGCAGCCGAGCTATCCTCAAAGGCAGTGCTTTCATCATTCTGTGAGCTATCATCAGTCTGTGAGCTTTCATCTGCCTGCGAGCTGCTTTCATCGGTCTGTGAGCTGTCGGCTGCCGCAGCCTTGGTCGATGTCTGCTCAGGCTTTTCATCTTCAACAGCTCCGCAGGAGGAAATGCAAAGAGCTGATATTAAAGCCAGAGTTAAAAATGCGGTCTTTATTTTCATCATATCTCTCCTGACAATGTAGCTTAAAAACAGAGCTATTACTTCACAATTATATTGTAGCACATCATGTAAATTTTTGGTACGGTCAAAATGACAGGTCAAAAGGTAGAAAAATCTACCTGTTTTTTGTTGACAATATACAAAAAAGCTGCCCGATCAACGAGCAGCTGAAAAGCTATTTATTTGTGAGATCGACATCGCCGTCATTTATTATCAAGCCGCCGCCCCTTGCCCTTACTGCCAGCTGCAGCCTGTTTTTAAAGCCGGTTTTTTCAAGCATATCCGAGATATGCATTCTTACCGTCCTTTCGGAGATACCCAGCTTTTCGCCTATCTGGGCGGTGGAGAAGCCGCCTACCAGCTCTCTTAACACTTCAAGCTCCTTTTCGGTCAGGTGGGTGCTCACCGCATTGCCAAGCCAGTATCTGGGGCGGTTGAGGGGGTATACCGACTCCCCTGCCATTGTCCTGTCTAGTATTTCAAGCAGCGGCTGCTCCTGTATCTCTTTATACCAGAAGCTCTCAATACCTGCCTGCTGAGCTCTTTTTATGTAAAATACCTCGGGCATTGATGTTACTATGACTATCTTTGTGTCACTGGAAAATTCCTTGATCTTAGCTGCGGTCTCAATGCCGTCGATATTCTCACCCATCACAACGTCCATGAGTATAACATCCACCTTTTTTCTCCTGCAATGCTCAATGGCTTCATACGGGTCAGATACCGAGCCTGAAAGCTCATATCTGTCTGAGGCAGCCAGAATACTTTCAAACATCTGCCTTATCATTTTCTGATCGTCTGCTATAAGCACCTTATATGCCATATCCAACACTCTCCTTTGGCTCGGGCGGCAGCTTCAATATCATTTTAAACTGCGGCTCGCTCTCTATATCCATTTCGCCGCCGTATTTTTCTATAAGCTTTCTCAGGTTTGCCAGTCCCCCTGTTTCCTTCACCTTTGTGTCGGGGGGGCTGCCGTTGTTTGTAAAGGTCAGCAAAAAGCTGCCGTCCTCTTGTGATACGCTTATATAGGCTTCATTGCCCTCGGCATGGCGCAAAACGTTAGTTACGTGTACCGACAGTGCCGACTCTATCAGGGGTATCAGCAGCTCTTGCTTCGGCAGCTCACCGCTGATGATAAGCCTTACCCCCAGCTTTGCGGCGTGGTAGCTGTTTATAAAATAGGGCTGCTGCCATTTCTCGCTCTCCTCATTTTTTAGCAGCATTATGTTTGTGCGCCACAGACTTAGCAGCTCGTCCTTGTTGATAGTATCGGGCTTCGTCATATACTCCCTGGTCATAAGCAAAGTCTTGCCAAGGCTGTCGTGGATATGCACCTTCATTCCCAGTATCTCCTTATCCATGATAAGATACTGCACCGATGAATTAAGGGCTTTTAGACGGGAGTTTATGTAGTTTGCCTGCTTCTGCTTTTTGCTGAGCTCAAGGGTCAGGCGGTATTCCTCGGATATGTCCGAGGCTATTATCTCGTATATCCTTCTGCCCTCAAGATAATTTTCATGTCTTGCAAAGGCATAGGCGATGTTGTCTTTAAGGCAGACTATAGGCTCACTGCCCGATCTTACCGAGCCTTCGACCCCCCCTTTTTCGAGAGACTCCCAGAAAGCGGCTGCGTCCAGCAGAGCCTCGCCTGTTATCTGCCTGCATATGCTGTCCATTCTGCGGTTTATAAGCTTCGGCAGTCCCCCCTCCCAGTAAAAGCATATGCCTGTGGGGAGATGATCAACGCTGTCTTTTAAAGACATGGGGGAGAGATTTTTGCTGCGCCATACGCCGATACTTACAAGCTCTGCCCCTGCCAGCACACTGAATGCCGCAAGCAGCAGTACCACGCTTATCCACTGCACCGAGGGCTTGCCCTCATTTATACGCATAAGCAGCTGCTGGTAGAACACCGAGCCGCAGACCTCCTCAGCACACAAAGCCATTCTCAGTAAAGAGCGGTTTATCTGTATGTATCTTACCAGCTCATAGACGAATAAAAACACTATCATAAGCGCCCATAGCTGCACAAAGCCCCTGACATTGGCAGAAAGCAGCTCAAAGCTTTTCATAGCTGTCCCCTCCCCTCTTCAATGCTGTAAGGCTGAGGCCCTCTGCCGAGCTTTGCAAAAGCTCCATACCAAGTGCGCTGAGGGCACGGGGCTTGAAGCTGCCCCCGAATACAGGCTTTGGTATATCGGCTTCAATGGTTATCAGGCTGTCGCTGTCCTCACATATCCTTACCGAGCAGACTGTTATTTTATCAAGGGCGGACTCTATCACCGCTTCAAAAAGATCATATGCCGCTATCACCTGTACCGAGGGCACAATGCCTGCCGATCTGTCATCAAGCTCGCAGTCGATACCTAAGAAGCTGAGATATTCAAGGGTCTCACACACCGACAGTGCCAGCTCCTGAGCTGACATTTCGGGGGCGTCGCCGGCTATCAGCATAAGGTTTGCGCTGCGCTTGACATATGTGCCCAGTATCAGGCAGAACTTCATTCTGAGGTCGAAGGAGTCGGTATCCTTCAGGGCTTCGTCAAGCTCCACCAGCTGTGTGTGAACGTGCTGGGCTATCCTGTCATAAAGCCTGTTTTTGGTTTCATAAGCGGTCTTTTCCGCCCTGAAGCGTATCTCCTCCTCAAGCAGCTCATTTTCTGAGCGGATAAGCTCTGCTGCGTCCTCAAGCTCGGCGTTCATTCTTCTTACGGCGGTCATATCCTCCGTCCACTTCACAGTGCCGCCTATTATGTTTTTATATCTGGGTATATGGTTCTCATTCTCGTCGTTATCGGTAAAATTCGCCGAGCGGTAGACCTCTGCGCCGCTTTTGCTCCACAGTGCCGCATTTACGTGGGACAGCTCAAAAAGCTCGGTATAGCCCGTATTTGAGGGGATAAGCCCTATCTGTATGCAGCCCTCCCACATACCGATGAACATTATGCCGTAGAGCTCCTGGACATTATACAAGCGCAAGCCGCCTATGCGTGGGGCGCCGCCGCAGATAAGATATATCCCGTTAAGCACCAGACCCACAGTAAGGGGTATCAGCGGCACATACCAGTATTTTCTGCTTTTTGATATGCGGCAGCGCTTTATAAGGATAATAAATGAGCTGACTGTGAGTGAGACCGCCCACACAACTATGATATAATAAAGCCACTTATGGTCGGCAGCAAGCTCGCCCTCTCTCATAAAAAAGCTGAATGCTGCCGAGTGCAGGTCGTTGGTCATTATTCCGGCTATCAGGATAAGGGCAGGGATATGCAGAATGAACAGACCCCTGTTATTTCTGTCCCTTTCATCACTGCCGACGCAGCAGGATATACACAGCGAGATAAGGGGCACAGCTATAAATGGCACGTAATAAAGGTACCACAAATATCTGCCCGTATTATCAGAATGGGTAAAAAACGCCCAGCGGCTTATCCTGATAGGGAAAAGCGCCCACAGAAAGGCTGCGGCGGCGATAAGATAGCGTTTTATGCGCCTGTTTACCATACGCCTGTAGATAGTAAGTGCCCAGGCGATTATAAGCGAGCCATAGGTAAGTGATGAAGAATATCTGAAAAGCTTTTTAGTCGGCGGAAGGATATCTAATATAAAAGCTATTACAAACACTGCCAAAAACAGCGCTATCCGCTTTTTAGTCTTTCGGCTCAGCCATTCCATAAGGCACCTCCCATTCCCGACGCGGCGGTCGATCAGCTTGCTGTGTGTTGTAATAAAGTATAACATATTTATATATTTTTTTCAAGTTTTTATATTCCCCACTCCTATCGCACTTTTGCGGAGTATGCAGGTGATCGGGTCCTCCCCCGAGGAGAGGGGGTGATTTTGCGGCTGCCGGTATTTAAATGGCTGCGCTGACATTGTAAATGATGACCTGTGCGACTTGTCAAAAATCGCCGGAAATAATTTATCTGTTATCAATGCTTGACAGTTGGAGTAATTTCTGGTATTATTATATTGTTAAACGATTGAGCATATCGAAACAAATTGTCAACATTTGGCAGAACTGAGGACAAATACGTCAGATATTGTTCATTGTTTACCGCACAGATATAAATATAAATGCAGGCAGACTACAGCTCTGCCTGACGAACAATAAGAGGGACGAACTATGATAAAATTTACCGATATGAGCATGGGGCTCAGCATTGCCGCCTTGCTGGTTTGTGTCACCGACCTGATCTTCACGATCATGGATAAGCGCACCGGCAAGCCGCAGAATAAGTTCTATATTTTGATAATGACTCTGCTGGGGGTAAGTGCTGCCCACGGCGTTATCTCAGCGCCGCTGGACTATATCAAGATGACCTCGGAAAGCGCTTTTGAAACGCTGGAGGTGACAAGGTATCTGTACTTTCTTGCCCACTCATTTATAGCTCCCGTGTTTTTCTTCTACATATCCTACGTCACAGGGCGCTCGATAAACCGCAATATCTGCTGGAGGTATAACAGGACGGCGAAAAATATCTTTACCGACCTTTTGCCTCAGATCATACTGGTGCTTACGGTCATTATAATAGCTTCAAACCCGTTTCATCACTGGGTATGGTATTACGATGTACAGCGTGATTTCAGGCGGGGCTTCGGCGAATTTCTGCTGGTGTATGCACAAAGCGCTGTCTGGATGATAGCTTCATTTGTGCTGCTTATGAGGTCCTGGAACATACTCTCCAAAAACCGCAAGAACGCTATTGCTTTCTGCTATCTGCTGGTGGTGCTGGGTATTGTGATACAGCTTATCTTCAAAAATATCCGTATAGAGGTGCTTATGGAGACCCTGGGCTTTACGGGAGTTCTGCTGTTTGTTGAGAACGAGGACGAGCGCAAGGACGTGGAAATAGCCGTTTACAACTCGGCAGCATTTTCGCTGGATATTTCGGCGGCTATCAAAAACAAGACCCCTGTGAAGGTGATAATCGTCAGGGATATTGAGATAGACTTAAGCTCTGTACCCTTTGTTTCGGGGCAGACCGATACGGTGAGCCTTAGCAGGACGGTGGCTGACCTGCTGGCTGAAAAGGTCGAAAGATACTACATCTATTCAATAGGTCACAGGACCTTTGCGCTGACACTTTACAACAAAAGCGATGATGAAGCTCTTAAAACTGCAAATGAGATATACGAAAGATTTGAAAAGATATGGGATATAAACGGCTCGGACGTTTACCTGGACTCAGCCGTTATGCTTATCGACATTCCCGAGAGAGCTAAGGATATAAACGATATTATTTATATCTCTGAGTGCCCTATTCCCGAAAATGCCAAAAAAGGCGTTATGAGGGGCGATGACCTTAACTGGATAGTGAGATATTCGGCTGTTGAGGCTGCTGTAACAAGGGGGCTTGCCGAGGGCAGCTTTGAGGTATACTATCAGCCCACCTACAATATTGATAAGACTTTGTACGGCGCTGAGGCTCTGCTGAGAATGCACGATAAGGAGCTTGGCAATATCTACCCCGACGAGTTTATACCCATTGCCGAAAAGCTGGGGCTTATCGACGAGATAGACAGCTTTGTGCTTGAAGAGGTTTGCAGGCTGCTTGCAACGGGTGAGCCGCAGAAATACGGCGTGGGTCACATAAACGTGAACCTGTCGGTAATTGAGTGCATGAAGGACGGTTTTATCGACCATATCATGAAGATAGTTGACAAGTCGGGAGCTGAAAAGCATAACATCTGCTTTGAGATAACCGAGTCAGCCGCCGCTGCCGATTATGAATATCTGGCGCAGGTGATAGACGAGCTGAAAAATGCAGGCTTTTTGTTCTACATCGACGATTTCGGCACGGGGTATTCTAACATAAGCTCGCTGTTCTCGCTGGGGGCAGATATAATCAAGATCGACAAGAGCGTGCTCTGGGGAGCTCAGAAGGACGAGCTGGGTATGGTGCTGCTGAGCGGTACCATCAGCATGGTAAAGGGTATGCGCAAAAAGACCCTTTGTGAGGGCGTTGAGACTATCGAGCAGCTGGACCTGCTGAAAGAGCTTGGCTGCAACTATCTGCAGGGCTATTACTTCGCCAAGCCCCTGCCCGAGGGCGTGTTCCTTGAACATATAAAAAGCGTATCATAATAAAAAAGCCTTTCCCGACAGCCAGGGGGAAAGGCATTTTTTACATTAACATTAGCCTTATCAACTTTTGGCTAAAATGTGATAATGTTAACTTAAAAATTAAATTTACTGTTGACAAATTTTATTTTGTGGTGTATAATTGATATAAAGAGAAAGTTCGGTGAATATTTTTGGATTTATGCCTTATTTTTTGACACTTTTGAAATAGGCTGACATAAAATATCAAGAAACAATTCCATAACTATTTTTAAAACAATTATTACTTTTTACCCATTAAATACGGCATTATTGCGAATGATTAGTGTATAATGCAATAGAGTTTAAGTTTGATATATGCATTTATTAACTAAAAATTTACTATTTTTCTGCTTCATTAAACGTTTAGAACGGTTGCTTTATATACTCATAATGTGGTATAATATAATTTGTAAATACTTCCCTTTTATCAAAGGAGTGATATGAAAATGAACATCGGTAAATTTGAATTCAAGCCCGAAAAAGAGGGCGGCAGGCTGGTAATCAAAGCATATCTTATGTGGAACAAGAGCTTTGCAGCCGTACATGATGCTGAAACTCTTGAAAAGCTTTCAACAACTATGCCCGGTTATCTTGAAGCGGAGTATATATCGCTTCTGAAAAAGAACAAGGATAATATACTTAAAGAGCTGTGATAATGCTCTGCGCTGAGACAGGATATGGTTTAAAATGTAAAATTGCGGCAAAACTCATGTAAGCATTGCAGGAGGTTTGTCGCTATTTTATGATATGATACCGGTAAAAAATTGACCGAAAGGATATGATGAATATGAAGATCGAAACAAAATGTCTGCATGAGGGCTATACCCCTAAGAACGGTGAGCCAAGAGTAGTGCCTATAGTGCAGAGCACCACCTATGTCTACGACTCCACCGACGAGGTCGCAGCCGTTTTTGATGACCCCACCAAAAGCCTTATCTACTCACGCTTTGAGAACCCCACCACCGACGCTGTTGAGAAGAAGATAGCTGCCCTGGAGGGCGGTGCGGCTGCTATGTGTACATCATCGGGTCAGGCGGCAACACTTTGCTCGGTGCTCAACATCTGTCAGGCCGGGGACAGCATTATATCGTCTACAGCTATTTACGGTGGCACAATAAACCTGTTCAGCATAACCCTCAAAAAGCTGGGGATTGAGTGCATTTACGTTGACCCCGACTGCACGGCTGAGGAGCTCAGCGCTGCCTTTAAGCCAAACACCAAGCTGGTTTTCGGCGAGACTATAGCTAACCCTGCGCTGACCGTGCTGGATAT
>ERZ842401.7103-NODE-7103-length-11615-cov-5.741436_pt1 | contig 11615 bp, 9 predicted proteins | sample MGYA00521270_ERZ842401 | MGnify/ENA primary metagenome ERZ842401 (study PRJEB31892, sample SAMEA3878208) | bioreactor metagenome | biome: Moose rumen | place: Sweden | collected 2011-10 | study: EMG produced TPA metagenomics assembly of the PRJEB12797 data set... | reverse complement strand
GGAATCTTTGAATCAATTACTTTTGCCATAGTTGTATTTGACTATTTTACGATTTTACGATTTCACAATTAATTACTGGCAGCAGGCGGCAGCAGCCTCACAGCAAGAACCACCATCGCAGCACAGCGAGGGGGCACAACCGAAGGCGAAAGCCAGCACAACCACGGTGAAGCACAGCATGAGCAGGCTGACGTAGATCAGACCGATGCAGTGCCAGCGCTTCTGCCAGATCTTACCACTGATGCCCAGTGTCTGCATGGCGCTCCAGAAGCCGTGAGCCAGGTGGAACCAGATGGCACCGAACCAAACGAGATAGACCAATACCCATCCCCAGCAGCTGAACGTCTCCTGAATCCAGCCAAAGCCGTCGCTCGGGCTCAACAGACGGGGAGCGCCGACAATCTCGGCCCACATCATGTTGTACCAGAAGTTGAACAGGTGAATGCCCAAGCCAATCAGGATGATCAAGCCCAGCACCAGCATGTTCTTGGAGTACCACTCTACCTTGCCTGCATTGACCGTGGTAGCCACTTCGTAGCGATTCTCGCCACGGGCCTTGAGGTTCTGAGCCGTCAGGATGAAGGCAAAGACAATGTGAATCACAGCCAGGGCTGCCAGACCGAGTGTTGCCACGATGGCATACCAGTTGGCACCCAGCAATTCGCAAATCATGTTGTAACCCTCAGCCGAGAACAGCGCCACAACGTTCATTGCACAGTGGAATGTCAAGAACAGAATGAGCGCAATACCCGTTACGGACATTACAACTTTTCTACCAATTGATGAATTGATTAACCACATAAGATATTGAAATTAAAAATAAAAAATACTTAGTATTAAGTACGCATGTGCGCAATTTAGGCTACAAAATTAATTAAAAAACATGAAACCGCAAACGTTTGCGCCAAGAAAAGTGATATTTATTGCATTATTTTTACGTTTTCCAGATATCAAGACGCTGTTTTTCGGAAATGGGCGGAAGTGTTATTAACATTTAATGATGACCATTTTCTTGCCGATTTGGTAAAAAATACCTACCTTTGCAGGCTTGCAATTGAGAAAAACGTATAAAAACTGAATATTATATGAAGAAATTATTTGTAATGTTGTCACTTCTGGTCTTGGCATTGGCCGTTGAGGCTGTTCCTGCCAAGCGCGGCATGTGGACCACCATCCGACTGGCCGACGGCACCGAAGTGCGTGTAGAGAAAATGGGCGACGAGCACCAGCACTGGCTGCAAGCAGCCGATGGCACCTGCTACGTGGCCAGTGGCGATGCCTATGTTCAACAAGACAGCGAAGCCTTGCAGGCTCGTCGCGAGGCCCGCATGGCCCAGCGCAATGCCAAGCGCAAGGCTATCTATGCCTCGACCACCGATGGTCTGGGGCAGAAGGGCATGATGAGTATGGGCGCAGTACCCAGCATCGGTGCCTATACCATCCCTGTGGTGATGGTGCAGTTCAGCGACCTGAAGTTCAAGAGCACCACCACGGTGAGCAAGATGACGCGCTACTACAACGAGGCAGGCTATCACGACGAGGCCGGCTGCGTAGGTTCGGTGCGCGACTTCTTTGCAGCCCAGAGCGGCGGCCAGTTTGTGCCTACGTTCGACGTGGTGGGCATTGTCACGCTCTCCAATTCGTATAAGTACTATGGCGGCAACGACAAAGACGGTAACGACGAGAATCTCGACAAGTTGCCGGGCGATGTGGTCGAGGCTGCCGTCAGTCAGCTGGGTGTCGACTTCTCGAAGTTCGTAGTGCCTGCTGGCGATAAGAACCACAAGGCCGGTGTGCCCCTGATGGCGATGTTCTATGCAGGAAAAGGCGAGGCTACTGAGTATTCGGGTGCCGACGACTATATCTGGCCTTGCGAGTGGGATGCCGAGGAAGATCCCGTGGGTGGGGGCACCTATCAGGGCGTGCACTTCAACTCCTTCTTCGTGGGCAACGAGCTCAACACTGGCGGCTCCAAGCTCATGGGCATGGGCGTGTTCTGCCATGAGTTCGGCCATGCGCTCGGTCTGCCCGATTTCTATGTCACCGACTATAGTTATGAGAACGATGATTCCTTCAGCGACTGGTCGATCATGGACACCGGTTCTTATGTCAACGATACCTATGCACCTATTGGCTACACGGCCTATGAGAAGAGCTACATGGGCTGGCTGGAACTGAAAGAGATAGGCTCGGCTAAGCAGGTGACGCTGCAGTCGCCACTGGATTTGGCCGAGAACTCTGCCTATATCGTTCGCAACAGCAGCACCGAGACGTTCATCTTTGAGAACCGCCAGCCTGGCACATGGTATCCTTCGAGCTTCGGATCGGGCGTACTTGTTACGCGCATTGCCTATAACAAGACGCAGTGGAACTGGAACACGCTGAACAACACGCAGTCGAAGAAGCGTGCCTGCGTGCTGACAGCCAATGGAGCCAAAATGAGTTATTCGGCCAGCTCGGCCCACCTGTATGGTAACTCGCGCACCGCCATCAGCAGTCTGCAGACGCTGAGCGGCACCACCAAGACCATCGGCATCAGCGATGTCACCAAGAACAACGACGGAACCATCACGCTGACACTGAACGGCGGCGATGATCCTGACCCGCAGCCAGAGCCTGGCAAGGTGTTGTTCTACGAGTCGTTCAACCAGTGCAATGGTAAGGGTGGCAACGACGGCGAGTGGAACGGGTCGATAGCCAGTGCTACCTTCAGTCCTGATAACGACGGATGGTATGCACCCAAGGGGTCGGGAGCCAACCAGTGTGCCAAGTTCGGCGCAGGTTCGGTTGACGGCTTTGCCCAGACACCCAGCATCGAAATTGATGGCGAGGCCACATTGACCTTCCGCGCTGGTGCATGGAATGCCAGTAAGGACGGCACCTCTCTGCAACTGGGAGCAGACGGTGGCACCATCACGCCGAGCATGGTTACACTCACCAAGGGCGACTTCGATGATTTCACGGCTAAGGTGACGGCTTCGGGTACTGTGAACATCACGTTCCTGGCCTCGAAGGGCCGCTTCTTCCTTGACGAGGTGAAGCTGACGGGCAAGGCTTCTACCGATATCAGCGAGGTGCGTGCTGGCAACGTCAAGACGGGTCGCATCTATACGCTCGACGGCCGCTATGTGGGCACCGACCTGAACGTGTTGGGTCGTGGTCTCTATATCGTTGACGGCAAGAAGATCATCAGATAAAATTGTCTGTTGCCCTGCCTTTCCTGATGTGAAGGGCAGGGCAACTGAAGAAACATAAAAAACGGTTCCTGAATGCATCGGGAACCGTTTTTCGGTTTAGGCATACGAGGCTTCTCAGCGGCGCTCCTAAGTGATTGTTTTAATTCTTAAATGATTTATTATTATAGAGAAAGCATAGAAATTCCTCGTCAATATCGCCCGTCAAGTTAATAATGATGCACTTGTCGTACTGCGGCTCTTCGCGAATCATGATGAACTCTACGGTGTTGCCTTTCTTGTCCTTCCGGGTGTAGAAGGCTCCGTGTTGTTCTTCTGAGCGATAGGTCTGCTCGGCCTTGAAGCGGCTACTGTTCTTTTGGAGCAGTTCTTCGGCCCGCTGGTAGTAGTCGGCATTGCCGGTCACAATGCGAGCGCTCTTCAGCTTGGCTATGGCCTGCATGATGTTCTCGGGCCGCCCTTCACCGTGGCTCTTCACGAGTTGTTCCATCATCTTGGGACTCACGGTGATGCATTTCAGCGTTGTGTCAGCCTGATGCAGTGTCATGAACTTCTCAGCGAAGTCGGGCGAGTGCTGTGCGTAGGACACTACCTGCATGAGCACAGTTGTGAATAGCAGTAGGGCTCGTCGTTTCATCTCAGTTCGGTGTAGAGCGAGTCGCGCTGCATGGAGTCGGCCCTTTGCACCTGACTGAATCCTTCAGAGATAAGCTGCAGGGCATCTTCCATTTTGTCGTAGGCCAACGACGGGTCGTCGTAGGTATCCTTGTAGGCGGCGTAGTTGATGTCGTCGCCTTGGGGTTGTTCTTGTTTCAGCGAGAGGTTCATGGCGTTGCCCAGCGTGAGCACGATGGCCACCACGGCAGCGGCGCGGAACAGGGGGCGCAGCCGTTCGTTGAGGCTGATGATGCGTGCCTTGACGACCTTGGCTTCTTCGGTCTGGGCCAGGATGCGCTCGTCGAAGTCGTCGCCGAGGGTCTCGGTGGGCTGCAGGGCCATAAAGAGTGACTGGTACTGACGCAACTGCTGGGGCAGTTCTTCCTCGGTCTGAGTGAAGAATGCTCTCAGAATCTGCTCTTCCTGCAGTGTTGTCTCGCACTGGAAGTAGCGTTCAATCAGTTGTTCGATGTATTTGTAGTCCATATCTCTCTGTTTCTAAATACTTTTGTCGGATGGTTTGCCGGGCCCGGAAGATGTTCACCTTCACCTGTTGCTCGTTGATACCCATCACCTCGGCTATCTCCTTGTAGGCCTTTCCCTCAATGTCGCGCAGCCAAACGCAGCTTCGTTGTTTCTCGGGCAGTTGCTCAATGAGCTGTCTGACCAGTTGGATGCGGTCGCGCTGCACGGTCTGCTCTTCAGGGTCCGAGGCGTATGAGCGGTCGGGTGGGTCGTGACTATCGTCGAGCTGTGCTGTCTGGTTGTCGGCTTTTTTGTTCCGGTCGAGTGCCAGGTTGTGGCAGATGGTCAGGCAGAAGGCTTCTATCGACTCTATTTCGTCCCATTGTTCCCGTCGGTTCCACACCTTGATCATCGTGTCTTGCACAATATCTTCGGCCTCCGCAGGGTTGAGAGTGATGCGGAGTGCCAGTCTGTAAAGCTCGTTTTTGAGCGGCAATACGTCTGTGCGGAAATCGATTTTCTTCATCCTCTCTTAATGGTAGACGACTGTGGAAAGGAAAAGTTACAGTTGCTGGTGATTTTTTTTCTGAGTACTCTGATTGTTCTGATTACTCGGATTACTCTGAGTATTCGGAGTATTCTGATTGCTCTGAATTACTGCTCATAGCCTCCGAAGCTGTTGTCTTCGTCTGAGCTGCCTTGCTGGTCGTCGCGCTGAGGTTTCTTCTTCTGGTTCATGTTGCCGAAGTTCCAGGTCAGCTGGATGTTGATGCGTGGGTCGCGCCAGTTACGCTGGTGTCGCCAGAAGGTGGGACCTTCGGTGTAGTTCTCAAACTTGCGTGTTTTGAACACGTCGCGCCAGTTCAGGGCCAGCGAGAACATCTTGTTGAAGAAGGTCTTGCGCAGACCCAGGTCGAGTGAGCCATTGGCCTTGCGGTAGCCTTGGGTGATGACTGAGCGCGAACGGTAGTTGCCCGTGGCCTGCAGCGAGATGTCATAGGGCAGGATGAGCGATGCCAGCAACCGGGCATCCCAGGCGAAGTTCTCATCGCTTTGGCCAGTGACAAGCTGGTTCTCGACAATGGTTTCAAAGCCGTCCAGACGGTAGTAGTAACCGTTGAGCGTGGTGGTCAGGTCCAGAATCTTCCAGAGTTTGTCCTTGCCGATGATCTCGATGCCGGCACTCTGACTCTTGGCCACGTTCAGGTTGGTCATGTACATCACGTCCTGTCCTGTCGTGGGGTCAGCGCCTTGATAGCGTATGCGCTGAATGACGTCGGTGGTAGGCCGGTAGTAGGTGCCCACGCTGAGGGTGTGGCCCTCCCAGCTCTTCAGGAAGTTCAGGGCAAAGGCATTGGTGTATTCAGGGGTCAGTTCGGGATTGCCGAACTCTATCATCGAGGCATCGCGCGTGTTCTTGAACGAGTTGAGCTGTCCGCCCCAGGGCCGGCGCAGGCGGCGTGTGTAGTTCAGCTGTATCTGTGCCGTCTCGCTCAGTGCATAGTTCAGGAAGAGCGAGGGGAATAGTTGGAAGAAATCTTTCTTGAAGGGAGTCTCCGTCTGGTAGTAGTCGATGCTCTTCGTGTCTACGCGCCAGTATTCGCCGCGCAGGCCAGCCATCACGCCCAGTTTGCCGAACTTCATGTTGGCGGTGGCATAGAGGGCATGCACGTTCATGTCGTAAATGAAGCGGTTGTAGAAGAAGGGGTCTTCCTGCAGCAGTCCCGACTGGGGCGACAGGCGTTGGGCCGTTCCTGTTGCATTGTATTCAAAGCTGCTCTGTGGGGTGTTCTCGTGCGAGAAGTTACCGTTATAGCCGGTTTCTATCTTGAAATTCTCGCTGATTTGGTTCTCATAGTCTGCCTTTGCCTCCCACGAGCGGTTGTTGATGTTCATGGGGCGATACTGGTAGGAATAAGTGGAAAGGGGCGAGGGGAGAGTGGTTGCGAGATGGGTGGTGTCGTTCAGGTACTCGTTGGAACTGTCGCTGTTCCAGTTGTTGTATGCCAGAGAGAGGTCCAGCTTGTGCGTGCCCTGCTCGTTGAACTTATGGGTGTAGCCCAGTTCGGCATGATACATGTGATTGTCGCCGTCGCCCCAGGTCTGACGGTGCAGAATGCGGTTGTCGGCCTGTGTGCCGTCGGCCAGGTAGGTACCATAGCGGTAGGTGGTCAGGTTGTCGCTCTCACGGTTACCCTGCATGGTCATGCCCGAGAGGGTCAGGTCGTCGTTGGCCGATAGGTGGAAGGTCAGTCCGGCACGGGCAAAGAGTCCGCCGCCGTTATTGTTGTTGTCGCCTTCGCTCTGCTGATAGGAAGTGAAGGGCGAACCTGTAGCGGCGCGATAGCGCTGGTCGCTCAGGTTGCCGCCGCTGCCGCGACGCTTGCGATAGCCCAAGTTGACGTAAGCATCCATCCATTTGCTGGAGTAGTTGATGTTGCCGCCTACGTTCCATCCTTTGTGGTTGTTGGCACCGGCCTGCAACGAGCCGTAGTAGCCAGCCTTGCGGTCGCGCTTCAGGATGATGTTGATGATGCCGGCTGTTCCCTCGGGCGAGAATTTAGCCGATGGGTTGTCGATGACCTCGATGCGCTCAATGCTCTCGGCCGGTATCTGTTGCAGAATCTCGGCACGGTTGTCGCTGGTCAGTCCGCTTTGCTTGCCGTTGATCCACACCTCGACGCTCGAATTGCCGCGCAGCGAGATTTCGCCGTCGGTGGTAACCTCGACCGAAGGGATGTTCTCCAGCAGGTCGGTCACCGAACCGCCAGCAGCCGCTAGCACCTCGTCAACCGAGAAGGTCTTGCGGTCTACCTCGAGTTTCATCTGCGAACGCTGTCCCACCACCTGCACCTCCTTCAGGGTCTGTGAGTCTTCGCTGATGTAGATGGCGTTAAAGTGCACGCGCGGCTGTTGCTTGCTAATCTGGAAACGGCGGGTGACGGTCTTGTAGCCCACGAAGGACACCTGCAGGGTGTAGCTGCCCTCTTTGAGGCCTCCCACCTGGAAACTTCCTTTGATGTCGGTCATGCCGCCACCGGCTACTTTCCCGTTGGAATCGGTGATTTTGATGTTGACGAACTGCATGACCTCGTCGGTCTGCTTGTCAAGGATGCGGCCTTTAACGGTGCCTTGTGCCTGTGCCGAGATGGCTGCAAGCACGAATGACAGGAATAGAAGAAAACGATGCATAACTTATATGTGTTGGCATCGAACCCTCGGTAAGGGCTCGCGCTAGTTTAGCGTAACATGAAGTAGAAGATGGCGGCGAGAACCAGAATCAGGTAGGTGCAGCCTTTCCATATTTTTCCAAATATGTAGCAGGCTACCAGTACCAGAATGATTGTCAGGATGTCGGAAAAAGTAAGGCGGAAGCCGTTCTGGTCAATCAGGTCTTCCATGTTGTTCATGTCGTCGGGATCTAACTGGCCTCCACCGGAAAATCCGAAATCATCATCATCGTCGTCGTTTTGCGCAAACGTCTGCAGCCACATCATGACGGTGCAGAGTAAAACATAAAGGCGCAAAGCGATATTGTCCATTCTTTTTTCTGTTTGATTATTTTTATTTAATTGGCAGAGTCTGTTGTCAGACCTGCTTTAGGAGTACTCCAACCGAGAATCGAACTCGGATCTACTCTTTAGGAGAGAGTTGTTCTATCCATTGAACTATTAGAGCCACATTCATCATGCATCGTCGATGCAAGGAACGAGTTGTCGTTAAAAATGCAACGTTGCAAAAAGCGTTGCAAAAGTACGAAGAAAAAGAGAGAAACGCAAATGTTTCTCTCCCTATTATTATTTTTTAGTAAATTCAGCCCTTCAGTTCTTAGAATGTGAGGGTACGATTCAGGTCACTGCGCGATGCTTTCTTGCCACCCCACGTGATGTTCACACCGAAGTTGAAGCTGAAGTTAGAGTCGAGTGGAACCATCGATGCGCCGGTCTTGCCGATCATGTGGTCCATGCCCATGAACACGTTGCAGCCCTTGGGGTGAAGGTTGAGCACCCATCCCATGGTGGTGCAGAAAGAGGTGAAAGCCACGTTGATGCCGCCGTCGAGCCAGTTGGTGGGACGAATGTTGGCACTGAGGCGCTCTTCAGTCCATGAGTACTTGCCGTCGAAGCGGTGTGTGAAAAGTGAACCGAAGGTGAGCCTGTCGTACACGGGCAGCGGATATTCCAGACCGAAACGCATGGTGGCTGCCAGTGCATGTGTGCTGCCGCCGTTGTCACCCTTGCTCTCCAGGTTGGCGAAGTCTTTCAGCTTGTCGCCGTAGTCGTCGGCCTGGTCGTCGAAGGTGTTGGTGCGGTCGTCACCGCTCTTAACGTCCATGTCGTTGAATCCGTCGAACTCGAAGGCGTTGCCCGACGATTCTGCCACGATGCCGTTGCTCCAGCTGATGAAGCCCAGATCGGTGAGCGCCAACGAGACCTTCAGTCCGTTGAGCCAGTTCACCGAACAGTCCTTGAACTCATAGATGCCTCCCAGATCCAGTCCCAGTCCGAAGCCTCCCAGTCCTGCACCGTCGATATCGACGCCGTCTACGCGCTTATAGGTCTGCGGAATCTTGTTGCCCTCGGCATCGGTCTTGTCGGTGAAGCGGGTTTTGTACTCCTTTTCCTTTTCCTCAAACGTGGCTCCTTTCATGTTCAGCTCAGCCTTGGCCTTGCCGTCAATGATCCACTTGTCGCCAGTCAGGTTGGCATGCACGCCCTCCATGGAGAAGTCGGTATAGGCGGCACCGAACAGCAGTTTCACCTTGGCACCCACGCGCAGGTTGTCGAACAGCTGGCGCGAATGACCGAAGCCCAGTTCCAGATAGCTCCAGCCGCGTGCGCCCAGGTCGTCGAATGAGTAGTCCTGGTTCTTCATGTCCTTGGCAAACTGGAAGAAGTCGTAGGGCACTGACACTCCGAAGTGGGTGCGCTCGCGCAGTTCCACGGTGTTATAGCCGTTGAAGGCACGGAATCCCACCGAGGCAATGTTCAGGTCCATGTCCATCAGGAAGGCATTGGCTCCTTTGTCAAAGCCCTCCAGGGCCACGTCGGCCGATATGCCGGGGTGCATGAATGTGGTGGTTTTCTTGGCACCGGGCTTTATGCCGTAGTCGGGGTTCTTGTAGAACAGGTCGCCCACGCCGAACGAGCCTTGCAGGCGCATGTTCAGGTTGCCCAGGATGGGCAGCGAAGCATAGCCCTGGCTGTTCTCGTATGCGGGGTTCATGGTGTGGCGGTACTTGAAGTCCTCGGTGAAGTAGGCCGAGTTCATATCCTGTGCCACCAGTGTTCCTGCCTGTGCCATGAGGGCAGCGGCAAGTATATATCTTTTATAGGTCTTCATAATGCGTATCGTTTGTAATGTGAAGTTTCTGATAGATATTACGTTGTGTCACAGAGGATTATTAATCAAGATCGATGGTGATGCGGCCGTTCAGCGAAATCTTGATGTTGTCGACCTTCACCTTGTGGCGCGAGGCATTCAGTGTCTCTGTGGCCGATGCATTGGCCTGCACCTCGAAGATGATGCCGTCAAGTTCGGTCAGCGAGCCGCTGACTCTCAGGTATAGCTTGCCCTGCTTGTCAATGGTTGTCTGGTTGATGGCCTTTCCGGTGGCATCAGTCAGCTGTACCTTGGCGCTTGTGATGGTGGACACCACGCCCTGTGCGTCGGCCACGCCAATGGCTTTCGGGTTCAAGATGACAAGTTGCAAGGGCGCATTGGTGATGACATCGGCCTCTAACAGCACGTGCGACTCTTCACCGTAGAAGTCAATCTTCTGGTCTGTCAGATCTTCGTTCCAGCCGTCAATGGTGTCGTTGTAGACGATTGTCGAGCCAGGCAACAGCTCCAGTGGAGCCGAGAAGCTGTATCGGGGTTTGATTTCATAGCCACAGCCACGGTCGGTTGTTCTTTCCTTGCCCTCTTCGTAGAGGTCGATGCTTCCTTCCTTGGCAGTGTTAGCGTTAGCATCGAGGATGAACTTGATGTTGTCGGGGATGGTGTTCAGAATGGCAGCCAGGTCATACACCTCTACCGAGTCGGTACGTCCGGCGATGGGGGTCTGGGCCAGCGGATTGCTGTCGTTGCGCTTCTCGATGTACTGTGCATCATCAGTACCGGCCTTGCGGCAGACGATGATGGTCGAGGTGACGGAAGTGCCGTTGGGTGCCTGCTTCATCTTGATCTTCTGACTGCTGGTGATGTTCAGCGTGCGATAGGTGAAGGTGTTGGTCTGCTCGTTCTTGTAGCGAGCCACGAGGGTGGCATCGGCCAGGCCTTCCACGTCGATATTGTTGGCAATGTCGAGCTTGATGGATGGGTTATTCAGCAGAATGTTTACCTTCTCGTCGTTCAGGAAGTCGGGCACGCCGGTGATGTCGGTCGACTGAGGCTTCATGTCGATATCGGGGTCGAAGTAGCCTTGGGCGTGGGTGATAATCATGTTATTGCTCAAGGACACTCCTGTGGCGATATCATATGGAGTGGTTCTGGCGCTGCCGACGCGCAGGTCGTTGGAGTTCAGCATCATGCGCATCTTGACGATACCGTTCAGTTCGGGGCCGTTGGCATCGAACAGCAGATAGGGATCGTCGGTTCCCCATGAGGGATCCTTCGCGTTGGCAAAGTCGGTCAGGCGCTTCAGCTTCAGTCGAATCACGTCGTTGCTACTTGTCGACATTCTGGAACGCTTCAGAATATAATAGTCGTTGAACAGTCCGCCCGTACCGCGAACAATGTCAAAGCCTGTCTCGTCGATATTGAGGTATTTGGGCAGGAATATTTCGTAGGTGGCATAGTCCACCTTGCCGGCCAGCTGTTGCAGACCGATGGTCAGGGTTACGTTGCCCTCTACGTCGGCCTCGGTGAGGCTCACAATCTGATTGTTGGGGTCGCCGTCGAAAGTGAATGAAGCCACTTTCTCAGGATCACCGGGGCTCTCCAAGTCGGTTCCTGCATGAGGGAACCAGATGTTTTTGTTCTGTCCTCTCAGCGATTCCATGGACGCTGTGATTGGAATCTGCAGCTTTCCAGGGGTGGGCGAGGGGTTCTCCAGCCGCACTTCTTTCACCTTTGGGTTGACTGCTTCCACAGAGTCGGCTTTCTGGAAGCGGTAGTCTCCGGTGTGATAGCTGGCGCTGTCGTGCGTCAGCGTGTCGATGACCCCGTCGTCTTCAAGTTCGAGCAGGTCGCTCAACGGACTGTTTTTAGTAGAACTGTTGGGAAGCGTGAACCCGTCGGACACGTGAGTTCGACGTAAGCCTTACGCAATAAGTCTACTTTTGTCGATGATTTCTA
>ERZ842401.7102-NODE-7102-length-11617-cov-5.150839_pt1 | contig 11617 bp, 12 predicted proteins | sample MGYA00521270_ERZ842401 | MGnify/ENA primary metagenome ERZ842401 (study PRJEB31892, sample SAMEA3878208) | bioreactor metagenome | biome: Moose rumen | place: Sweden | collected 2011-10 | study: EMG produced TPA metagenomics assembly of the PRJEB12797 data set... | reverse complement strand
CAGTAAGTTCATTATAATCTAACCAAATAACTATATAATTATTTTCTTGTTGACTAATCTTACTAGTAACTTCATAAAATTTATCTTTATCTTTTACAGATAAAGCAACTGCTGGATTACCAGCTGAATCTTGTCCAATCTTAGCTCCTCCAGCTTTTAAAACATCACTACTCATAAGTAGATTATCTTCAGTATCACGGAATGATAATGTCGCAACTGTAGATAATTGACTACGTGCTTCTTCAGGATTTTTAACTCCAGCAAGTTTAACACGAATCTTATCATTACCTTCAATAATTATTTCCGGTTCACTAACCCCCAAACTATCAATTCTTTTACTTAAAGTTTTATAAGTAGCAGTTATCTTTTCACTATTCATCTTAGAACCATCTATAGAATCAGCTTTATATAGTATTTCAAATCCACCTTGTAAGTCTAAACCAAATTTTAAACCTTTAAAAAGAGGAATAAATAAAAAGCAAATCGCAACTACAATTAGAACTAAAATAAAAGAACTAACAATTACTTTCTTCTTTCCATTTTTCTTTTTTTCTTTCATGTCCTTCACCTCATATAACATCTATATTCTCATCAAAGTTCTGTGATCCATTAAGATTATTATTTTCTAAATATTTATTAATCTTATCTATATCTGCATGCATTATATCACTAACGATATCAGATAACATCAATCCACTACCATTCTTCCATTTTTCTACGATTAGATAATTCCAAATATCAGTATCTTTAACATTAGAAAATCCCAATCTAGAAAACTCAATACGTTTTGCTCTAAGAGCTGGTTTTACTCTTCTAAACAAATCTGCTTGAGACTTGAAATCATAATCCATAAAAGATCACACCCTTTTTTGAATCAATATTATTATATCGAATAAAAAAAGAAAATTAAAGAGTTTATCTTTAATTTCTATATTATTCATCCCTTTTTGCCCTAGGAAAATTATGATAATAGACTTCTTTTAGTCTATCCGTAGTAACATGAGTATAAATTTGAGTAGCTTTAATACTTTCATGTCCTAGTAATTTTTGAACTGTTAGTAAGTCACAACCTTCATTTAATAAATGTGTTGCGAAACTATGTCTTATCATATGAGGAGAAATATTTTTATTAATTCCTGTCTGTTTAATTAACTTATCTAAAATAAATCTAACTCCTCTTTCAGTTAATTCTCCTCCATTATTATTTAAAAATAGATAATCACTATCTTTACTGTTTAAAGATCTTCTTCCATCATTTAAATACATCTTTAAAGCTTCTTCACAGTATTCTCCAAATTGAACAAATCTTTCTTTATTACCTTTACCAAGTATTAAAATATTATGATTATTCATATCAATATCTTTTACTTTAATACTGACAAGTTCTCCAACACGAACTCCCGTAGCATATAACATTTCTAAAATAAGTAAATCTCTTTGACCTAAAGCTATTCTAGTATCTGGTACTTTAAATAATTCTTCTAATTCATTATATTCAAAATAACGAGGTAATTTCTTACTCTTTTTAGGACCATTTACTAAAGAAAAAACATTACTTTTTACAATTCCTTCGTTAGCCAAATATTTATAAAAACCTCGTAAAGAACTTAATTTACGATTAATAGAAGAATTATCATCTTTCTTAGTATCTTTTAAATACATTAAATAAAATCTAATATCACCATACTCAACTTTTTTAAAATTAAGAGACTCACTACTTAAATAATTTAAATATTCCAAAATATCATTTTGATAACTACCAATTGTATAATCAGAATAATTCTTTTGATACTTTAAATAATCTAAATAACTAACTAATTCTTTATTATCTTCCATAACTTCCTCTATTATTATCTTTTTCTTTAATCATTTCTTGATAAATTAAATAGAAATTATAGGCTTTATTATAGATTTCACTTTTCTTCTTAGCTGAATTTTTAAGACTATTACAAAAACTTCGATTATATGAATAGCCTTCTCTTTTAGTAGCCATACTTGGATATTGTTGATTAAGATAATATCTACACCAATAGGCTTGTTTTCTAAGTCTAGTATCAAGCAAACTATTTAAGAACTTTTCATCCACTTCATTTAATTCTATATTTAATTCAGTAGCTAATTTTTTAAAATCAACTTCATATCTTTCTTTTTGTCCCCATTTTACTTTACGATAAGGTAAATTAATCAAACAATTAGCAACTTCATTTACTTGTAGGTAATCTATCTTATCAGTAATAGCATTAATTGGAATAGTTAATCTATCTAAACTTTTTTCGTTTATAATTCCTACTTTACGCATTTTCTTAATTTTCTTATTAGTTGGATCTACTAGTTTTTCTTTGTTAATATATGTTAAATTAATAAAGTTTTTAGGATCCTCTAAAAATGACATTTGTTCATTAGTACGATTTATATTTCTAGAAAGTACGTAATCTAATTTTTCTCTATCTTGATTAATCATCTTTTGATTAGCAATTAATTCTTCAATATCTACTACAGATAAACTACCTTTTTCTTGCCTAAACAAATCAAGTGTAGCCAAAGCATCACGCCCTACATAATAATTGTTACGCATCCAGTTTCTATTCTTACCTATTTTTACATAATTAGAACCAAGTGATGTTAAAATCATATTTTTTAAATCCCCATACAAATCATAATGTTCTCTACGTATTAATAATTGAAGTCTCGTATCTTCTTTAACTTTATTAAGAAGTTTATTACATGCTTCTGTCGTATTAAGTCTTTTTACTTTTGAGGCTTTAGCTAAAGTAGCTATTTCTTCATTACCATAGATTAAATCTCTATGATAGAATTCATTTTTACCTTTATTAAAGGCATATAAGTCTACTTCATCACTTAAATTATATCCTTGTTCATTTAAATAATTAATAAAAGTATCTTTATCTTTAAAATTACTAGTAAATATATCAATATCTTCTAAACTATCACCATTATTTATAGTAATTAGAGTATAATTATTTTCTTCTCTAGCTACAATATAAAATTTAGCCATAAGATCACCTCATTTTCTTTATAATATCATTTTACTTTAAAAATATCAAAAAAAGAGTGCTATTTTGTATAATCGCACTCACTACATTTTACAGTTTTATTTTTTTCAACTAACATCTTGCCACATTCAGGACAAGCTTCTCCAATTGGTTTATCCCAATATGCAGTTTTACATTTAGGATAGTTATTACATCCATAGAAAAGTTTTCCTTTACGACTTTTCTTTTCAATAATTTTTCCAGAACAATTTGGACAATCACAGATTTCTACTTCTTGTATTTCTTCTTTTTTAATATATTTACATTCTGGATAATTACTACAAGCTACAAATTCTCCGTATTTACCTTTTCTTATTACTAATGGATTACCACAATTAGGACATACTTCTCCTGTTTCTTCGGGAGCTTTCTTTTCCATATCTGAAAAAGCAGCTTTTACACGTGGTTCAAAAACATCATAAAACTTCTTTAATACTTCATTCCAAACTAATTTACCATCAGCAATTGTATCTAATTCCGTTTCCATTTCTCTAGTATATTCAGTATTAATTAAATCACTAAAGAATTCTTGTAATTTATCAGTAGTTTCAATTCCAATACTAGTTGGTTTAAACTTCTTTTCTTCTAAAGTAACATAATCATGACTCTTAATAGTATCAATAATAGTCGCATAAGTACTTGGTCTACCAATACCTTCTTCTTCTAATTTTTTAATTAGAGAAGCTTCAGTATATCTAGCTGGTGGTTGAGTAAAGTGTTGTTTCTTTTCAACATCATTAGTAATTTTATCTTCACCAACAGTAAAGTCAGGAATAACTTTATCATCATTAGCTTCATAATCACCATATACTTTTAAGTAACCATCAAAGATGATAATACTACCAGTTGTCTTAAATGTATAACCATTATTATCTAAAATAATTGTAGTTTGATCTAATATTGCATCAGCCATTAAACTAGCCAATGTTCTTTTATAAATTAAACTATATAATTTAAACTCATCATTGCTTAAATATTGTTTTACTTTTAATGGTTCTCTTAAAACACTAGTTGGTCTAATTGCTTCATGAGCATCTTGAACATTATCTTTCTTTTTACCTTGCTTAATATAACCAACATATTTTTTTCCATAATTTTCTTCAATATATTTCATGGCTGGTCTAGTAAAATCATCACTTAATCTAATAGAATCAGTTCTCATGTATGTAATTAAACCAACAGTCTCAGTGCCTAAATCAATACCTTCATATAGCTTTTGAGCTATACTCATAGTTTTACGAGCTGGAAAGCCTAATTTAGTAGATGCTTCTTGTTGAAGTGTTGAAGTAATAAAAGGAGCTTTACTCTTTCTAGAACCTTTCTTCTTTTGAACATCTAGTACTTTATACTTATCACTTAAACTATTAAGAATTTTATCGGCTTCAGCCTCTGTTTTGATAAGATCTTTTTTCTCTTTAACTTTTTCATCAAAGTATTCTGCATCAAATTTATCAAAATGAGCAGTTATAGTCCAATATTCTTCTGGATTAAAAGCTTCTATTTCTCTTTCACGATCAACAATTAGTTTTAATGCTACACTTTGAACACGTCCAGCACTTTTTGCTCCTATCTTAGCTTGTAATAATTTACTAAGTCTAAAGCCAATAATACGATCTAATATTCTTCTAGTTTCTTGACTTCTTACTAAATCATCATCAATTACTGTAGGATTTTCAATCGCTTTTAAAACTCTATCATGAGTAATTTCATTAAATAAAACTCTCTTATAATTTTTATCTTTAATACCTAAAGTATCTTTTAAATGCCATGCGATAGCTTCTCCTTCACGATCTGGGTCGCTTGCGAGATAAATCATATCACTTTCTTTAACATCTTTTTTTAATGCTTTAATAACACTACTCTTACCTTTAATAGGAATATAATTAGGTTTAAAACCATTCTCAATATCTACTCCTAATCCTAAAGGTCCTGAAGTTGCTAAATCACGGATATGTCCCTTTGAAGAAACAACTTTATAGTCCTTACCTAAATACTTTTCAATTGTTTTACTTTTACTAGGACTTTCCACAATAACTAAATTTTTTGCCATAAGACCCCTCCTGTCATTTAAACTTATAAATTAAAAAATAGTTTTTGTCAATAACTTCCTCATTTATATATTACTGTAAATTTGTAAAGTTATACGAAATTAACTATTTTTTTCTAAATATTCTTTTACCGGTCCATAACTTCTTCTATGTTCTTCTATTATTCCATATTTATTAATTGCTTCTAAATGTTTCTTTGTAGGATAACCTACATTATTTTTAAAATCATACATTGGATATTTCTTATCTAATTCATATAGCATTCTATCTCTTGTTACTTTTGCTAAGACACTGGCAGCACTTATCGTAATACTTCTAAGATCTCCTTTAATAATAGGTTTAACAGGAATATCTAAATCTAACTTCATCGCATCTGTTAAAACATACTCTGGTTTAGGATTACATTCATTAATAGCCATAATCATTGCTTCTTTAGTTGCTTCATAAATATTAATCTCATCTATTCTTTTTTCAGATACGATTCCTATTCCATAAGATATAGCTTGTTTTTTTATTTCTTCATAAAAGTAATCTCTTTTCTTTTCACTTAATTTTTTACTATCAGTTAAACCTTCTAAATTAAATTCTTCTGGTAAGATACAACAAGCCGCAACTACTGGTCCTACTAAAGGCCCTCGTCCTACTTCATCAACTCCACCAATTAAAGTATAACCTTTACTTCTTAATTCTCTTTCGTTCTTATAAGTATCTAAACAATCTAAATATAATTCTATTTTCTTTTTTAAACTTTTATCAATATCATCATTCAAAAAACATTCTACTTTTCTAAATAAAAAGCCGTTTATTTCATCACTTTCTTCTAATTTATTCACTACTTCTACTTCTATTCCAGGAATATTAAAATTTACTAAACTTTGGACTTTTATATAGTCACAATTTCTTATTATTCCATGACAAACAAGACTAGTAGTATCAATAACTATGAATTTACTAGTCTCAATATTAATTTCTTTTAATTTTTCAAATATCTCTTTTTTAGTCATAATATCACCTGTATCTATATCCGTATAAGAGAACAGCTTCTGCCTTACTATACGCCACATTAGGCAAATTAAACTTTTCAGTAACTGTTTCATGAGCTTTTACATCATAACTATAAACCTCTTCATAATCTATAACTTTATTATTTTCATCATAATATAAAATTCCCCACTCAATAGAATCAATTTCCTTCTTTGAATTATTCTTAAATTTAAGTTCTCTAGCATCTTCACTAAATGAAACTAACTTTATACTATTCTCATAAGATTTAATGGAAGTATCATTATATTCAGCTACAACCTTAACTTCATATGATTCATATAATTCATGTAATTCTTCACTTACTCTAACACATTCGTATGATTTACCCCCGCCTTTAATATAGCGAATATATGCTTCTTCTATCATAACTGTCTTTTTATCTTTATCTATAAATTCTACATAAACTCTACCAATCATTGGATAATCATTATTATTTTTAATTTCTACTAATATATCTCCATCTACTAATAAATAATCCTTATACTCAATATTTTTAGTCATTTCTACATTTACTTTATCCCTATTCTTAGCATAGTATTCATCGTATTCAGTGCTTTTTGGTGAATCATCTTTTTCTGGTCTTACTTCAAACCAAATAAAAATGGAAGCTAGTCCAATCATAATAAATATAATTATTAATATAATAATATCACTTTTATTAGTTTTTGATTTTTTCTTCACAGTATCACCCTAATATTAGTTTACTAACAAGTTAATTTTTATGCAAGAAAAAAGAGCAAGCTTATTTAACTATACTCTTTACTTTTTCTTTTTGTTTTTGATCAAAATCTATGTAATATTTCCATTTATCACTAGGAATAACTAATCCACGACTGTTATAGCTTCTACTAATAACTTCAGCTAAGTTTACATTTAGATAGCTACTTAAGATATCCCTAAACATTGGATACTTTCTAATAAACTCTCTACAACCTTCAATATTTTGAAAACTATATAAAGCACTAGAATGTAAATAATACCAATTTAGACAAGTACTATTTATAGAATGTTCAAAGTCATATAATGGAGCTAATCTAATATTGCCTTCTTTGTCTTCTTCAAACATAATATTTACTTCGCTACGATCAGCTTGCCCCATATAAATATCTAAAGCTAACATTTCTAACATATCTCTACATAATTGTTTTTTATTCTCTTCATCACGAGCATTCTCTAACATTGATTCAAAACCATTATCAGCTTTTTCTTCATAATCACTTATAAGTTTATAGGATTTATTTTTATCTTTGAAATCATAAGAACCTAGACCAATAACTGGATAATATTTATCAGTTTTTGATGCAGGCATAGTTTTATTAATTCTAAACTGAGTTAAACCAGCAATAAAGTAATGTGCACAACGGATGTTTTTAATATGACATAATTCTTCACCAATAAACTCGGCATGATTAAATTTTTTAAAATATGTTTTTGGTTCTACCTTTTCAAATAAACTTTTTTTATTATTAGCATTTACTAATTTAACTGGTGTATCACTAGTTAAACATTCATTAATATATAACATACCTTCCCATTAAGAATTATTAATCCTTAATAGTTCCCCCTTTTTATTCATTCACCCTGTCCATCCTCAAATGTGTATAAATTATACCACAAATGTTGGGAAAAGTCAATAAAAACAGGTTATTTCAACCTGTCTAAAGTAATATTACCTAAGTAACCATTTTTTAAATCTTTAATTATTATATCCGATACTCTTTCGTAGTCTGCAACCCCACCTCGTGATAAAGCCCCTCTTCTTTTAGCAATCATGTCATATGCTTCAATTAAGTCTTCATCTAATTCTTCAATACCATATCTTTCCTTTAAACTTTCTGGATATAATTCATACATTTTTCTTAAAATAAAAGTAGCAATTTGATCATTATTTAAAATTTCTTCTTTAATTGAAGATAAACTAGCTAAGATATGAGCTTGTTCCTGATCAGCTAATTTAGGCCATAATATACCTGGAGAATCTAGTAATTCTAAGTCTTTATTAATACGAATCCAACTAAGACTTTTAGTAAAACCAGGTTTATTTCCAACACCAGCAGCTTTTTTGCCAACTAATCTATTTATTAAAGTACTCTTACCAACATTAGGAGCACCTACTATTAAGATACGAGCTGATCTTTCTTTCATACCTTTACTTTCTCTATCTTTATTGATATCATTCATAATACTTTTACTGATATTAAGTAGTTCATTAGTATTACCATTCATTAAATCACACATAACTACTTTATAGCCTAATGACTCATAGTACTTACCAATATCTTGAGTAACTTCTTTATCACATAAATCATACTTAGTCATAATTAAAACTCTAGGTTTATTCTTTACTAAGTCATCTATATCAGCTATCTTACTACTAATAGGCATTCTAGCATCTACTACTTCAAAGACAATATCAATTAGATTAATCTTTTCACTAATCTCTCTTCTAGTCTTAGCCATATGACCTGGATACCAGTTAATATTAGTTTTTTCATTCATTTGAATCAACTCCTTTAATTAGATTGTTAATAAAATGATTTGACTTGCTGCTTCCATTTATTACTCCAGCAATTCCTTCAGGAAAAATCTTGTAATTGTTTATATTATTTACATCAACCCACTCAAAGTTAATCCAATCTCCTTCTAATCCTTTAAATTTAGTTTCTTTAATCTCATCATTATATATTCCTTTATAGATAATATTGATTTGATGATTATTATATCCTTTGTCAGTTACAAATTCTTCACTCAAAGCTAGAAAAGTAAATGTAATATTATCCCATCCAATTTCTTCTTTGATTTCTCTTTTTATTGTATCTATACTTTCTTCTAATTCTTCTATTCTACCACCAGGCAACATATAAAAATTTCTGCCTTCAACATTAAATAATAAGACTTTGCTTAAATCTTTATTATAAATGACAGCTGATGTACGAGCATTAAATCTAAAATTATTTCTTACAAAATCTAAATTCATAATTTCACCTCTTTTTATAAATATAAAATGTGTCGGCATATTACAAGCCAGTACTCTAATTCCTCTCAAAAATGAGTATATTTTACCCTATTATTTATTATTTTTCTTCATTTTTTATTAAAACATACAAGATCTTAATTCACGCAAACTACCATTCTATAAGGGTTTTAGTGATGGTCGCCATAAATACAGGACAGGCAATTGATATTGCTCTTTTGAAACACTTTTTCATTATCTTGATTATTCATTAGAAATCACTTCCTTTTTATCTTCTAATAATTTTTCATCTATATATTCATAATTTAATGAATTTATATTACTTATAACTGTTCTACCTAAGTTTTTTTCTATATTATCGCGAGCTGCTTTAGCTGCACTACCACCCATTTTAGCTATTCTTTTATTTTGTTCTAATCCAAAAGGTTTATGTTCTTTTGCAAGTTCTCTAGTTGCTACTTCACCTAAATCAGTTAAGACTACTTCAATATCTGTCATATTATCCCTTAAAGATTCTTTTCTAAGACCTTTATATGCTTTATATTCTGATGCTTTCATTCCAGACCAAGATTTATATATTTCATTAGTTAGAATTCCATATTCGTAATCTTTTGTTATTCCTGAATCTTTCCATACATCTGTTAATTTAAATCTATCAACTATTCCAGTTAGTCTTGATTTAATCCATTCATCATCATAACCTCTTTTACGGTAATACTCTACTGCCCTATTAACTGCTATTTCAGGATCAAAAACTTCATCTATTCTTTCTTTACCAAGAGATGCTAACCACATCTTAAAAGGTTCTGCCTTTTTAGATGGAATTGATTCTATTAATCGAAAAATTCCTTCTGTATCTAAGACATCTGTCAAATACATTTTTCCGTCTTTTTTGGATTTCATTTTGAGTTGTCCGATTTTTTCGGACAACTGACTACCTTCTTTTCTTAAATCCGATTTAATATCACTCCAATATTTTCTTTCTCTTCCAGATTCAGTAAGTGCAGCAATAACATCAACTACACTAAAATAATACTCTTCTTTTTCACCATCCCATATACTTCTTATTTCTTTTCCCTCAAAAAGATTAGTTATAGTTGTTAATTTATCATTCATATACTTCCCCCCTTTACTATAATTTATCAGCTACTTATATTATACTATAAATTTCTTGCTTTTCCTATATATTCAGACTTATTAATTTCTTTATTTTATGAGGGGTATTTTATGATAAAAATATAAAAGTGTTAGCTGGAAATACCACCCTCTATTTGTTATGACATTTTTGGTCATTTTTTATCAATTTTATATCATTTTTCTATTTTTTTAATAAAAAAGGCAAGATCTTAAATCTCGCAAGCCATTGTTTTATAAGCTTTTTTAGAAAGTGTTGGATAAATCGATACCAACCAATTGATATTGCTCTTTTGAAACACTTTTTCTTCGTTATTCATGATTATCACCACCTTTTTTAACAGGTAATGATTTCATTAATAAATCGAAATCACTTTGAAGTTCTTTCATTTCTCTTTCTCTATATATTTGAAATTCTTTTTCTGCTTTTTTTATTGCTTCTTCATGTGATATTTTACCATTACCTTCTAATATTTTTCTTCTATTTAATAGTATTTGATTATCTAGTTCTTCTACCCAATCCTGCATTTTCATTGTTCTTTGTTCTAATGCTTGTAATTCTGCAAAATCTAAAAATTGTGATACTAGTAAATTTAGTCTTTGTAATTCAACTTCTGATAGATAGTTTTTAGCTATCTTCACATCATCAATTGTAACATAATCTCCTTTAAAATTTGTCATACCAACATAAGGCTTCTCATTATCTACTCTATCATAAATTAATTCTGCTGCTGTATGCTCGTGTACTGCATAATGTAATTTGTTTTGAACTGTTGCAAAGAATTTTTTCGTTATATCTGCTCTTGGATCATAATCTATGCTTGTTGCATATATATCAGTTACTTGTTGATAAAAGTTTCTTTCACTTGAACGAATATCTCTAATTCGTTGTAATAACTCTCTAAAATATCTATTACCACCTTGTTTTAATCTTTCATCATCCATTGTAAAACCTTTTTGTATGTATTCGTGTAATCTATGTGTAGCCCATATTCTAAATCTTACTGCAACCTCTGATTGAACTCTATATCCTAAGGCAATTATCATATCTAAATTATAATGATCAATGTTTCTTTTTACATTTCTACTACCTTCTTTTTGAACTAATAAGAATTTCTTATTAGTTGAACTTGGTAATTCATTATCTTTATAAATATTAGATATATGCATAGAAATATTTTCTTGTGTTGTTTTGTATATTTCCGCTAATTGATTTTGATTTAACTATACATCTTCATCTATAAATTTTACATCTACCCTTGTTAAACCATCTGCATCTTCATATATTAAAACTTCATTCTTATTTTCCATAATTGCCTCCTTTACTATTATTCAATATCATTTCTTCTTACAAAATCATTATA
>ERZ842401.7101-NODE-7101-length-11618-cov-3.678630_pt1 | contig 11618 bp, 12 predicted proteins | sample MGYA00521270_ERZ842401 | MGnify/ENA primary metagenome ERZ842401 (study PRJEB31892, sample SAMEA3878208) | bioreactor metagenome | biome: Moose rumen | place: Sweden | collected 2011-10 | study: EMG produced TPA metagenomics assembly of the PRJEB12797 data set... | reverse complement strand
CATCTGAATTATTCCTCCTAAAGGCAATTCGTAATTCGTAATTCGTAACGCATAATCAAAAATCGTCACTCTCAATTACGCATTACGCATTTCGCATTACGCATTGTTTTTACCTGGAGTACAATTCGATGATGGACTGTTCTTTGACGGGCACGTCGATTTCATCGCGCGTGGGGTAGCGCGTGATGCTGCCCTTCAAATTCGCCTGATCCGCTTCCAGCCATGCCGGAGCCGACAGCGCGTTGTTGGTCTCTTTGATCACCTTGAACAATTCGTTGCCCCGGCTCTTCTCGCAAACCGCGATCTCATCTCCGATTTTTACCAATGCCGACGGAATATCGACGCGCTTGCCGTTGACCGTGATATGTCCGTGCGTAACGATCTGCCGTGCCTGCCGACGAGTATTTGCCAAGCCGAGCCGGAACACGACATTATCGAGCCGACGCTCGAGCAGCGTCAACAAATTCTCGCCCGTGACGCCCTGCATTTTACGCGCCTTCTCGTAGTAGTTCCGGAACTGCCGTTCGAGAACGCCGTAGATGAATTTTGCTTTCTGTTTTTCGCGGAGCGGCAATCCGTACTCGCTGACTTTGCGGTTGGTACGACGAACTTGCCGTTTCGATTGACGAGAACGTCCGATCACCGCCGGTTCAAGCCCGAGTGCGCGGCAGCGTTTCAAATCAGGTACTCTGTCGATTGCCATAAATTGTTTGCACCTCCATTAAACTCTTCTGCGCTTCGGCGGACGGCAACCGTTATGCGGAATCGGCGTCACGTCTTTGATCATATTGACTTCGAGTCCGGTTGCCTGCAAAGAGCGGATTGCCGCTTCGCGCCCGGCACCGGGACCTTTCACGTACACTTCAACTTGTTTGAGTCCATGCTCCATTGCGGCTTTCGCGGCGGTTTCGGCTGCCATTTGCGCGGCAAACGGCGTGCTCTTGCGCGAGCCGCGGAAGCCCAATCCTCCGGCACTTGCCCACGAAAGGGCGTTGCCGCTCTTGTCGGTAAGCGTGACAATCGTGTTGTTAAACGTCGAGCTGATGTGCGCCACGCCGTATTCTATATTCTTGCGAACTTTTTTCTTGGTGCGGGTAGTTTTTCTTGCTGCCACCGGATTTTACCTCCTTAAAGCAATGCGTAATTCTTAATTCGTAATTCGTAATTGAAAGACCGTTCTCTTAATTCTTAATTCTAAATCCTAATCTTAATTCTAAATTCCTAATTCCTAATTCCTAATTACGCATTACGCATTACGCATTACGCATTACGAATTGAATTATTTCTCTTTCTTCTTGCCTTGGACGAGTTTCTTCGGTCCCTTGCGGGTGCGGGCGTTGTTTTTCGTATTCTGCCCGCGAACGGGAAGTCCGAGGCGGTGGCGGCGACCGCGATAGCAGCCGATATCAATGAGTCGCTTGATGTTCATCTGAATGTCGCGACGAAGATCGCCTTCGACGACGACGTTATGGTCGATGACATCACGAAGCTTGACAACTTCGTCCTCCGTGAGATCCTTCGTCCGAGTGTCGGGATTGATCCCCGTCTCCTTGAGGATATTCTGGGACGTCTTAAGTCCGATTCCGAAAATGTACGTCAATGCGTACTCGATTCTCTTATCACGTGGCAAATCTACACCGGCAATACGTGCCATGAGCTTTTGCACCTCCTTCGCTTAAAAATTATCCTTGACGCTGTTTGTGCTTGGGATTTTCGCAAATGACCATCACGCGTCCCTTGCGCTTGATAATCTTGCATTTGTCGCACATCTTTTTGACCGACGGTCTGACTTTCATATCCGAACCTCCTTTCGTCGAAATTATTTAAACCGATAAGTAATGCGCCCTCTCGTCAAATCGTAAGGCGTGAGCTCAATCGTCACTTTGTCGCCCGGCAGGATTCGGATAAAATTCATTCTGATTTTGCCGGACACGTGCGCCAAAACCGTGTGTCCGTTTTCGAGCTGCACTTGAAACATCGCATTCGGCAGTGCCTCGAGCACTTTGCCTTCGACTTCAATTACGTCTTGCTTTGACATGATTGTCTCCTCTTCTCAACGCACCGAGGACAAGACGCTGACGAGTTCTTCGGTGACTTTTTCAATCGGTCGGCGACCGTCAATTTCCGTGTAAATCCCGGCTTTGGCATAATAATCGATCAACGGCTTTGTCGAGGCTTCATACACCGACAGGCGATTTTTCATCGTCTCTTCGTTGTCGTCTTTGCGCTGATACAACTCGCCGCCGCAATTATCGCACACGCCGTCGGATTTTGTCGGATTGAATTTGACGTGATACGTCGCGCCGCATTTTTTGCAGATCCGACGCCCGATTGCCCGCTCGATCAAATCCTCCGCCGGTACGTGGATGTTCAGCACTCGAGTCAATTTCATGCCGAGCTCGTCGAGAATGCCGCCGAGCGCGTCCGCCTGCTCCACCACCTCGGATTTCGGCGTGAACACGAACACGTCGTCAAAGCCCGCGTCGTTGAGGTGGCTAACGTCGATAATCATCTTCAGCGACGGCATCCACAACGGAGACGCCGGTGTCGAGTCGATCTCCCGCAAGCTCGGCGGATACGGCATTCAGGTCTCCACGGTGCTTGTCGGCGGCAGCGTGAAGCCGTTCGACCTCGCGATAGCGACCGCCGACTCTCCCGAGTCCGTCTTTCTCGGCGACAAGGTGCGCTTCACAGTGCGCGTTGCGGCGACGCGCGCCAATGGGCGCAAGGCGAAGCTCCATTTCACCAACGAGAGCGGGCAGCTCGACGAGAAGGAGTTCACCGTAGAGGGCGACGACTGGTCGAAGGAGTTCAAGTTCACCGACGTGCCGAAGGACCAGGGGGTCTACAGCTACAACTTCTCGGTGACGCACTTGGATGGCGAGCTTTTCGAGGACAACAACGACCGCCAGCTCGAAGTCGCAGTCTCAGACGACCGCGTGAACGTCCTTCTCGTCGACGGCCGCCCGCGCTGGGAATACCGATACCTAAGGAACCTCTTCTACGGTCGCGACAAGTCGGTGCACCTGCAGGACTGGCTCGTCCATCCCGACTCAATCTACGGCATCCAGCCGAAGCTTCTCGAATATGCGAGTGCATCGCGTCCGTTCGGGCAGTCCGAGGCCGGCGGATGGCCGATACAGGACAACGACTGGCGCCAGTTCGACGTCATCATAGTGGGCGACATCGGCGAAGACGTGCTTACGGAAGACGTCATCGAGCAGCTCAGGTACAATGTCGAGGACAGGGGTGCGCTTCTTGTTCTCATCTCCGGCTCGGAGTACATGCCGTACTCCATCACGAACCAGAAGCTCCGCGATCTTATGCCGATAGAGTACGAGCCGTCGCCGCAGAGCCGCCGTGTCGCGCCCGAAGACGCGTTCGTCTTCCAGCTTGCGGCGGCGGGGCGCGGCCACCCTGTCATGAACCAGAGTTCGTCGTCGTCCGAGAACGAGGACATCTGGGCCGAGATACCCGATTTCCACTGGCGGCTGCCGATCTCGGGCGTCAAGCCGGGCGCGGACATCCTTGCCTACGCGAAGACGAAGAAGGAGTCCGGCTCCGAGGTCGCCGGTGCCGTCGCAGAGTCGATCGCCGCCACTATCGAGGAGGATCCAGAGGCCGCGCTGAAGCGCCTCGAGGACATGCGCGGCGAGCAAGGGCGCAATGCGCTCGTCATAGCTGGCGCGAAGGGCAAGGGCAGGGTCCTGATGCTCACGACAGACTCGATGTGGCGTCTCCGTTCGAAGACGGGCGACCAGCTGCACCACAGGTTCTGGGGACAGATAATGCGCTGGGGCGCCGGCGAGAAGCTCAGAAGCGGCAACATGTATGTCCGTCTCGGCACCGACCAGCTTAGATACGGCGCCGGCGAGCCCGTTAAGGCGCTTGTCAGGTTCCTCGACGAGAAGCACAACGGAATCGACGGCCTCGATCCGCGCATCCTTGTCCGAGTTCCGAACGGCGGTGCGCGCATGTCCGTGTTCAACGCGAAGAAGCGCCCCGACTCCAACGGGCTCTACGAAGTCGAGATACACGGCTGCACGACCCCTGGCCTCTACGAGGTGCGGCTTGACTGCCCCAAGGCGCAGGAGATGCTTGGCCGCCGCTATCCGGCGGAAAAGCTAAAGACAAGCTTCGTCGTGGTCACGGCGAAGCAGCCCGCGGAGAAGGTCGACACTACGTCGACGCGCAACCATGTCGAGCGCGTTGCGTCCGCAACAGGGGGAAAGGTCCTCACGCCCTCCGAGTATATCGCCCTCGACAGCGACTTCGGCGGCGGCTCGAAGCGCATATCAGACCGCGTGGAGTTCCATCTCTGGTGCCTGCCGCCGCTATTCCTCATCATCATAGGACTTCTTACCGCCGAGTGGATACTGCGCAAACGAGTGTCTCTCGCATGATGCCATGAAATACGAGAATATACCGCCTCAGATAGCGGCCAAGCTCAACGAGAGCGTGGTCAGGGTCCGCCGCATCCTTCTTGTGCGCGGCACATGCGTGACGCTCGCCGTGTTCGTCGCCTCTGTCCTTGCGATAATGGCGATCGACGCGATGGTGACAATCTACGTCTCATGGGTTCGCTGGCTTCTTTGGGCCTGCTGTGTAGGCGCGACCGCGGCTGTCGGCTGGCTCGCGCTTATAAAGCCGATGAGGCGCAAGTTCACGGCGGCCGAAATCGCAGCCCTCATAGAGCGCAATCACCCGGAGCTCGAGGAGCGTCTTTCCACGGTGGTGGAGCTCGCGCAGTCAGGCGACCTCACGTCGTCCTCGCGGCTCATGGAGGAGATTACAAAGGACGCGGTCAAGGACGTCCAGACGGTCTCTCCTAAGAAGGAGTTCACTGGAAGGACCGTGAAGCCGCGCTTCATCGCCGCCGCGATTGCGGTCGGGATACTCATTCTCCTTTTCGCCGCGTTCCCCGATGCGACGCTTCGTCTTGCGACACGTGCGCTCGTTCCGGCCGCAGAGGTCGACAACATATACGCGTCGTCGCTAAAGGTCACTCCCGGCGACAAGGTCATGCTCGCCGGGACGCCGCTTACGCTCGGGCTAGCGGTGAGCGAGGGCTTCCCGTCGCGCGCCTTTGTGCGCACGCGCTTCGACGGCAAGGGCGAGGCGGTGGAACGGATGGCCCGCGTTTCCGAGGAAGGCGCGGAGGGGCCGGCGATATATTCGTTCTCCTATCCGCGCGTTACAAAGAGCTTCTACTATCGCATCAGCTGCGGCAGCGCACTGACGCGGGCGTACAGGGTCGAGGTCGTGCCGGAACCGAGCTATTCCGAGAGGAAGATCGAGGTGCGCCATCCGGAGTACACCGCCCGCCCGCCGGACACCTACACGAACTCGGCGTCGATAGTTGGTCTTGAAGGGTCGAAGATCACCGTGTCAGTAAAGCCGTCGCGTCCCGACGTGAACGGCGCGCTTTCGCTCCCTGGCGACATCACTGTCCCTGGCGTCGAGTCGGAAGGACGGCTCGACTTTTCCTTCGACTTGAAGCGTGGTCTGGAGGGCGGCTGGAGCTCGGTCGTCTGGGACTCCAACGGCTTTTCAAACCAGATCGAGTCCGCGTCCATAACGATAGTGAAGGACACGCCCCCGGAAGTGAAGCTCGTTTCGCCCGAAACGCTTGACCTCAAGCTTCCCGTGAATGGCAGTCTCCCGATCGAGTACAACATAAAGGATGACTTCGGGCTTGCGCGGATTACGCTCGAGGCCTGCATCGGCGCGGGCGCATGGGAGGAGTACAAGCAGCTTGAGGCGGAGAAGTCTGGTGACGTCTCGTGGAACGGCTCCCATGTGGTTTACTTCGTCTCGGGCGGGTTCAACAACGCCGCGGTCGTGCGCTTCCGCATCAAGGTCGAGGACAACCTTCCGGCTGACCTCGGCGGCCCTGGCGTCGCCTATACGCCTGAGATCATGGTGACCCGCTCTGGCGCGAAGGACGCGAAGTCCCTTGGGCGGCAGTCGCTTAACGCGCAGATCGAGGGCGCGAAGAAGGACATGCAGAACATTCTCGACCACTTGAAACTCGCCAAGCGGTGTTTCGAGGGTGCGGGTGGCGGCTACGCAAATGCCGAGAAGAACGCCTGGCAACGCAGCGAGGCGGAGAAGTCCAGCGCAAAGGCGAAAGCCGAGGTGCAGAACGCGGAAGGGCTCCTTTCGGAGTTCATCGACGGTCTTCTCGACAGCCGTCTTGACACGGGTGCCGAGATGTTCAGGCCGGTCCTTGACAAGCACGTGACGCCGATACGCCAAGGCGCGGAGGACGTGTTCCTGCTGTCGCGCTGGAACGAGAAAAGCAGCTCGTGCAAGACGCTTGCAAAGGACACGGAAGCTGCGATTAAGGCCTTCGAGGACGCGAAGCGCAAGTTCGACATCTTGACAAAGGCGGCTGAGGAACTCCAGAAGATGCAGGATCTCGCGGAGAGGGAGAGGGCGTTTGCCGAGCTTGCCGAGAAGAACGAGATAGACGCCAAGACGCTTGCCGAGGAGGAGAAGAAGCTCGTAGAGGATGCGAAGGACGCAATCAAGGACGATCTTGAGAAGAACCTCGACAAGCAGATCGAGAAGGCGAAGGAACTTTCCGAGAAGGGCAAGGATCTCGAGAAGAAGCAGGAAGAGCTCGAGAAGAAGGCGGCTGAAGCCGAGAAGAGCGGCGACGCCGCTGCGAAGAAGGCCGCAGCCGAGGAAGAGAAGAAGCTCGCGAAGGACATAGCCGATCTCGCGCGCGAAGCCGACAAGCTCACGAAGGACATCGAGAACCAGGCCGGCACCAAGGAAATGGACGAGAAGAAGACTTCCGAGAGTGCCGAAAAGGCGACCGAGAGCGCCGAGAAGGCGGCAGAGTCCGCGAAGAATGCCGCAGACAAGATGGAAAAGGGCGACATGGAAGGGGCGAAGAGCGACACTCAAGATGTAAAGGACGCTCTTGCGCAGGCGCAGCAACAGCTCGATGAGGCGCAGCAGAAGATGGGCACCAAGAACGATGAGTTTGCGCAGAACGCAAACGATCTCAATGAGATGGTGAAATCCATGGAAGAAGCTGCGCAGGCCGCGCAGGCCGCTGCCGAAGCCCAGGAGGCGGCCGAGGCCCAGCGCCAGGCCAATGGCGAAAACCAGCAGGGCGAGAATCAACAGGGTGATCAGTTCCAGGGCGAGAATCAGCAGGGTGAGAATCAACAAGGCGAGAACCAACAAGGCCAGCAACAGCAAGGTGAGAATCAGCAGGGGCAGCAACAGCAAGGTGAGAATCAGCAGGGTGAAAAACAGCAAGGCGACCAACAGCAAGGTCAACAACAGGGTCAGCAACAGCAAGGCGACCAACAGCAAGGTCAACAACAGGGTCAGCAACAGCAAGGCCAACAACAGCAACAGGGCCAGCAACAGCAAGGCCAGCAGCAACAGCAAGGCCCTCAGCAACAAGGTCAGCAACAACAGCAACAAGGTCAGCAACAACAGCAAGGTCCTCAGCAGCAGGCGATGCAAAATGCTGCGCAAAAGGCCAATGAGGCCGCGCAGAAGATGCAGAACCAGGCAAACGAGCAGGCTCGCCAGAACAACATGTCGATGGATCAATTCGAGAGCGATTCCTCCAGCAGCGAGTCGTCTTCTGAAAGTGGGGAGCACAAGGAAGGATCGAAGTCGAGCAAGGATGTGAAGCCGTCAAAGAATCCCGGCAAGGAGAAACCCGGAAAGCGGAATAAGAATGTCCAACACATCAATCCTGAAGACGAAGGCGACGACGAAGACTGGTTCAAGATGAAGAGCGAGTCTGGGGCTGGTGCGGAAATCGATTCCCTTGACGACGTGCCCGCCGAATATCGTGGGCTCGTCCGCGACTATTTCAAGGCACTTAACGAAGGAGGCAAGAAATGACGAGACGTTATGCAACTTGTACATTTGCCGTGGCGCTCGGCGTTCTGTCGTTTGTTGCGGTGGCCGCGAAGGAGCCAGACAAAGTCGATGTTGCGATCGAGCATGGGCTCGAGTATCTGCTTGCCGTGCAGAAGGAGTCTGGTGCGTATCCTGGACAGCATGGCGACACCGTTGCCATTCCGGCGCTCGCGGCGATGGCATGCCTCGCGACTGGCCATGTCCCGGGCGACGCCAAGTACGGACGGCTCATAGAGCGATCACTTGACTATGTTCTCTCAAACCGCGACGAGACCGGGTATTTCGGGAAGATCGGCAACGGCAAGATGTACGCCCACTCGATAGCGACGCTTCTGCTTACCGAAGTCTCCGGCATGGTCTCGAAAGAGCGTCAGGCGCAGATCGACGAAGCTTTGCCCAAGGCGATAAAGGTGATTCTCGACGCGCAGAATGTCAAGAAGAGCAAGTACAACGACGGTGGTTGGCGTTACACGCCCGACACGTCCGAGTCCGACACGAGCTGCTCTGGCTGGGCTTTGATGGCGCTCAGATCCGCACGGCTCAACGGGGCTCAGGTCCCGAAAAGCGCGATTGAACGAGCCGTCCAGTACATGCACCGCCACCACCACAAGGAAAAGGGCTGCTTCGGCTACCAGAACGCCGACCAGAACGCCGTGACGCTCTCTGGTGCCGGCATTCTCTGCCTCGAACTCTGCGGCAAGCACGAGGACCCCGACTCCCTTAGCGCCGCGAAGTTCCTCATGTCCGTCTATCGCGAGAAGCTGCCGAACGAGGGCTATGCGTACTACGGGCTCTACTACGCCTCGCAAGGGCTATTCCAGATAGGCGGCGAGAACTGGAAGGAGTTCTCGGAATGGATGTACGATACGTATTTGCCTCGCCAGCGTTCAAGCGGCGCGTGGCCAGAGCATGGCGGAGAGAAGACGGAGCCGTATGCGACGGCGATGACTATCCTTGCGTTCGCGGTCCCGTTCCGCCAACTTCCCGTGTATCAGAGAGACGAGACGGTGGACGAATGATGGCGCGGGGAAAGTTCATAACGTTTGAAGGTGGCGAGGGCTGTGGAAAGTCCACGCAGGTGCGGCGTCTCAAGGTGGCGCTGGAGCAGAAGGGCATAGAAGTCCTCCTTACGCGCGAGCCAGGCGGCACGCCGCTTGCGGAGCAAGTCCGTTTCCTTCTAAAGGACGAAACGGACGATCCGCCTTGCGACAGGGCGGAGCTTCTTCTTTTCCTCGCCGCGCGCGCTCAACTCGTTAGGAACGTCATCCGTCCCGCGCTTGAAGCAGGAACGTGGGTTATTTCCGACCGGTTCAGCGATTCGACGCTCGCATACCAGGGGTATGGGCGTGGGCTTCCGCTCGACATTATCCGCGAGGCAAACGATTTTGCCTGCGAGGGACTGAAGCCCGACAGGACGATCCTTCTCGACGTCGACCCCTCGACAGCGCGTGAGCGCATGCGCGGGCGCGAGGCGTCGACGAACACGACGGCAGACCGCATAGAACGTGCGGGCGACGATTTCCATTCGCGTCTCAGGAAGGGCTTTCTCGAAATGGCTGCGGCGGAACCGTCGCGGATCGCGATGATTGATGCGTCTGGAACCGAAGACGAAGTCTGGGAGAGGGTATGGAAGTCGCTGACGCCTATGCTCTGATCTCCCACGCGATTGACACCGGGCATGCGGCGCATGGATATCTAGTGTGCGGCGACTTGCGCGGCCAATGCGACGCGCTGACCGAGCGGCTTCTTAGAAAACTCTTTCCGAACGAGCTTGCGCAGGTCGAGTCGAGGTGCCATCCCGACATTGCGTGGCTCGAGCCGGAGGGGAAGTCGCGGACGATCCACGTGAAGTCGATGCGCGAGCGCATAGTGGAGCCCATGTCCGCGACGGCGTTCTCGGGCGGCTGGAAGGTCGGCGTCGTAGTCGGTGCGGACAGGATGGAGACCGAGGCCGCGAACTCGTTTCTAAAGACTCTCGAGGAGCCGCCGCCAAAGACGCTGTTTCTCCTTTTGACCGACCAGCCGGACGCGATGCTTCCGACGATTGTCTCACGCTCGCAGCGCATCGACCTTCCGCTTTCGGAGGGCGTCCTTGAAGGCGACGCGTTCGACGCGATAGAGGAGGTGTTCTCCTCTCGCGGCGTTTCTGGCATATTCGAGAAGGCGCAGGCGGGGAAGCGGCTTGCCGAAGTGTTGGCAGAGGTGAAGGACGAGTCCGAGCCAGAGGACGTCGCGCTTGCGCGAAAGGCGTTTTACAAGACGATTATGAAGTTCGTCCGCGGCTGGATGGTGAAGGGCGAGCTTCCGCGGCAGCAGGCGTTCAAGAATGTCGCGGCGGTAGAGGACGCGTTTCGCCAGAGCGAGCGGTATCTTTCTGACGACGCGGTGCTTGTCAATCTTACCGATCGGCTCGTGTGGCCTGCTTGAAAGGAACGGCTAAATGAAGCTTTCCCTTTCTACGAACTGGTGCAACCGCAGGATTGACGACGGGCGCGAAATCGCCGAGAAGGCGCTCGAACTCGGTTTTGAGGAGCTTGAGCTTGGTTTCCACACGACGATGCAGCAGGTCGTCGGTTTCAAGGCGATGCTTGACAAGATTCCCGTCGGGAGCGTTCATGCGTTCTGCCCTGTTCCGCTTTCGGCGCCGCATGGATATCCAGAGCTATACCAGCTTGCGACGCTTGACGAGGAAGGGCGCAAGATGGCCGTTCTTCAGGTGACGAGGAACATCGACTTTGCCGCCGAGATGGGCGCCGCCACCGTGGTTCTTCACGCTGGGCGCGTCGCGTTTGACCGCATCTTCGACCGCATTGACTCTGGGACTCTTCGCGACGTTCTCAAGGAGAACAAGGGCGACGTCAAGTCTGCGCCATACGTGAAGCTGCTCGCGCGCGCCTCGAAGCGCCGCGTGAAGCGCGGGGAGCGGCTTTTGGAGGCGTTTATGAAGACGCTTTCGGATCTTGCGCCGCGCCTTGTCGAGAAGGGCGTGACGCTCGCTCTCGAGAATCTTCCGTACTACGAGGGATTTCCTGCGGAGTGGGAGCTTCCGAAGATCGTCAGCGAGTTCAAGGGAGCGCCGATTCGCGGCTGGTTTGACACCGGGCATGATCGTGTGCGCGAGATGCACGGCTGGCGCGGCGAGGTGAAGATTTCCGAGCTTGGCGAATATGCGCGGACTTTCTTTGCGGGGATGCATCTCAACGATGTTGAGGATTTTAACGACGACCATTTTGCGCCGGGCGACGGGAAGGTTGACTTTGCCGCGCTCAAGGAGTTTGCGGAAAATGTTCGCCATGTCGTCTTCGAGCCGTCGCAGGAGGTCTCTGAAGAATCCCTCCGCCGCTCCGTCGCCCACATCCGCTCGCTGTGGTGCAAGTGAAGCTATTGCTTCGCGTTAGATGCTGATTGCTTATTGGTGCTCAGTGCTGGTTTGCCTTCCAGTGTGCGGCTTGCTTCGCCGCAACGGTGCTCGCCCGCGAGAAATGGCCGATTCGCGCGTCCTTGCGACCGCTCGACATATACATATATGTCTTCGGGTCGCAGTCCTGCGCTACTCGTCTCGTTTTCGTGGGTTCCGCCCGGCTTCGGCCCGAAACAAAGCCGCGCATGGCACCCTCGGGAGCTGGGCTAACGGCGCATGCGTTCGTCTCTCACTCCGGGGAAAAGCGCGACTCCTCCCGCGCGCTGCATCCACCGTCCGCAGCGCGATACTTCGTCGGCGG
>ERZ842401.7100-NODE-7100-length-11619-cov-86.243514_pt1 | contig 11619 bp, 4 predicted proteins | sample MGYA00521270_ERZ842401 | MGnify/ENA primary metagenome ERZ842401 (study PRJEB31892, sample SAMEA3878208) | bioreactor metagenome | biome: Moose rumen | place: Sweden | collected 2011-10 | study: EMG produced TPA metagenomics assembly of the PRJEB12797 data set... | reverse complement strand
TCACCGACGTAGATCTTCGGACCACGGCGGTCGTAGCTGTCGTACTTGCGGAACGCCTGGGTAAACCATGCAGGATTGCGATAGTAGTGTTCATCGAGCAGGTCGACGGGCAGGTCGGAGCCCCACTTGGGATTGTCATCTCCCCAGGCCACCACGTTGCCAATCAGTTGCATCTTGGGGTATTTAGCCAGAATAGCCTTACGGAACTGGTCGTAGCGCTCGTAGTAGTGATCGCTTTGGAACTCGGCATTAGGTTGGTTGTTCTCGTTGCCAATCTCAAGATACTCGATATTGAAAGGAGCCGGATGACCGTTCTTGGCGCGCATGGCACCATATTTTGTCGTGACATCGCCATTAGCGTACTCCAAGGCTGCCAGCGTCTCGTCAATCCAAGGCTGAATCTGGTCATAAGGCGTCATACCTCCATGCCATAAGCCCACATTGACCACATAAAGCGGTTTCGCTCCAAGGTCCTCTGCCATCTGCAGATATTCGTGGAAACCGATACCGTCGGTGGTACGGTAGCCCCAGTTAACATTCCAATGACCAGGACGTTCCTCGATGGGACCAATGGTACGTTCCCAGCGGAAAGCATTTTCCGGCGATATCTGTCCCTCGACGAAACAGCCACCTGGAAAGCGCATGAACTTGGGATGCATCTCGTAGAGCATCTGTGCTAAATCAGGACGAAGACCATTTTCACGATTCTTGAATGTCGGGGGAAATAGCGACACCACATCGAGGTCGAGCACACCCTTGCCGTCAAAGACCAATGCGAACTGAGCCTGCGTGTCATTGGCTGTGGCCGTCAGCGTGGCCGTATATTTGGTCCATCCCTTATTCTTTTTAGCTATGGGGAAACCACTGACCACCGTTTGGGCATAGACAGTTGAGCCGTTCTTCGCACATAGCATGGCCTTAACAGCACCATTGTATGTACCACGAGCAAAGAAAGAGAGTCGGTAGGTACGTCCCTGTACGGTGTTGATACCCCAAAAACCCTCGTTGATGATACAAGCAGGAGTCTGAGACGTAGCATTGATATTCAACTGAAGAGCGTTACCCTGAGCTGTATTGAGCAGCCTAACCTTTTTCGTAGGTTGTATAAGCGAGGCTGTAGCACCACCCTTGACAGTCCACCCCTGCATATCGGCTGGCTTTCCGTACTCTGGACCGTCCTCGAAAGAACGGTTTCGAATCAGCTCTGCATAAAGTCCTCCATCGGCAGCATGGTTGATGTCTTCAAAGAAGATACCATAGTGCGTCGGGCTGATTTTGGAGCCTCGTTGGTTAGCATCTACTTGAATCAAAACCTGAGCACTGGCAACCACCGTTGCCAGAACCCAGGTTAAAATTACTATTAATAAACTTCTCATTACCTGTTACCTCTTTTTACCTCGTTACTCTGCTGTTTGTTTATACCCCCAGACAGTAACACCTGTTGAGCTGTCCAGAGCGGTAAAGCATGGAGTCTTTACTTCGGTCGGCTCCAAGGTCTGAGGAATCATAACACCCTTAAATTCCTTTCCGAGATTGATGGTGACGTATGACGTACCAGTCTTTACTGTCCACGTGCCTGTAGCATCACCGGAAATCGTTCCGTCGGCATTCAGTGTAATGTCTACAGGAACAGCATATTCCTTCGATTCATGATTCAGGCCATATTTGTGAGTCAGCAACTTATAGTTTCCGGGGATGTCCGCTGTTGCCACCTTCTGAGCAGCAGCGATACCGGCACTCTTCACGCCCTCGCCTGTGTACTCAAACGGAGCAGCTACCAACCAGCCTTCTTCGTTCTGATAAACCTGGTGAACACGTACCTGATGACCCTCACCCCATTCCTGGAAACGAGTATGATAAACCAGATAAGTACGTCCGTCGGGAGCAGCAATAATACTGTTGTGACCCTGTGCACGTTCGCCAGAAGCAGCCTCAGCACCACCCGTCAGCAGGTTGCCCCACTTAGAGTAAGCACCCAGGATGTTCACACCACGATTGCCATCGTTTGCCGTAGGACCGAAGTTCAACTGGTATGAATTGTAGATAGCCGAAGAACCCTTGCTGTCCACATACGGGCCGTCAGGAGACAGTGAGCGGAAGACACGCATCTGGTAGCCACCGGCAGCCTCCAGACCACCATAGGTCATAAACAGGAAGTAATAGCCACCGATAAACTCGATATAGCTGGCCTCACCTGACACGTAGCTTCCACCGGCAATTTTCTTACCAAAGTAAGGATCAGAGGTCGTACTAGTTTCATAAGTGACATCATAGTCACGCAGACCAGTCTCCTCATCAAGCTCAAGCATAAAGATACCACCGCTCCACGAGCCGTAAGACATCCAAAGCTTGCCCTCCTCGTCATAGAACACACAAGGATCGATAGCATTGGGCCAATGGTTGCCATAGTTGTCGCTGGGAGCGTACCGTGAAGGCAGAGCAGTCTGTGAGCCCAGCACGATCTCCAGGTCAGTAGACTTATAAGAGTCACCCGAACGGAATCCGCTGATGACTACAGGAGCCTGATAGCGGTAAGGGCCTGCAATATTGTCGGCAGTCAGCATGATGATACTTGAATACCAAAAGTCACCATTGATGCTGAGATACATACAATACTTGCCCATCTTTTTGTTATAAATTACATCAGGAGCCCACATATTGCCATCAACATTATAATTCTCGCTACCGCGTGCCGACCATGCAAAGGCATTGAAGTTGAAGTCATACTCCGTGCCATCCTTCTTCACTTTAGTAACCTGAGGAGTGGTGAAGGCATCGGCATTAGCAGCATTGTTGCCTGTAGCCGTAGCCCAGGGAGCCGTGAAGGCCTCCCATGACATCATGTTCATAGACTTAGCAGCAGCACGGTGTGAACCGAAAATATAATAAATACCGGTGGCTTGGTCGAAGACCACACTCGGATCATGCACACTGACACGCTTCAGTGCCGACGGCCCCTCTGTCTGCGGATCATCCTCTACAGATTCCGAAGCCGTTGTCGTGAAAGAAACCTCATCTGAGTAGACCACGTCATAGCTGGTCTGCACAAAGCCACGAACATAGTACGTTGTACTCTTTTTCAGACCGCCTACAGTCAGTATCATTTCCTTACTGCTGCCATAGACTTTCTCGTCATTAACAGAAGGAGTAGGCGAAGTAGCGTAACATACACCACGATAGGTGACGTGCGAACCAGTAGCCGTTAACGTCACAATGGCAGAACTACCGGAAACCGAAGACACCGAAGGAGTAGTGACCTCCAGAGGATAGTTCACCTCGTTAATCTTGTCTTCGCAGGCTGTTGCCATCATGACGATGGCAAACAGCGCTAAAAGTTTAGATATATATTTCATAATACAATTCGTTTAATAAATTATTCGAATACAAGATAAGCATTCTCTACAGTGAAACGGAAATACAGGTCGTCCTGATTAACACTAATACCTATGTAATCCTGGGTGTATGTGTTACCGTCGTTACCTATCATCACGGCCTTGATGTCGGCTGTTCCGTCACCATTGTTGACAATCTGCGCAGTTACTTTCGCACCGTTCATAGCCAAACGCCATGCGTCCCAATCGCGTCCTTCTTCAATGGCAAGAGCGCAAGTACCGTATCCTTCACCCCAGCCGAAATTGTCGGCTCGAACCACGGCATACTCCTTCGTAGTGGTCTGGTCATTGAGAACCACAAGGAAATTCTTGAAGTTAGCCTCGCAATTGGAGTAATTGGTAAAATTGACCGTAGCAACGGTGTGTGGCTTCACTTGAACGTTCTGAGAATGAGCTCCCCAGAAGCCGGTAGAGAAATCGATGGCACCTACCACTTGGTCGAACACCAGATGAGCATGCTCTAACGTGAAGCGGAAATACATGTCATCGGGATCGACGGTGTTAATACCATTGTACTCCTGAGTATAGACCTTGCCGTCATTACCCGTCATCACAGCCTTCACGTCGGCAGTACCGTCACCATTGTTGGTCACATAGGTTGTCACTCTTGCACCGTCCATCGCCTGGCGCCATACATCCCAGTCTCTGCCCTCTTCGAACGAAGGAGCACAGGCAGCATAGCCATCACCCCAGCCGAAGTTGTCGGCACGCAGTACAGCATATTCTGCATTGCTTTCCTTGCAGAGGACTACGAGGAAGTTGTCATAGTTGGTCTTACAATCAGAATAATTCGTAAAGTGAACCACCTTCGTTTCCTTAGGCTCTACCTTGATGTTCAACGTATGTGCTCCCCAGAAGCCGTCAGAGTTATCCTCGGCACCGATAGTGAGCGGAGAGGGAACAACCACCGTCTGCGTGAATGCAGAGAGTTCCTTCACTACGCTGAATGTCTTTGTCGCAATGACAGGCTTGTCGGCATTGAGACCCTTGAAGGTCTTGTTGTAAATGACAATGAGGGTCTTCTGTCCCAGGTCTTCCATATCAGGAATAGCCTCGAACTGCAAATTCTCAGCGGTAACATTGGCGACGACACCCTCTTCGAAGGTAACCGTTCCAATAACATTAGCCATAGCCTCTTCCAATGTTGTTCCCACAACCACTTCGCTTGGGACACCGCTAATCTCCAATGATATAGGCTGTTTGTCGTTGGCTGACGTACATCCGCCAATAGGCTCAACGTTCGTAGAAATGAAGCTTACCAGAGAACCCTCAACACCAATACGGCAGGCTATGGGAATATCAGCACCTGTTGACGGGAACGGAGTGGTCTGGGTGTAGGTCTTGGTCAGCGTGCCATTGGTCATCTTGATGAAAAGACCACCATCTGTACGATCTACGGTAATAGTGACCTTACCATTCATTTTCTGCACCGAAGCGTCCGTTTCGTCGTCACCAGAAGAGTTACTGAAGTTACCTCCAACGAGGCTACGGTCTATCTCTGTTCCTGTCGTATTCCACTCAGAGTTCTTTGACGGGTCATTATCATAACGGATAACACCATATTCATCGCCAAGTTCTCCTGTCTCTGCATTTGTACATGCATTCAGAACAATATAGAAGTTCTTGTAATACTTATTGTCAGAATTAACAGTCAGACTGAACTGAGCCTGCCACTTTGCTCCAGCGGGTACGACATAGGTCTTGCCCAATGTCCAGAAGCCCGAAGAGAGATCTTCCTTACCGATGTTATACACATCTTCCATCTGACCAACCAACTCTTCTTCTTCCTCTTCTTCCTCTTCGCCTCCCATGTCCGAGAGCCAATCGGGAGGATTCACTTGGTAAAGGTCACTGCCCTCACAACTCGTCAATGTCATCACGCCAAGAGCTGCGATGAAAAAGACAGACGCTAATTTATTGAGATATTTCATAATCTTTATCTTTTAGTAGGTTTCGTGTTATTTGCTCAAATCAACTACAGGATGTACCGTCCAACCATTCTTGGTAAAATAAGCTGAGTTATCTGAGTTAGTATTGGCTGAATTACCAACCAAGTTAACGTTGGTATTCAAGTCGTTCTGATAAATGGGGAAATACTCATGACCCTTCTCATATTTGTCAAAAGTGCTCTCAACTCCTGTATCACCATAGTTAATAATATCCTTAATGCCTGCTGCCAGTTTATAAGCACCATGTTCTTTCAACTGTTGCAGACGTCCGGCATTGTAGAAGAATCCCCAGCGGATAAGATCATAACAACGACCAGCCTCACAACCAAACTCCTTCGGACGCTCCACGTTGGCAATCTGCTCAAACAACTTGTCTGCATTACTGAAGTCAGCAAGCTGCAGGTCATTCAGATTAGCACGGCGACGAACAATGTTAATCCAATTGATAGCCTGCTGTGTAGGACCATTTACCTCATTCTCACACTCCGCAGCACGCAGCAACACATCAGCATAACGCATGATACGTATATTGATACCGCAATGGAGGTTCTGGTCTACATGGTCATAAAGCCCTGTACGGAAATTTGTGTATTTGGCTACGGGAAGACCACCGTTAACGGCGTTAACAACAACCGAGCCATTGTCTTCCATCTTCTCTGTATAGCACATGTTGCCCAAACCGTCTGAATAGGTCTCCCAATCTGTCTCATAAGTACCAATTGTCCAGTAGAGACGAGGATCGAGCTTGCCGTCTTTCGTCTTCTCGCCATTCTTGAACAGGAAATAAAGCCAAGGTGCAGCAGCCAAGTCTTGCCAGCTACCTACGTGAGCTGGTGCGAAGTTGGCCTCTAAAGCATTACCTTGAGAAGCCGCCTCATAGGACACATTCACGGGTGTCCACTCATCGTTGGTTCCCTGTGAACCATAGTCCAGAAACTGAATCTCAAACAGACTCTCGTCGTTGTTCTCGTAAGAGCCCTCACGGAAGTTGTCTCCATAGTTAGCCATCAACTTATAGGTTCCATACTTCTGATTACCACCATCAGAAGAGTTCAAAATATCCTTTAACACGGCGAGAGCATCACTAAACTTATGACGCTGCATCAGCGCACGGGCATAGTAACCTGCAGCGGCACCGCGGGTTGCACGGCCCTTGGCCCACTGACCGCCTTCGTCACGAGAAGGCAAAAGTGCAATCGCCTCTGTAAAGTCTTTCTCTACCTGATCCATCACACGATCATACTGAGCAAAGCCATTCTCATCTCCTTCCTCATGATTAGAAGAATAGAGACCATCGAGTGTTGAATACTGTTTATAATCTAGGATAATCGGAGGATTCTGATAGAAATTGGAAAGATTATAATAGGCAAGTCCACGGGTAAAGAGAGCCTGTCCCTTGATACGCTTCATTTTCTCAGAAAGAGCACTATTATCTTCACCGCACTTGGTGATAACAAAGTTGCTGATGTTAATCACATAGAACCAGTCACGCCATATCCATGCCACTTCGGAGTTATTCACTGGAACATTCAGGTTGTCAGCTACGATATGGTTCCATGACTGAGCAACATTCCAGACTTCATCACCACGACAAGTCTCCAGGGTATATCCCACACGTGCGTATGTTCCTTCCATACGGCAATGGTGATAACAAGCTATAACAGCATCCTCCAAATCATCAACGGTGTTACCGAAGGTGCTTGTAGTCGGCTCATTAGGGTTGGTCAACTCCAACTTGTCACTGCAAGAAGTCAGTGTACCGATGCCCAACAATAGGGCGAATGAAAATTTATATAGTTTCATAATTAAACTTCTATTTATCCGTTTTTTTCAATTCCTTAGAACGAGAAGAGGACTCCTGCCATGAAACTGCGTGCACTTGGATAAGAGCACCAGTTGAAACCTGGAGTAAATGTACCACCTGCATAGTCTACATTATATCCCTTATACTTAGTAAAGGTATGGAGGTTCTGTGCCGAAACGTATACACGAGCACCGGAAATCACACCTTTGAACCACTTGTCGGGGAAGTTATAGCCTAACTCGATGTTGGCAATCTTCCAATAAGCCGCATTCTGAATCAGGCGATCACTAAAGTAGTCATTCCAGCCTTCACCATTAGCAACGATATAAGTGCGTGGTACATTTGAAATATAAGTTAGGCCATCTGCAGAATAGCGATTGGCATCCAGCATGGCAACATCTTTGTTAGCCCAGCCGTAGCATGAGTTCAAACTATTATAGATACCATCGGATACATGATAGTTCAATGCACCGAAAGTAGAAATGCTCAAGTCGAAGTTCTTATACTCCAAATGAGCACTGATACCGAAGTTCACCTTTGGCAGACCGCTACCAAGAACGACTCGGTCATCAGCAGTAATCTGTCCGTCATTGTTCACATCCTTATAGAGGCAATCACCAATCTGGGCACCAGTCTGAGTAACATGGTTTCCAAGATCATTAACATTATCATCTAAGTCTGCCTGGGTACGGGCTATTCCCTGATAAACATAACCATAGAACTGACCCACTTCCTGACCTACGAAGGTAGCATAGTCGCCAGTAATATACGATTCATTACCAAAGCCAAGCTTATTGACCTTATTCTTCAGTGTGCTCAAGTTAGCACTTACCTGCCACTTTAAAGGATGATCATTGTTACGATAGGTAGCAGAGAACTCAAAACCACTATTTTGCATCTCTGCGGCATTCATCGTCACACTCTCATTCTGAACACCAGCATTTGTTGGAACAGGAACACCATACAGAAGATCTGTTGACTTATTCATATACCACTCTGCGGTGAACTCCAAACGATTGTTAAACATAGCGAGATCAATACCGACATTAGTAGTCTTTTTCTTCTCCCATGCGAGATTACCATTAACGAATGTCTCAATAGCAGAACCATTCACTACAGAATTTCCAAAACTATAAGACATCACACCTGGACGGTAAACAGACTGATAGGCATACTCACCGATATTCTCATTGCCCAGTTCGCCATAACTTGCACGAATCTTAAACATGTTAACGATGTTATGGTCGATGGGGAAGAACTTTTCTTTATCGAAACGCCAACCAACAGAGATAGACGGGAAGGTGCCCCAGCGGATATCCTTAGTAAGACGAGAACTACCATCACGACGAAGAATGAAAGAGAGCAGATATTTGCCTTCGTAGTCATAAATCAAACGACCAATGAAAGAGGTGAGTGCATGCTTGTACTCATAAGATTCCGACTCGCTACTTTCAGCTTTCTGAGGGTGCAGATAATATGGCTCTGTAAGATTAATACCCCATGCATTCAAAAGATGAGTATTCTCCTCTTCATAAGTAATACCACCAAGCAGATTGAAATGATGCAAGCCAAAGTTAGCATCGTATGTGACCGTATTCTCCACAAGGAAATCAGAATAAGTACGCTTATTCTCAGTTAGACGTTCATTTGCCTTTGACAAATATACTCGGTTACTCTGAATCCATGAACCGATGAAAGTCTTATCCTGTGCATTGGTCTTGCTATAAGAAAGGTTGAGTTTGTAGTTCAACTTGTGGTTTTTGTTTTCAAAGCCAATCATTTTCAAAAGATCCACATCTGCTGAACCTGTACCGACAACACGGTCAACGATGGTGTTACGGGTAAACTTATTGTTAACCAATAAAGGGTTAGAAGCAGAGATATCACCATGTATCTCATTGTAATATACACCGTAGCCATAAGCATCGTAATTATAATTCTTGGCGGCAGGAACCACGTCGTCCAGATACCATGTACTTTCATCGTAAGCCTTGATAGTAGGTTGCATCAGCAAAGTACCACGCAAGACGTTAGTCACATCACCATACAATCCCTGGATATATTCATTGGCATTGGAAAGGCCCATACCATCCTGATTAGAGTGAGAATATACAAGGCTCGTGCGGAACTGGATGAACTTGGTCTCCATCGTATTGTTTACGCGAGCTGTGAAACGCTGATAGTTAGGACCTGCACCCTCCAAAGTACCTTTCTGTTGGAAATAGTCAAGTCCTACATTATAAGTATTGTGTACTCCACCACCGCTCAGATTGATGTTATGGTTCTGACGTGTACCGGTCTTAAACACTTCTTTGAACCAATCGGTATTGGTGTTATCCATAAACTGATACTTACCTGTTATAGGATTAAGGGAATAACCGCTAGGTAAGGGAGTATTGGAGTTGGCAGCAGCATGACCCAGATAGTCACTATACTGATCGGCATTCATCACATCGTAGGTGCTACTGGGAATCCAGTCAATACCGAAGTAGCCCTTATAGTCTACCTTCAGCGGCTGGTCTTTCTTACCGCCCTTAGTGGTGATGATGACGACACCGTTAGCAGCTCGTGAACCGTAGATGGCACCTGCCGATGCATCCTTCAGCACCTGGATAGTCTCGATGTCGTTAGGCGAGAAGTCACGGATGGTTGTTCCCATAGGCACACCGTCAATCACATAAAGAGGAGATGTGTCGCCAAACGTACCCAAACCACGGATGCGCACAGCTGGGTCTGCACCAGGCTGACCATCAGAGGTAATCTGCACGCCAGCTACCTTACCTTCGAGCATGGTAGAGATATTTGAGTTGGAAACGCGCTTCAACTCTTCGGCATTCACAATAGACACAGCGCCAGTCAGGTCGGCTTTCTTCTGTGTACCGTAACCCACAACAACCACTTGGTCGAGCAATTGGGAGTCGGATTCCATCTGGATCTGGTCGATGACTGCACGTCCACGTACAGCGACCTCCCGGTCCTTGTAACCCACATAGCTTATGACAAGCGTAGCATTAGAGGCAGCTTCAATCTGGAAATTACCGTCGAAATCAGTAACAATACCAGTCTGAGCTCCTTTCACCCTCACTGTAGCGCCAATCAGGGGTTCACCCTGCTGGTCGACAACCTGACCCTTCACCTTTACGGTTTGCTGGGTCACGGATGCCATCGCACGTCCTGGACACAAAATTGTAGTGCCTCCCAACATGCTTAGTGACAGCATCGCAGAGAATAACAGTTCTTTTCTCATTGTTAGTGTTTTAGTTATAATAAAAGATAATGTAATGATGTCATCAGGTTTTGTTGGCAAAATTATGGAAAAGGTGTTTTCCAATGGTGGACAAATTGATAAAATTGGTGGACAAAACGCGTTTTTAGCGTCTTGTCTAATGATTTTTGCCGATTTTTATACGTTATTTGTCCACCACCGTATCTTCTTCGACATAAGAACTAGGACTGCTGCCATATTCGCGTGTGAAGCAACGAGTGAAATATTTCGGGTCGTCAAAACCTACCTTATAGGCTATCTCTGTAATATTTCTCTTGGCCCAATTCTCCAACAACAACGTTCTGGCAATACTGAGCCGGTAGTTGCGCATAAACTGGCTAGTGCTCTGTCCTGTCTCTGCATTCAGCCGCTTCGACACAAGGCTACGGCTCATTCCCATAGCCGCGGCAAACTCATTGATTCCGAAATGACTGTTAGTATAGTTCTGCTCCATCACTTCCGTAGCACGTTCCATAAACGATTTTGCGGTGCGCAGTGCCTCATCCTTGTCAGCCTCGACCGTACGCCGAAGACTCCTCTGCCAGCGTTCGTGGTTGTCCAGGATGTTCTGGATACGCGACTGCAACTGTTCTGAGTCGCCAGCCTCATCCAGCACGCGCCGAATGGGTTGCAGTAGTTTCTCAGCCTCATGCTGCCTCAACTTATCAATCCTGAGGCGATACAGCCAGCTGCCCACCCCCGTCATCAGCATGGCCACCAGCAGCAAGAACCACCAGCTCTTCCAGAAATAGGGAGTCACCTCCACCTGTATGCTAATCATGCTGTCAACGGCTTCCACACCGCCACTATACTCCACCTCAAAAGTATAGATGCCAGGCTTCAGACTGGTATAGTGGACGGTGTTCCTATCGGGTTTCAGTGATGTCCACTCATCATCGTAGCTTCGCAAGCGATAGCGGTAAAGCCCCTGCGACTCTCCACCGTAAGTCAGCTTCGAGAAACTGATATCAACCGACTTGTTGGACTCATGCAGTCTGATTCGGGATGCTTGAGAAATGTCAGCATCAAGAACGTCACTGTTTGCTGCTGTGACTTCTTGATTATCCACCATCAAACGGGTAAAAGAAAGATGTTGAGGATAACGGGCTTCTGCGTTCTCACCCCTAATCTCAGTCAGACCGTCCAAACTGCCCAGATAGATAACGCCATCGGAGCTTCTCACTGCAGAATTCCAATAAAATCGCTGAC
>ERZ842401.7099-NODE-7099-length-11621-cov-4.797769_pt1 | contig 11621 bp, 12 predicted proteins | sample MGYA00521270_ERZ842401 | MGnify/ENA primary metagenome ERZ842401 (study PRJEB31892, sample SAMEA3878208) | bioreactor metagenome | biome: Moose rumen | place: Sweden | collected 2011-10 | study: EMG produced TPA metagenomics assembly of the PRJEB12797 data set... | reverse complement strand
AAGCACCGCTCGCGGTTTTTGAGCGAACCGCACTCCGAGCGGTAGACGAGCGTTTCCAAGTCGCCCACAAAGCCCGTCACCGAACCAAGCCGCGACTCGCGCACGCCCACGTTTGCCGTTTTAAAATTGAATGCCATTCTGTACCTCCTTACCGACCTTTCTTTCATTTTCTGAAAAAAAGCGGATTCACCGCCAAAGTCAAGAAAGGGGAAGGACTAAGGCGGCTACCGCTATATTCCACGTTTTTCTGACTTCCAGTTGTCTGGTCGGTCTGGAGCGCTACGCTTTTTTCTGCTTGTCAAAGCGGAATTTTTCGTTCCGGTCAATCTGAATGATTCTGCCGTTTTCAATCTGGAGCGTAACGGAACCAAACTGAATCTGTCTGACGTACTCCGCAAGGACGTCAAATTCCTGCGGATAGTTTGCATGCTTTTTTAACACAACTGTTTCTGCCATTGCGTACCTCCTGCAATGCGTACTAGATGTGATATTCAACGCTGTCCATCATGCCATGCTCAATCAAGATTGCTTCCAGCCGGTCCTGGGTCATCGGCGTGGGAATGGTGAACATCTCGTTCTCGTCAATTTTTTTGGCGAGCGTGCGGTATTCATCTGCCTGCGCATGGGTCGGCTCGTATTCAATGACGGTCTTCTTGCGGATTTCTGCCTGCTGCACGATATTGTTGCGCGGCACGTAATGGATAAGCTGCGTGTTCAGTTCTTTGGTAAACGCGCGCAAAAGTTCCAGTTCGTTGTCAACGTTGCGGCTGTTGCAGATAATACCGCCTAAGCGCACGTCGCCGCGCTCGGCATATTTTGCGATGCCCTTGCAGATATTGTTTGCCGCATAGAGCGCCATCATCTCGCCGGATGCGACGATGTAGATTTCTTTTGCCTTGCCTTCACGGATGGGCATGGCAAAGCCGCCGCACACAACGTCGCCCAGCACATCGTAGAACACGTAGTCAAGCTCCTCAGTATAAGCGCCCAGTCTTTCCAGCAGACCGATAGAGGTTATGATACCTCTGCCTGCGCAGCCAACGCCCGGCTCGGGTCCGCCCGACTCAACGCACTTGGTGCCCATAAAGCCCTCTTTGAGTATAGCCTCCAGCTCGATATCATCGCCTGAGTCTCTCAGGGTATCAAGCACCGTTTTCTGGTGGAGTCCCCCCAGCAGCAGTCTTGTTGAGTCTGCCTTGGGGTCGCAGCCTACTACCATTACGTGGTTTCCTCTTTCTACAAGTCCTGCGGTAAGGTTCTGTGTGGTGGTCGATTTACCGATACCGCCCTTTCCGTAGATCGCTATCTGTCTTAATTCCTTAGCCATTTCCAATTACCTCCGTTTTAGATGTAAGATGTAAGAGGTAAGAGCCGATGTTTTTTCTCTTCTGCGGCAGTTACCTCATTCTCACCTGTCTTATTAATAAATATTATCCGTGTGAGAAGGTGTCTCTTCTCGATATCCTTCTCAGATATATCCGGTCGCCGTAGTCCTTTTCGCCGGGTATGCCTATGGCGTCAGCTCTGCACCGCTGGCAGTGGGTGAATATATCAAGATAAGGCTCTGCCGCCCTGTGGGCTTCAAATATCTGGTTGCAGGTGGGGGCAGGGCAGTCCTTTAGCTGGTGCTGGGGTATCAGGGGTATTATGTTGTAGATAGACGCCCCTGCCTCGGCTACCGTCTCGGCTATCTTGCCGATGTGCTTATCGTTTATACCGGGGACGAGCACGGTGTTTATCTTCACCGTAATGCCGCCGTCGCTCACAAGCTTTATGCCCTTCAGCTGCTGCTCGATAAGTATCTTTGCAGCTTCAACTCCCTTATAATATTTTTTGTGCCACACAATGCCGTTGTTGAGCTGTGCTTCTATCTCGGGGTCAACTGCGTTGACCGTCACGGTCAGCGAGTCGATACCCACATCAATTATCTCCTGCGCTCTCTCAGCCAGCAGCAGACCGTTGGTGCTCATGCACTTTACCAGCTGTGGGTATTTTTCCTTTACCAGCCTGAAGGTCTCCAGCGCATAATCGCTTGCAAGGGTATCTCCCGGTCCTGCAATGCCTGCCACGGTGATATCGGGGCAGAGCTTTAATGAGCGCTCGATAACGTCCAGCGCCTCCAGCGGAGTTATCACGGTGGAGGCAACGCCCGGGCGCTGCTCATAATCGTTGATCTTCCTGTCACAGAATTTGCACTCGATATTGCAGCTCGGGCTGGTGGGGAGATGTATCCTGCCTGTCTGAGCCTTGTGACCCTGTGCGAAGCAGGGGTGTCTGTAGGTCAGCTCCTTGTATGAAATTGCCATTGATCTTCCTCCCAGGTCTTGTCTGTAACTATCTTTTCAAGTATATCCTCTACCCCAAAGGGCGCCTGATACACCGCTATACCTCTCTGCTCCAAAAATATCGAAGCCCCTGCGCCAATGCGCTTGACTATCACAGCCTGCACATCTCCCAGCCTGTCAAGCACCGCTTCAAATGAAAAGTCCTCGTGCTCGCCGCCGTTACACGGGGGAGTCACATAAGTCTCCTTTTCAAAGGCATAGCTGCCGTTTTGGGTATCTATATCATATATGTAAAACTTATCAGCGTGCCCGAAGTGGCGGTCGATCACCCTGCCGTCACTGCTGGCAAAAGCTATGCGGTAGATCATTTTGATACTCCCTTTAGATGTAAGATGTAAGAGGTAAGAGGTAAGAAGCAGCAGACTTTTTCAGAACAGCCCTGTGCTGAAATATCTGTCTCCCCTGTCGGGCAGCACTGCTACTATATTTCCCTTATCTATGCGGCTCGCTATTTTAAGTGCCGCAGCCACTGCCGCTCCCGATGATGAACCTGCTATTATGCCCTCTTTTCTTGCCAGCTCTCTGGCGGCTGTAAAAGCCTCGTCATCGTTTACCTTTATTACCTCGTCGACTAAATTTATGTCCATAGTATCGGCGATAAAATCGTTGCCGATACCCTCTATGTTATAGTCATGGTGCTCGCCGCCGCCTATGGTGGAGCCGTCGGGGTCTGCAAGAACGCCGAAGATGGACTTATCCTGCTCTTTAAGATATCTTACTATCCCCGAAAAGGTGCCGCCGCTGCCTGCCCCTGCCACAAGATAATCTATATTGCCGTCAAGGTCCTCATAGATCTCTCTGCCTGTGGTCTCATAGTGGGCAAGGGGGTTGTTCATGTTTTTAAACTGCTCCAGCGATACCGAGTCGGGTATCTGCGCTCTCAGCTCTTCAGCCTTTTTAACAGCCCCCAGCATACCCTCCTCACGGGGGGTATTTATTATCTCAGCACCCAGCGCCCTCATAAGCGCCTGCTTTTCGGCAGAAAACTTAGTGGGAACTGTGAAGATCACCCTATAGCCTTTTCCAAGTGCTGTGAATGCAATTCCCAGCCCCGTGTTTCCTGCGGTGGCGTCAATTATAGTGCCGCCCTCTTTTAAAACTCCCTCTCTTTCGGCAGCTCTCAGCATATAAAGACCTGTGCGGTCCTTTACGCTGCCCGAGGGATTGTATAATTCCAGCTTTGCAAAAATATGTACGTCGGGGGAGACCCCCATATTGTGCAGCCTGACCAGCGGCGTGTGCCCTATCAGGTCCTGCATTGAGTCATAGTATCTCATTTTATTTTACCTCGCTCTTTTCAATAGCCTGTTTCAAATCTGCAAGTATGTCGTCGATATTCTCGATACCGATGGAGAGCCTTATCAGACCGTCTGTTATGCCCACCTTTTTGCGTATGTCCTCGGGGATAGATGCATGAGTCATGCTGGAAGGGTGACATATGAGCGACTCCACGCCGCCCAGACTTTCTGCCAGAGTGATAAGCTTTAAGCTTTCAAAGAAAACGCTGATATCATAGCCGTCTTTAAGCTCAAAGGATATCATAACGCCGCCGTTTTTAGCCTGTCTTTTGTTGACCTCATAGCCCTTGCTGCCCTCGATACCGGGGTAGTAAACGTTCTTCACAGCCTTGTGCTCTGTAAGGAATTTAACGGCAGCCTTGGCGTTCTCAACGTGCCTGTCAAGCCTTACCCCCAGGGTCTTAATGCCCCTTATGAGCAGAAACGACTCAAAGGGTGAGAGCACGCCGCCTGTGGAGTTTTGTATAAAGGCTATCTTCTCAGCCAGCTCCTTGGTCTTTACCACTGCAAGCCCCGATACCACATCGCTGTGACCCCCCAGATATTTGGTGGCACTGTGGATAACGATATCAGCTCCCAGCTCCAGCGGTCTTTGCAGGTAGGGGGTCATAAAGGTGTTATCGACTATCACCAAAAGAGAGTGCCTGTGGGCTATCTCAGCCACCGCCCTTATGTCGGTAACGGTCATGAGGGGGTTTGCGGGGCTTTCTATCAGCACCGCCTTTACGTCCTCGGTGATATCCTTCTCAAAGCTCTCGGGGTCGTCGGTCTCGGATATTGTGTAGTTTATGCCGAAGTGGTCGAACACCTGGTTTAAAAGCCTGAATGTTCCGCCGTATACGTTTGAGGATATCAGCACCCTGTCGCCGCTTTTCAAAAGGCTCAGCACCGCAGTCTCGGCAGCCAGACCAGAGGCAAAGGCAAAGCCTGCATATCCCCCCTCCAGCTCGGCGATAAGGGCTTCAAGGGCTTCTCTGGTGGGGTTGCCCGTTCTGGTGTACTCATAGCCCCTCATCTTGCCCAGACCGTCCTGCTTGTAGGTCGAGGTCTGGTAGATAGGCACATTCACAGCGCCCGTTCTCTCGTCTATCGAAATACCGCCGTGTATAAGGGCGGTCTCTATATTATTGTAGTCCCTGCTGTGGCTCATATCCGTCATTCCTTTCGATATTCTATTAATCCTAGTCGTTTGGTAGTATTTTTCTTTGTGCTTATAATTTTAACCTAAATTTACTTTACCGTCAACGCCAAAGTGTGACAACGTTATCACGCACCCTGAAAACCACCGCATTCCCGTGATAAAAACCCCTTGCTTTTCGTGAAATAATAATTAATTAAAAATTAAAACAGCCAAACGCATGATAACGTTATCACCGATAACTGCGTAAAACCGCAGGGTTAGTTAGATATAACCCCTGCTGACAAAGTAAATGCTGTGTCTCATAAGATAACGTTATCATGCCAGGCACTTTTAGATGTAAGAGGTAAGAAGTAAGATGTAAGAAAACGGTTTACCCAATTTTGTGGTAAAGCGCACAATTACAGAAATTTTGAAAAACTCCGCAAAGTTTCAGTGGGGCGAAATTAAGTTTGATCAAATTTTCTGCGGTGCACAAAGTCAACATTTTCCAAGGTTGGCGCAGCCATCAAAGTGCTAGCAGTCACAAAAGCACCCCCTCCCCTCCGGGGAGGACTCGACCTCCTGCCTTTACCACAAAAGTGCGATAGGTGGGGGAAACACCCCGTCCGGCGAGGACAAAAAACCCACCGTGCAAAACGCACAGTGGGTTTAAAATATCAGCTTTCAGTTACCGACCTAAATTATTCCTTATCAAGACCTGTGATAGTAAATGTTACCTCCAGGCTCTTAGAGAACAGCAGGTCGTCTCTGTTGATAGCAGGGTCAGCCTTGCCTACGCCGTACTCGTTGTAGATCTCAAGTCTGTAGCAGTTGTTGTCGTCCTCGATGTTGCCCTTGATGATCTTAGCGTCGTCAAAAGCGATCTCCTCGCCGTCAGCCTTGATGGAGTCAACAGTTACACTGATCTCCTGACCTGTGTACTTGCCTGCGATATCCTTGTCAATGTTAGCGTCCTCGCCCTCTTCAAGCTGGCTCTCGATCTCTTCACCCTCCCAGGTGGTGGTACCGTCGCAGATACCTGTGATATCAACGCAGAATACTGTTGCGCCCGAAGCAGGCCATACAACGCCCAGATCGGGGTCGGGGGCTACCTGTGGGTTAACTGCGCCCAGTACAGGGTCCTCAGCTGCGACAGAGTCAACAGTGATAGCTACTGTGTACTGACCGTCGCCTGTGATATCAGCGTCAACGCCGTATGCGCCGTCAGCTCTCTGATAATCGGGATAGCCCTGACCTGAAAAGTTAGCCCACAGCCACTCGCTGTCAGCAAACATCAGGAAAGCGTCATAGCCCTCAAACTCAGTAACAGGTACGTAATTCGGGTCAGGCACATAGCACTCCTTGCCTGTGTATTCATCAATGACAGGCTCGTCAGCAAAGGGGTCCTCCTCGGTGTCGCCGCCCTCAGCATCTCCGCTCTCGGTATCGCCGCCTTCCTCGGTATCGCCGCCCTCTTCGGTGCTCTCCTCAGCCTCAGACTCCTCAGCCTCGCTTGACTCCTCCTCGGTAGAAGCTGCACTTGTCTCAGCCTTCTTTGAGCTGCTGTCGTCCTCGGTATCGCTGCCGCAGGCTGTGAACACTGCGGTCGTCATGCAAAGGGCTGCTGCCATAGCTAAAAATTTCTTTAACTTCATGATAATGACCTCCGTTTTATCGTTTTGTTTTTATCTGTAGATGTGTATAACTCACTACTTTAATAATAACTAATTTTCATGATTTTTTCAAGGTGCTATTTACACAAATTCCACAAGGGTAAATAGTTTACATTTCACAAAAGCAAGTTAATTTATATTAATTTATTCAACACCTGCCGGTCGCCGGAAAACCGTCTTACAAAATATGCGGTAAATCGCACAAATACACGTTTACAAGCTTAGCCCTGCTTGCGGAACACTAATAATTTGCTTATGATATAATTCAGTACCACCACCACCACATTGGCGGCTATCTTGGTGAGCCAGTAGTTGAAATTCAGCTTTGAGTAGCCTGCCCACATCATGAAGGTCTCCACCAGCAGGGTGAATATCCTGCCGCCGTAGAACGAAGCGCCCTCGGCGATAATGCCCTTAGCCCCCTCTGCCTGTGACTCAAACACCCATATCCTGTTGGTGATGTAGGCAAATGTTACCGAGCATACCCAGGCGATAACGGTGCTGACGTTTGCCACCGTGTCCTTGCTGAGCGCTGCGCTTTCAAGGGCTGCCTTGGCTATGCCTGCCGTCACAAAGCTCACCGCCGTGGTGAGCACCCCGAAGAACAGGTACAGCAGTACCTCCTTGTGGGCTTTGTATACCCCCTCAAAGGGCTTAAAAAGCCTTGCGGACATTATTTTGTCGAAAATATCTTTTTTCTCTGTATCATTCTGCATTTTGCCATTCTCCTGCCGTGTTTGTTTTTCTTTTGAGCAGCCTCAGAAAATATCCTTCTTGTTCTTTATGTGCCGCCGCACCAGTACGAACACTATTATCAGTATGCATATCACTAAAAATGTCGGCATCAGCCAGCGGTTTGAGTTCTCGTCCTCGGCGGATTTCATCTCTGTCCACAGCTTCTGCATCTGTGCGTTGGCGTCGTCCGACAGGTTTACGAATACCGTGGTCTTTTCGGCGATAAATTCGCTGTCGGGGTATGATACATGGCTGTTTTTCACCTCGTCGTCCAGCATATCGTAAGCCGCCTGATGTGGGGTGGAGTAGCAGATGTAATCAATATTCGCATAGGCAATATCAGGCTCGCACATAAAGTTTATGTACATCTCCGCCGCCTCCTTCTGCCTTGCTGAGGCAGGTATGCACATGGCGTCTATAAACAGGTTGGTGCCGCTTTTTGGCACCACAAAATCCAGGTCCTCGTTGCCCTCCAGTATGGTCAGTGCGTCGCCTGCGTAATAGGGAGCTATCAAAGCGTCGCCAGCCTCCATTTTGTCAAACACCTCGTCCATAACATAGCCCTGTACGATGTGCTTTTGCTGTCTGAGCTTAAAGGCTGCCTGCTCCAGCTCCTCACTGTCCTCGGTGTTCAGCGAATATCCCAGCATGAGCTCTGCAATGGCAAAGGCGTCACGGGGGTTGTCAAACATCAGTATCTGGTCCGCATAATCCTCGTTCCACAAAAGGTCCCAGTCTATCTCCTCGGGGGGGATATCCACCATGGTGGTGTCGTAGATAATGCCCACCGTTCCCCATGTGTAGGGCACCGAATATTCGTCCCCGGGGTCATACGCCTGCCCCCTGAAATTATCCATGATGTACTTGAAATTGGGTATATTCCCCATGTCAAGGGGCTGTACCAGCTTTTCCTTTATCATCTTGCTTATCATGTAGTCTGAGGGGATTATCACATCATAAGCCGCTCCGCCGCCTTTGAGCTTTGCATAAAGCTCCTCATTGGTGGCGTAGTTTGTGTAGTTCACCTTTATACCTGTGAGCTTTTCAAACTCGGCATTAACATCAAGCGTGCCCTCGTCAGCCCCTGTTGAGATATACTCGCCCCAGTTGTACACGTTTATTGAGATACCCTTGCCCTTAAAGCGTGTGTAATAATCGGGGTCGGCTACCGTCAGGGTCTGGGCTGCGGTCTCCTCCTCGCCGCCGTCAGTATCATCAGCCTTTGACGATGAAGAGCAGCCCGAAAGCAGCCCTGCGGCAAGGGCTATCACCGTCAGCAGTGTAAAAAGCTTTTTTCTCATGCCTGCTCCCCCTTGACTGCGCCCCCTGCGGACGCCCTGTTCTCGATAAAGCTCTTGACTATGAGCACCGCCACCACCACGATAAAAATAATGGTGGACAAAGCGTTTATCTCAGGCGATACCTTTCTTCTGGTCATAGAATAAATGGTGATAGGCAGCGTCTGCGAAGTTGAGCCTGTGGTGAAGTAGCTGACCACAAAATCGTCCAGCGAATAGGTGAAGGACATAAGAAAGCCGCTGACCACCCCGGGCATTATCTCAGGCAGCACCACCTTTACAAACGCCTGTATGGGGCTGCACCCCAGGTCCTGCGCCGCCTCGTAGATATGGGGGTCCATCTGGTTGAACTTGGGCATGACGTTGAGTATCACATAAGGCACATCAAAGGTGATATGGGCTATCAGCAGGGTAACAAAGCCAAACTCCAGATTCATTCTCGCCGCAAAGAAAACAAACAGCAGCATAAGCGAAACACCCGTAACTATCTCGGGATTGATGATAGGCATATTGGTAATGTTCATCACCACAGCCTTGGGCACCTTTCTCATACTGTTTATGCCGATAGCCGCCAGAGTGCCCAGCACTGTTGAGGCTATACTTGCTATAACTGCAATAATTATAGTGTTCACCAGCGACGAGATTATTATAGAGTTGTGAAACAGCCTGTTATACCAGTCCAGCGTAAAACCGCTGAACACCGAACGGCTCTTCGTCTCATTAAAAGAGAAAACTATCAGCACAAATATAGGCACATACAAAAATGCCAGCACCAGCATCATATATATTTTTCCAAGCTTTTTCAATTTGCATACTCCCTTTTAGAGTTTAAGATGTAAGAGGTAAGAAAACGGTTTTACAAAAAAATGCGGTAAAGCGCACAATAACTCGTTTACAGGGTTCGCGCAGCGTATCGAAATACTAGCTGCCACTAAGGCACCCCCTCCCCTCCGGGGAGGACTCGAGTGCTTGCCCACCACACAATAGTGCGACAGGTGGGGGAATTACCCCGTCCGGTGAGGACAGATCACATCAATACCTGATCGTCCGGGTCGAATTGGTTCATTACGGTCATTATCACCAGGATTATCACCATAAGCACCAGCGATATGGCTGCGCCTAAGTGGGGGTTGTAGGAGTTGCCCAGAAACTGCATCTCGATAAGGTCGCCTATCAGCAGGTTTGAGCCGCCGCCCAGCATTCTCGAAATGATAAACGTGGAGATAGCAGGCACGAACACCATAGTTATCCCCGAGGTTATCCCCGGCACGCTCAACGGGATTATCACCCTTAAAAGCACCGATGCAGAGCTGCACCCCAGATCGGAAGCCGCCTCGAACAGGCTCTTGTCTATCTTCTCCATCACCGAGTAAAGGGGGAGTATCATAAAAGGCAGGTAGTTGTACACCATGCCCAGCACCACCGCCCCCGAGGTGTTTATCAGCTTGTAGGGTCCCAGCCCCACCAGCCCGAAAAGGTGGTTTATTATGCCGTTGTTGCCAAGCAGCGTCATCCATGCGTAGGTCCTCAGCAGAAAATTCATCCACATGGGGAGCATCACTATCATCAGCATTGTGCCCTGCTTGTGCTTGTCCATACGTGATAAAATAAATGCTATGGGGTAAGCCACCACAAGGCATATCGCCGTAGCCACCAGAGACAGCCATATGGAGCGCACAAAAATGTTGGCATACTGCCCCACATCGGATATGTGCTTTATGGTCAAGCCCCCGTCATCATTGGTAAAAGCAAAGACCGCTATCATCAGCAAAGGCACCAGTATGAACACTACCATCCACACCAGATAGGGGGCGGAAAAATATTTCAGCTTCATCCCTGCGCCTCCTCTGTTTTCTTCATTATGTGTATGTCAAAGGGGTCAAAGGTCATGCCTATCATGGTGCCCACGGGCTCTGCCTTGGTGGAGTGTATTATCCACTTGTGGTCAACGCCGTCAACTATCATCTCATAGTGTACACCCTTGAACACCACCGACTCAACAATGCCTGTGAGCTTAGCCTGCTCGGCAGGTATCACCTTTACGTCCTCGGGGCGGATCACCACATCTACCGTCTCATTGGGTGAAAAGCCCTTGTCAACGCACTCAAACCGCTTCCCCGTGAACTCCACCAGGCAGTCCTTGGGCATACAGCCGTTTATTATGTTGCTCTCGCCGATAAAATCAGCAACAAAGGCGTTTACAGGCTCGTTATATATGTCGGTGGGGGAGCCTATCTGCTGAATGCAGCCGTTGTTCATCACCACAATGCTGTCGCTCATGGTAAGGGCTTCCTCCTGGTCGTGGGTGACGTATATAAAAGTCAGCTCCAGCTCCTGCTGAATACGCCTGAGCTCTATCTGCATCTCTTTTCTGAGTTTGAGGTCGAGGGCACCCAGCGGTTCATCAAGCAGCAGCACCTTGGGGTGATTGACCAGCGCCCTTGCAATGGCAACACGCTGCTGCTGACCGCCCGAAAGACGGTTGACCGAGCGCTTTTCAAACCCCATAAGGTTCACAAGCCCCAGCATCTCACCCACACGCTTGACTATCTCCTTCTCAGGCACTTTTTTGACCCTCAGCCCGAAGGCGATATTTTCATAAACATTAAGGTGAGGGAACAGCGCATAACGCTGGAACACGGTGTTAACATTGCGCTTATGGGGCGGCACCCCGTTTATCCTCTGCCCGTCAAAGAAAACATCGCCGCTTGTAGGCTCAAGAAAGCCTGCGATTATCCTCAGCGTAGTGGTTTTGCCGCAGCCCGACGGTCCCAGAAAGGTAACGAACTCCTTATCCTTTATGTCAAGGCTGATGTTCTTCAAGATCCTCTCGCCGTCCTCAAACTCCACGACGATATCCTTCAGGCTGATAATATTCTCCATTATATCAGATCCCCTCTTTCTGCAAGAATTGATGTAACAAGGAATACTCCCAAGATCACAGCGATTTATTATAACACATATTCTTCCATAAATCAACACATTTTTTTTTAATTATTTCCCCCACCTGTCCTCGGGCGGACGGCTCGCTTCCCCCACCTGCCGCACTATTGTGAAGTTGGCAAGATATCGAATCCTCCCCGGAGGGGAGGAGGGTGCTTTTGTGGCGGCTAGTACTTCGATACGCTGCGCGAACCTTGCAAAATGTTGAC
>ERZ842401.7098-NODE-7098-length-11621-cov-5.647328_pt1 | contig 11621 bp, 10 predicted proteins | sample MGYA00521270_ERZ842401 | MGnify/ENA primary metagenome ERZ842401 (study PRJEB31892, sample SAMEA3878208) | bioreactor metagenome | biome: Moose rumen | place: Sweden | collected 2011-10 | study: EMG produced TPA metagenomics assembly of the PRJEB12797 data set... | reverse complement strand
TTTGGCATTGAAAGCCAAATAGATACGATTTTTTTGAATATCTGCTGCAAAGATACGAATAATTTCTCATTTATTTGTAACTTTGCACCCATGAATATTAACGACTTTGAAATAATGGCGCCTGTGGGCAGTCGTGAGTCGCTGGCTGCAGCGTTGCAGTCGGGGGCAGGCTCCGTCTATTTCGGTGTGGAGCAGTTGAACATGCGCTCGCACTCGGCCAACCATTTTACCATTGACGATTTACGTGAAATCGCAGCCACCTGCAAGGAACATGGGGTGAAGAGCTACCTGACGGTGAATACGATTATCTATGGCGAGGACATCGAACTGATGCATCAGATTATCGACGCTGCTGTTGAGGCTAAGATAACGGCTGTGATAGCCTGTGACATCGCGGTGATGACCTATTGCCGGCAGAAGGGCATGGAGGTGCATCTGTCCACGCAGTTGAACATCTCTAACATCGAGGCACTGAAGTTCTATGCCCAGTTTGCCGATGTGGTGGTGCTGGCTCGTGAGCTGAACCTCGACCAGGTGGCTGAGATATATCGTCAGATAGAGGAGCAGCACGTTTGCGGCCCCAAGGGCGAACTGGTGCGTATCGAGATGTTCTGTCACGGAGCTCTCTGTATGGCAGTCAGCGGCAAGTGCTATATGAGTCTTGACAACACAGGACGTTCTGCCAACCGTGGTGCCTGTATGCAGATTTGTCGCCGCAGCTATATCGTGACAGACCGTGAGACGGGTACAGAACTGGAGATTGACAACAAGTACATCATGTCGCCTAAGGACCTGAAGACCATCCGATTCATAGACCGTATGATGAAGAGCGGTGTGAGGGTATTCAAGATTGAAGGTCGTGCTCGCGGACCGGAATATGTATATACCGTAGTGAACTGCTATAAAGAGGCCATACAGGCGGTGTTGGACGATGCTTTCACCGAAGAGAAGAAAGACCAGTGGGACGAGCGTCTGGCCACCGTCTTCAATCGCGGCTTCTGGGACGGCTACTACCAGGGTCAGACACTGGGCGAGTGGAACAACAACTACGGGTCGAATGCGACGGAGCGTAAGCAGTATATCGGCAAAGGTGTAAAGTACTTCTCCAAACTCGGTGTGGCGGAGTTTACCGTCGAGGCTGACACCTTCTCTGTAGGTGATAAGATGCTGATTACGGGTCCCACTACGGGTGTGATGTATGTCACCGTTGACGAGATTCACGATGATGTGCAGGCAGTACAGACCGCCCAACAAGGGACGCGCGTAGCCTTTAAGGTACCCGACAAGGTACGTCCCAGCGATAAACTATTTAAGATAATAACAACCCAATAACGATATGACGATTAACGAGATACAAGACGAGATTATTGAGGAGTTCGCCGGTTTCGACGACTGGATGGACAAGTATCAGCTGCTGATAGACTTGGGTAACGAGCAGGAGGCGCTGGACGAGAAATACAAGGTGGAAAGCAATCTGATTGACGGATGCCAGAGCCGAGTATGGCTACAGGCTGACTATCATGACGGCATCATCGACTTCACGGCAGAGAGCGATGCGCTGATAGTAAAGGGTATCGTAGCCCTGCTAATCCGCGTACTCTCAGGACATACTCCTCAGGAGATACTGGATGCTGACCTGTATTTCATCGAACAGATAGGACTGAAGGAGCACCTGTCGCCCACGCGTTCGAACGGACTGCTGGCCATGGTGAAGCAGATGCGTATGTATGCCGTAGCCTTTAAGGCGAAGGGAGATAGTTAACGGGCTTCGTAGTCGTCGAGCTTCTTCAGGAAGAACTCGCGGAAGTCGCGCCAATGATAATAAGGGGCAATGTCTGTCGGGAGAGGCAGCGTGGCCTCTTTTTCGTTGAGCATAATCTTGAAGATGACATCCTTGTCCTGCGGATTCTCGCGATAGAAGACGAACTGCAGGTTGGCACCCATTGGGATGATGTCGCTGACCCACCAGCCGTGCTTCTCTACCTCTTCCAGGTCCTCCGTCTGGAAATTGTAGCCGTTAAGTTCTAACAGGCAGGTCAGCGGCATAATCATCGTGTCGTGACCATAGCGCAGCTGTGCACCAGGCTTGTCGAGCAGGATACAGCTGTCGGCATCCTGTATAATTTTACGGAGCAGATGGCGCTGGCTGTAGGGCTGGCAACCACCGTTGAGCAGCGACGGACCGTATGAGATGTACCACCATGCATTCTCATTCTGCCAGAAGAGATAGAGGTCTTCCAGCGTGAAGAGGTCTGCCATCCGCACCTGGTCGTACGTCTTCGTGTTCAGTTGTACGAGCTCAGTCTTCAGCAGGTAATAGTTCAGTGCGACGTCGTCGATGTTTTTCCTGACGAATGCCGTATCTGTGAAAATCATCTCCATCAGTCGCCAGTTGTGCTTACGCGGATTGTTGAATTCATTGAAAGCCGACTTGGCCTTGCGGGTCATCATGCTGTCACGCAGCTGTTTATCCTGGAAGTTCAGGTACCACATATCCTCATGCGCGGCATTCATGTCCACCTGTAGGCGCGGGTTCATCGACTTGAGCTGTTGAAGAGCGGACCCCATGGAGAGCATGCAGCGGCTCATGGTGGTGCTGCGAGCCTGGATGTGAGCGTCGCCTTCGAACACCTCAGGGAAGTTCTGCATCATGCGGCGTGCAATGTCGCGGTTCTGCTTATGTCCCAACGGGCTGAGGTCGCCCCAGCGTTCTTGTGAGTCGCGTATGATGTTGGCCAGCTGCTTGCGAAGGTCGAGTCCCAGCTGGGTGAGTTTTTTCTCCTTGTATCCTTTCTGTAGAATCTGCAGGGGCGTGATGTAAGCCTTTCGACTGCTCAGGTATCGAGAGCCGTGACGCCCGTAGTGGCTGATGTAGAAAGGATGCTTTCCTGCCGGTGGTGGTGTTTGTGGCGTCGTGATGGTGTCTGGATAGATGCGATAGTTGGTGGCGGCAAAGTAGCGGTCTGCCTGAATCTGGTCGAAGGCTGCCTGCGCCCATGTGGCGGTACTGCTGACGATGAGTGCGACGAGCAGGACAAACGTCTGATATACGGTATTCCTACTTTTCATACGCATCTAACTTTTTAAGGTAATACTCGCGGAAATCGCTCCATCTGTAGTATGGATAGCGGTCGGCAGGCAGCGGAAGGGTGGCTTCCTGCTCGTTGAGCAACACTTTGAACAGCACCTCTTGGTCCTGTGGGTCTGTCCGGTAGAACACGAACTGGATATTGGCAGCCATAGGCAGGACACGGTAGTCGACCCATCCCTTCGACTCGAGCGACTCCAGATTGTTGGTAGCCAACCCGTAACCATTCAAGTCTAACAGGCAGATGAGCGGCATCACCACCACATCGTCGCCATAACGCAACTGGGCACCATGCCGGTCTGTCTGCATGAACTCATCGGCATCGGTTATGATTTTGCGCAGCAGACGGCGCTGCGTATAAGGCTGGGTACCGCCATTCTGAGGCCACGCACCGTAGTTGACATACCACCAGACATTGTCTTTCTTCCAGTTGGTGTAGAGCTCGTCGTGGCTGAAGATATCGTAGAGCGTCACCTGACTGCTAAGTATCGTGTTCTGCTGGATGCTGGCCAGCTTGAACATCAGGTCGCTGAACTCTTCGATGTTAACATGCTGCCGCACGTAGTTCATGTCGTTGAACAGCTTCTTCAGGAAGTGATGGCTGGTGGGGAGCTTGCTGACGAATTTCTGGAATTGCAGCTGGGCTATCGAGTCGTTGCGGATCTTCTTCAGTCTGTAGTCCGAGGCATTCATGAAAAACTGGTCGGAATGGCTGGCATCATGGGTTATCCGTAGCTGCGGACATAGGGTGACCAGTTGCAGCAGGGCGCTCTCCATCGACATGATACTACGCGTAAAGACCATGCTTCTGGCGTCTATCTCAGCGGTGTCCTTAAACACCTCGGGGAAGTGCTCTACCATACGCTGCACAATCTGTTCCTCTTGCTGGTGACCTAACGGGGTGAGCTCGTTCCAGCGGTTGGTGGCCTCCTGGCGAATCAGGGCGATACGGTGCAGGACATCACGTCCCAGCGGGGTGAGCTTGCCTGACGACTCGGCCTGCTGAAGCACTTGCCAAGGGCCGTCGTAGTTTTTGATTTTGGAATGATAGCGTGAACCGCTTCGTCCGTAATGACTGATGAGGAAAGGATGCTTGCCTTGTGGGGCAGGGCTCAGCGAGGCGCGTGGAGTGGGGTAGGCCATATAGGTACTGGCCGAACAACGCTTGTCGCTGAGTATCTCCTGGCGGGCAGATTGTGCGTTGGAAGTTGTAGTTATAGTAATGAAAGCTGCTGATAGCAGTAACTTTTGCATAAAGTATTTCCTAATTTGTGTGCAAATATAAGAAAAAAGTTGTATATTTGCAACAGAATAAGTAAAAAAGTGACTTACTATGGCTAAAAATCTGAATTGGCAGGATGAATACTGGCTGCTGGTCATGCAGCTTTATCTGCGAAAGCCCGTTGGTGTCAAACCGATGTACAGCCGCGATTCCGTATTCCTTAGTCTGGAACTTCACATCGTCCCGGAACAGCTTTTTGCACGCCAGTGTGAGATAGCCCATCTGGAGACTCCGCGCATTGAACGCATGTGGGAAGAGTACAGCCGCAACCCCAAGCGGTTGACGCGTGCGGTACAGATGCTGCGCAGCATGATAGGCTTCAACAATGCAGGAGATTTCTACGATGGGGTAGACGTGGTAGAGACTTTCGAACACGACTTCCGACCCTTGGAAGGCGAGGAAAGGCTGATGCCGATATCGCTTGTGCTGATTCTGGACCTTTATTTCCGTCTCACACCACCCACAATGGTCAGGGAGACCCCTGAGGTGCAGGAGCTGGCACGAAAGATGAAGGTGCCTGTGGAATTGATAGTCGATGTGTTAGACGTCTTCCAGTATTGCGACCCCTACTTGAAGCGCCGCGATGTCATCATTCATCCGCTGCTACAGCCCTGTCAGCAGATATGGGGGCGATATGGTAACATGGATACGCGGAAGTTAGCATCGTATGCCGTACAGCTGATGGCATATTATCAATAGGGGGATGTGATGGGTGTTGAGGAGTGAGAGTTGAGAAAAAGCAAAAATCTTTTTGCCTTTTATTGGTTATTTTGTAACTTTGCAGCCTGAAATATGGTACAGGAGCAGAGACAGGAACAACGACTTACGCAACAGCAGAAGCTGGCGCAGAGTGTCACGCAGCAGCAATTGTTGCAGGCGCAGTTGACAGAACTGCCTATTACCCAACTGCTTGAACGTGTCAATGCAGAGATGGACGACAACCCCGCCCTGGAAATCTCCCCTGACGAACCGGATTATCCGGATAATCCGGAAAATCCAGACAATCCGGACACCCTCCCAACCTACGAGCAAGAGGAACGCCAGTCAGCACTGGATGCCGCCCTGGAGTCTATTGGCCGTGACGACGAGGAACTGCCTATCTATCACGGTGGTATGTCTAGTCAAGAGGAACGCGAAGAGATGGTCTATGGGCAGACGGAGTCATTCTACGACCAGCTGAAGGAGCAGATGGGTATGGCAGACCTGACGGAGAGGGAGCAGACCGTCATGGAATATCTGATTGGTTCGCTGGATGACGACGGGTTGTTGCGCAAGCCCCTGCATAGCATTGCTGACGAGCTGGCCATCTACCATAATGTCGACGTGTCGGAGGCAGAGATTGAACAGGTGCTGTACAAGTTGCAGGAGTTCGACCCTGCCGGCATAGGAGCCCGCTCGCTACAGGAGTGCTTGTTGTTGCAGATACAACGGAAAGACCCGTCGCGTCTGAAAGAACTGATGTTGCTGGTTGTGCAAGACTATTTTGAACTGTTCACCAAGAAACACTGGGAGAAGCTGCAACAGGCATTGCAGCTGACCGACCTTCAGTCAGAGACACTGATTAAGGAGCTGCGTAAGCTGAACCCCAAGCCAGGGACGGCGATGGGCGAGGTGGTAGGACGCTCCGTACAGCAGATTACCCCTGACTTCATCATTGATACGCAAGACGATGGCACCGTCACCTTCACGCTGAATAGCGGTGATATTCCTGAGCTGCACGTGTCGCAGTCGTTCTCGGACATCCTGCGAGAGTATCAGACCAATAAGGAAAACATGAGCCGCCAGATGAAGGAGGCGCTGTTGTATACCAAGAAGAAAGTGGATGCCGCACAAGGCTTTATCGAGGCCATCCGTGTCCGAAAGCGTACCCTGACGGTGACCATGCATGCCATCATCCAGTGGCAGCACCGTTTCTTTGAAGATGGCGATGAGGCTTCCCTGCGCCCTATGATACTGAAAGACATCGCTGAGAAGACGGGACTTGACTTGAGTACCATCTCACGGGTGTCGAACTCGAAGTACGCACAGACCCGATGGGGCACGTTCCCCCTCAGATACTTCTTTAGCGATGGCTATGTGACGGCTGAGGGTGAGGAACTGTCGACACGTGAGATTAAGGTGGCCCTACGCGATATTATTGATGCGGAGGATAAACGTAAGCCGTTGAGCGACGATGCCCTGAAAGCAGAGCTGACAAAGCGTGGCTACCCCATAGCCCGCAGAACGGTGGCCAAGTATCGTGAGCAATTAGGCATTCCTATAGCAAGACTGAGAAGATGAGACGAGAACGACGAATGATTCTGGCTGCTCGTGTCATGAGCATGCTGTTTACCCCCTTCTATCTGCCTATGGTGGGGCTGGTAGCGCTTTTCTTGTTTAGCTACCTCAGCATCTTCCCGTTGTATTATAAGGTGGAGGTGCTGACGATGGCCTACCTCTTCACCATCCTGATACCTACGGTGATGATTCACCTCTACCGCCGTTACCAGGGCTGGAACCTGATAGAGCTGGGACACCGTGAGCGACGTATGGTGCCTTACGTCATCTCCATCGTCAGCTATTTCACGTGTATCTATGTGATGGAGCGTCTCCACATGCCCCACTTCATGAGCGCTATCATCATCGCCGCCTTGCTGTTGCAGATAGTGTGTGCCTTGATTAATATATGGTGGAAGATTTCCACACACACAGCAGCCATTGGCGGAGTGGCAGGAGCCTTGTTCGCCTTTGCCGAGTATCTGGATTTCAATCCCGTGTGGTGGCTCTGCCTCATCTTCTTTCTGGCAGGCCTGCTGGGAACCAGCCGCATGATTCTGCGTCAGCATAGTCTCTTGCAAGTCGTGGTGGGCTTCTGGGTTGGCTTTGTTTGTGCCGCTTTGGCGATATTATTTATGTAATCAGAGATATGAAACCAATTGTAAGCATTATCATGGGCAGCACGAGCGACCTGCCCGTTATGGAGAAAGCCTGCAAGCTGCTCGACGAGCTGCAGGTACCGTTCGAGGTGAACGCCCTCTCGGCTCATCGCACACCAGAGGCTGTCGAGGCCTTTGCCAAGGGAGCCAAGGAGCGTGGATTGAAGGTGATTATTGCTGCTGCGGGAATGGCTGCTGCCCTTCCTGGCGTGATAGCAGCCTCTACGACACTGCCTGTTATCGGTGTACCCATCAAGGGTATGCTCGATGGTTTGGATGCCATGTTGAGCATCATTCAGATGCCTCCAGGCATTCCTGTGGCTACTGTGGGAGTGAATGGTGCACAGAATGCCGCTATCCTGGCTGTTGAGATGCTGGCATTGAGCGATGAGGCCATTGCCCAGCGTCTGGCTGACTATAAGGGTGGACTGAAGGCTAAGATAGAGAAGGCCAACAAAGACTTAGCAGAAATCCAGTATGAGTACAAGACGAATTAGCAGTGTCGCCCATGTGGGCAACATCGCCATTGGTGGTGACAACCCCATTCGCATTCAGTCGATGGCAACCATCGATACCAACGACACTGAGGCCTGCGTGGCTCAGGCCAAGCGTATCATTGATGCGGGTGGCGAACTGGTCCGATTCACTACGCAGGGCACTCGTGAGGCTGAGAACATGAAGAATATCTCAGCACGTCTGAAGGCTGACGGCTACCAGACTCCTCTGGTGGCTGATGTCCACTTTACGGCTCATGTGGCTGACGTGGCTGCGCAGTATTGCGAGAAGGTGCGTATCAATCCGGGAAACTATGTCGACCCGGGTCGCACTTTTAAGCATCTGGAGTACACCGATGAGGAATATGCTGCCGAACTGAAGAGGATTGAGGAGAAGCTGGTGCCTTTCCTCAATATCTGTAAAGCGCACCATACTGCTGTGCGCATCGGTGTGAACCACGGCTCGCTCTCCGACCGTATCATGTCGCGCTATGGTGACACGCCTGCCGGCATCGTCGAGAGCTGCATGGAGTTCCTGCGCATCTTCCAGCGCGAGCAGTTCAACGATGTGGTCATCAGCATCAAGGCTTCTAATACGGTGGTGATGGTGACTACCGTCCGCCTGTTGGTCGAGACGATGGACAAGGAGGATATGCACTATCCGTTGCACCTTGGCGTGACAGAGGCTGGCGAAGGCGAGGATGGCCGTATCAAGAGTGCCGTAGGCATTGGCGCCCTGCTGACCGAAGGCATCGGTGACACCATCCGTGTGTCGCTCTCTGAGGAGCCGGAGTGTGAGATTCCTGTGGCCCGTAAGCTGGTCGACCTCATCCCTGAGTGTACCCGTCTGCGTGAGGAGGCTGAAAAGAGCATCCAGAACGATACCATCACGCTGCATGTCGATGCTCCCGACTACGAGACCTTGCAGCTGAAGGCGGCCATGGCGGTAGGTGGCTTGCTGATTGACCGCAAGGCCACGAAACTGGTCCTTCACTCTTCACTCCTCCCTCTTCACTCTTCACTCAGCGACGCCATTCTTCAGGCCGCCCGTATCAAGTTCACCAAGACGGAATACATCTCTTGTCCGGGTTGCGGGCGTACCTTATATAATTTACAGGAGACCATTGCACGTATCAAGGCAGCCACCAGTCATCTGGTGGGTCTGAAGATAGGCATCATGGGTTGTATCGTCAACGGACCTGGTGAGATGGCGGATGCCGACTATGGCTACGTAGGTGCCGGACGTGGCAAGATATCACTCTACAAGCAGAAAGTCTGTGTAGAGAAGAACATCCCGGAGGAAGAGGCTGTCGATAAGCTGTTGGAGCTGATTAATAACGACCGTCGATAGACTCTTTACAGGTTTTTCCGATAGCAACGATGGCGTCGATGCTGGGTGGCCTCCAAATATTGCCACTGCGACAATACGCCCTCGTTGCTTTCCATTTGTGGACCGGTCTCCGCCCATTCAAAATGGTAGCGTTGAAACCAGCGTATCAGGTCGTCGAAAATCAGCGCATTGGCACCCTTCGCCCTGTATTCGGGCAGCACGCCAATCAGCAACAGGTCTACAATAGGTGTCTTGTGCCATTTCAGAATCTTCAGCAGGTGCCACCAGCCAAAGGGCAGGTAGCGTCCGTCGCGTGTCTTCTGCATAGCCCTCGAGAAGGAGGGGAACGTGATACCAAAGCCTACCATCTTGTCGCCGTCCATGACCGCTGTGATGAGGTTCAGGTCGGCTATCTTGATGTACTCGTTGACCAGTTTGTCTATCTGGCGATTGCTGAGCTGGCTGAAACCATACAGGTCTTTGTAAGTGGTGTTGAGCAGGTCGAACAGCTGACGGCCATAGCCTTCGTCTATGAGTTCCTTGCGGGTGAACTTATGAACACGCAGCCCATAGCGCTTGCGAACCATCTCCGTAATCTTTGAGAATTTGTCGGGCACCTTCTCGGGCACTTTGACTTTCATCTCCACCCAGTCGTTGGCTTTCTCAAACCCTTCCATCTGCTCCATGTGTTGGGCGTAGTAAGGGTGATTGTAGTTGATATACATGGTGGACAGCTGGTCGAAGCCTTCTATCAACATGCCCTCGCGGTCGGTATCGATGAATCCTAACGGACCGGCCAGCTCCGTCATGCCTTGTGCACGCCCCCACTCCTCAACAGCTTGGAGCAGTGCCTTCGACACCTCTTTATTATCTATAAAGTCGAACCATCCGAAGCGTATCTGCTTACGCTGCCAGCGCTCGTTGGCGCGGCGGTTGATGATGGCAGCGATACGCCCCACTATTTTTCCGTCGCTGAAAGCCATAAAATATTTGGCGTCACAACACTCGAAGGACGGATTCTTATCGCTCCGAAGTGTGTTCATCTCTTCATTGAACAGAAAAGGTACGACGCAGTTGTTACCGCGGTATAAATCGTAGTAGAACTGAATGAATTGAGTCAGTTCCTTGCGATTGGTCACTTCTTTGATTTCAATCCTACTCATGACTGCAAAGGTAGTGCAAATCGAGCGAAATGCAAAATAAATTAGTATTTATTTTCATTTCCTTTTCAAAGCTGCTCGATATACTGCCATAGCTGGCGGTAGAAAGGATGCCTCGTCATGGTCTGTTTGTCGCCTAAGATGATGAGTTTCATCCGTGCCCGCGTGATGGCGACATTCATTCGACGCAGGTCACGGAGGAATCCTATCTGCCCTTCGTCATTCGAACGTACCAAGGAGATGACGATGACGTCGCGCTCCTGGCCTTGGAACCCATCCACCGTATTGACGCTGATAAGACGGCGGAAGGGCTTGAAGTATTCACGTTTCATCAGCAGTCGCCGCAGATACTGCACCTGAGCGCGATAGGGTGAGATGATACCTACGTCGATGCGCTCGTCCAGCAGACGCTGCTTGCCGATACGCTCGAAGTAGTGTTGCAGCGTGTCAAGGGTCAGCTCTGCCTCAGCTTTGTTGATGCGCCCGAACGACTCACCCACAAACTGCTCCCGGTAATCCGGGCATTCCGGATTATCCGGATTTTCCGGGCTAATCCACTCCATTGCCGTGTCAAGGTCCAGTATGCTGCGATATTTCACCTCGGGGGCACTCTCCACCTTCCCCTCGTAGAAATAGTTACTGCTAAACCGCATGATGTCATCGTTCATGCGGTATTGTATCTTCAGCAGGGTGACGGCCTCGGGGTGCATCTCTACGATACGTTCCATCAGCGTCTTGCCCAGTCCGGCTTTCATGGCTGCAATGCTCTTCACGGTAGGTGGCAGCTGGCAGTGGTCACCAGCCAGAACGACACGACTGACGCGACGCATCGGTATCCAGCAGGCTGCCTCCAAAGCCTGCGCAGCCTCGTCGATGAACAAGGTGCCAAACTTCTGACCGTCCAGCAGGCGGTTGGCTGAGCCCACCAAGGTCGATGCAATGACGCGCGCCTCACCAAAGAGGTCGCTGTTGATGCGAATCTCCAGTTCGGTGGCGCGGCTTTTCAGGCTCTCTAACTTCTGGTGGAACTTCTCATCGCCCCGCTTGCGGTTTTTGCGCAGGTCACGGATGGCCTTGCGGATGGCCCACAGCTGGGAGTAGTCGGGGTGTGCCTCGAAACGCCGCTCATAGGTGAACGACAGCATCTTGTCGTTGACGCGTGTCGGATTACCGATGCGTAGCACGTTGATGCCTCTGTCCACTAACTTTTCGCTAATCCAGTCGACGGCCATATTGCTCTGTGCACACACCAGCACCTGATTCTCACGCATCAGCGTCTCACGGATGGCCTCCACCAGCGTCGTTGTCTTACCCGTTCCTGGAGGACCGTGTACAATGGCCACATCCTTGGC